>Ga0210059_1014679_pt1 | contig 11541 bp, 8 predicted proteins | sample Ectturendosymbi2_FD_188042 | JGI IMG/M metagenome (GOLD analysis project Ga0210059, IMG submission 188042) | Ecteinascidia turbinata endosymbiont from Florida, USA - Sample 2 (SPAdes) (version 2) | ecosystem: Host-associated > Tunicates > Ascidians > Unclassified | place: Key West, Florida... | reverse complement strand
CGCATTTATGTGCAACCCGCCCTTTTTCTGCAGCCCGCTCTGTTCTGTTGCTCGCCTGCCCGCCCTTTAGTGCAGCCCACCGGCCCGCTCTGAGTTGTGCAGCCCACCCTGATGTGCAGCCCGCCGAAAATTCATGTTTTTGAATTGGAAACACGGCACTCCAGACCGCCGGCCCTCCTTTTAGTGTTATCCAGACGAGTGTAAGTTAACAGTTCCAGCTGTTTATTACATTTTTCTGCTAGCCTTGTTTATCTATTTTTATCAGGGCAACTGGCAAGCTTTATGAGAGCCTAGGCCCTAAGTAACCTATGCAGACTAAACCTTAACCTACCTAGTGCAACAGCTATTTTGTATTATGTGCTGTTATTTTCTCTCCACACCAGGCATGGGATGACAATTTGGGTTCACCGGGTATGGAAAGACCTGAGTATTTGCTGGATTACGACTTCAAATCTGATCCACTCTTGTTTACATGTAGAGCTGGCAAAAACTGTCTGTTTTTATGGATCGTCATCATTGACTATATTTCTTTTGCTCAGTTAGTTCTAACAATTTAATACATCTTAAATGGTGTGAGGCCATTATCAGCTATACACTTACACGTCAACTCAACTGACATTTTCAAGCACCACTGACTGTATTAAGTAACACTAGTTGGTGGACACATTCTTGTTGCATTAAATGTCACAGTAGAGACATTGTGGTGCAAGTAATACTTTAAACCAATCTAAGGTCTCTATGCTGACAACCTTTTTATGCACAAGTCAATAGACTGAAAAGTTAACAGTAATTCAGTTTTCTGGGTGGTTTGACATTCAGCCTTTAACATGCAGTTTTGCTTATTTAAGTGTGAGGACTGATTAATAACTCTGATTAAAGATTCAATATTACTTATTACAGAATACAAGCCACAAAAACAATAAAGCATTTAACATCTTTTTCACATACCCACAGGTGAGGTGCATCGTGTACAGTAATTACTAATTCAAAGAAAGACAACCCACATCAACACTAATTACTAATTCAAAGAAAGACAACCCACATCAACACTAATTACTAATTCAAAGAAAGACAACCCACATCAACACAAGCATTTGTGAACAATAATAATTTACCAAAACGTGTCACAGCAAGAGTAAACAACTCATTTTACTTGCTTCATACGTTTAAGCCACTTTTGGAGGGTCCCTTTCTACTGTAGGACAATGAATGTGCAACATGTCACATTTGACAAGTTGCGTTAATCGTTTGTACGCTAACATACTGTAACATTAACAGTAAAAGTACGGTGTTGTTTATCTGACATCTGTACTCAACTGTAGTAGTGTTAACTGTTAACCCAACACCGCCGCAATTAAATTACTTGCAAGTTAACTATCCTACTGCAAGACTCCGAATATTTTCATACATACCTTATTATTTATTATTCAGATTGTTATTCTTACTCGTTAGACATCCCCGAATTAACCACTGTCGTCTGTCACAGCACATGCATCCGCACAACCTGACCATAGCGGCTGTTTTCACAACACACTGAACAGTACCCTAACGCTTTCTTGGCGACAGGCGATCATATGACCGTCACATGACACGTGACGCTGACGTCAGTATAGTTTCCAAAAAATTTAAACGTTGTTAAACCGGAGCAACGAAATAAGAGCACAACATAATCTACCAACTAACGCATTGCTTCGAAAAATATTAATTGCCTTGACATGTACAAATTTGTGATAAACGACAAAACATTCAAAACACCAGATTACATTCATTGTGAATGCAATCAGAGGACGTAGTGACGTTTGTTTAAATGTGTGCATGTGGAAGATATAAGATAGATTCCACATTACTTCCCACTTTGTTCAGCTGGATTCGAACTATTTCAGCGACGACATAAACAACATTCACTGTTTATAGTTATTGGATATGCACTAATCACGAATGAAACGCTGACTATAATAACACTTCGATGTCGAGAAGTAGAAAATTTGACATCCGCATCTTTCAACTGAAGATACTGTCGTTCTGACCAACAGCAGAATGTCGAGCAGAGCAGTCTTTCGCTTGACATGTCGCCGTCGTTGTCCACTCAGTGGCGTTCGTCCACTTCATGCGATTTAAAGCAAATCGAATTGTCGCAAATCGAAGCAAATTGAAACAGAGGAATGAGTTTCTAGCTAGGAATGTGGTGACATTGCGATTACAACACCAGATATTGTACTCAATGAAGATTGAACACTCAAGGGATGTCAATAATAAAACGCAATTAACTTGATTCAAACAGGAATATTTTAAGAATAGCTCAATCATTCATCAAATGGGCACTCTATGTAGAAAAATTGTAACAAACAAAATGAGGATCAAACCGTACTTTGATAGAATCAACAATATCAAATAATGTATTACTTTATTTATTTGATCCAACCGGTAAAGTCGCATGTAGCTGACATAAGCTCAGTCTCCTGTGACAAGGAAGAAAATCGGTGACTTCAAAAGGTCATTGTTACGATGTATAACATCGTAAACATGCATTATATTGTTTTTACATTAAAACAAGCTGTTTTATCAAAATCAAAGTGTAGTGGCAACAATGCGCCAAACATCGGTGCATGTTCGCCTTCACCGAATACAAAGTGCTTTCAGACGAGAATCATCGGTGACTTATGTGACCGGCATCGGTTTAGCTTGGTTTGTCGTTCCTGGGTCAACGAGATGTTAAGACAAACACCTCAGTGAAAATAACAGTATTAGGCTTACAATTAGAGCATGTAAAGCCATTATTTTCAGTGACAAATATTTCGACGTCAACAAGCTTCACCTGCTTGCATGATGATCAGGTCTCACGCACCGAGGTTTCAGTCACGGAGAGTATTCATTGAAGAAAACGCCATCTTGTTTGCAGTTTGCGGCGTTTGAAGCCTTTCACCGACCTTCATCGCTTTTGAATAAAGAGAAATTTGTATAGAAAATGTTTGCGCCGTTTTGGATGAAAATTTTATACCAAGTAGAATTGAGTAAAGTAACACATTGTCAATAAATAAAAGGCAACGTTTTTCTTTTTTGCAATGAGAATCACATTATAATGAACACATATTGACAACACTTGATGTAATCGCTTCAAGAGTATTTTGAATATGTACCCTGAGCAGTCATCAACTTCATGTTGATGCTTTAATTTTTGTTTAGGTAGTTGGTTAAAACTCGGATGAAATTTTTGTTTAACTCTGCACTTGAACAAAGCTTTTCACGTCAAGTGCGAATTTGCTGCACGCTTCTCTCACGTGAAATTTTCACACCCTTTTCACACAGATGTGGAAAAAGTTTATAGCCATTAAAGGTTAACAATTAATAGGGTTCGTTTAATTATTCAAAGTTGTCATACATAATTTTGTGAACAATTTTAAAAACCCTCGTAATTTAGATCTTACAAATGGGATTGCGATGGCAAGAGGCAACGTTAAGAGTGCAGATAGATATTTTTTTCCAAGGAATTTTCGACATTTCTCCAACTATCGCAGTGACACGATAGAGCCTCACCGCAGCATCGCTGTTTTGCGTAATTGACTCCACAACAGTTGAGCCGTTAGAACATTGTTCTTGGTTGTTACTTGACAACGCGTATCATTATTTACTTGCTCATTCTAATATTAGCTATTTCAACAATCCACTCAAGTTTTCTCTGCAGATTTGAGGACGGAAAAAAAACGCGTTCACTAGCATAAAATCAATTTCTTATTACAAGTATTGGAGCTTGATTCACATGTAACACCATTGTAGTGACTAGTTAGTTGAATTTTTCTCTGTAGGACTTCATAAACTGCGTTTCAGGAAAAATTCAAAGCTAGAAAACCCGTAATTTTAAACGTTATGTTGTCCTATTGGAACATTTAACCGCATGTAATGAAAATTTTGTCATGGGCCCAAGTCACACTATTGCGTTGTTTGGGCTGTGTCCTTATTCGCACAGACTGCCGTTTCGGCAAATACGTGTTTGAATTTCTTTTTTTTTTTTTTTTTGCAAACGCAGTTTATTTAGAAGCTTCTGCCCTGGTAAGACAGTATTCGAGCATCACCAAGAACACCATACCACCCGATCAACACAGAGTAATGGGTGATGAGTCCATTACTCCGTGCTGTCACTTGGACAGAAGCAAATGGAAATGACCTACTTTTTAATTCCATTTTCCTCTATTCGTGTCTTATGCTTAATTTGGAGGGCTAAATTTTTGCAGTTAGTGGCGAGGCTAGTTACTGCACGATTGCCCTTTAACAGTCTAGTTTTAAATAACAAAATTCTGCAAAACATGAAATATTTGAAGCATTCACCATTACTTTTTACCCACTTAAGTTTGCGAAATAAATTCCATCTCTCACCGCCAGAGATCACAATCAGCGCAGCAAATGTAGAAGTCTTATGAGTTCTCTTTTCTGACGGCCCCCAAGTTATCAAACCTGGAACGCCTGTAGTAATTCAATCTGCTCGCATACGCTTGCCTTCCATCGGAGTCCTAGTTTTTTTTATGGTAAACTCAGTTTCTCAGTACTACTGTTACTTTGGGGATAACGCTGATTTTTCATAGTTTCGTGAATCTCGGAAACACAGTGGTAACTCCAATGCTAAGACGCCGACGCAAGCGCGAATCGCAACACATATTTCATTTACAACCGTGCGTTCGTGACATCGCAATCGATTTTGCGAAGCCCTAAAATTTAGTATGTGCAGAGAATTCAACATAAAAAGGTTGAAAAAGTTTTTCACAGGAGTTGATTCGATGTGCATGTGATCACTGATCACCAGAGGAAAGAAATAAAATTAAAGTCTTTACATCAGTTGCATTTACCTCTGTTATCGGTCCCTTCTTCGTGGCCTTTACGCATTTTTGTGGATTACATGTTTCTTTCTCCGATCTTAACAGCTTCGTTGTATCGTAGATGACTGCAGAGTTGTTGAGCATACCCAAAAAGATGAGCTGGCGCTTCTCGTCTTGTCGTGCAGTTTTCTGAAACTGTTATGTCAGATTGTTGAGCGCGATTGGGAGTCGTTAACTTACCAAAGAAATGGACACGAGTTGAACCTTGAATTAATAATTGCCTGAAACAAAATTGCCACCACAAGTGGGGTTGCCCCCGTATGAACTTGAACGATGGCGCAGTCAACCGCATGGGTGTAAATGGATCGTTTACCAGTAAATTTAGCATCAACCTCTTATCTGGCTTCCGCCCATGGTCATTTATTGTTGGGAAACCACCCTTCTCAACGCTTAAAACTTGCTGCGATGTTCAATATACATCACCTGGTTGAGTGCTTGTGTGGAGGCGACATTTTAATTAAATTTAATACCTCCTCGACGTTTTCAAAGTTCAGGGAAACCAATCGACAATTAACTTTATCTCCTTTAATTGTTAGGCCAACGCCTATTTATAGGAAACTGTTTTCCCACAGTTTATCATTAACTTGATTACTCAACACAGAATAGTTGATATAGCAAGAAAATGTGCACTTCCCCAGTTAAATATGAAACTCATCAAGCTTTAGGATAAATGTTCCAGGGCACAAAATTATCACAGACTGGCTTGTATACAAGAAAGACTGGTTAGTTTTTTAAACACTTAGATTACTATAAACGTGTAAAATTAGAGGAACACAGACAAGTTGCTGGAAATCTACAACTACTGAACACTTGCTCATTTTTTAAAAAATGCAGCAGTCATACCAAACCAGCTAAGAACATGAAGTCAACTTTAAACTAAAGAAATTTGTTGCTGTGCATAGAGCACCACTTTATAAATATCTTACAGAGTACTTTATGGCATTAATTATAAAAGAGCATTAAATGTTCCCTTCAACATATTAAAGTGCATAACTGTTTTGACTACAGCACGACCAACTCAATACCATGCATGAACAAAAATGGATAATTGGTAAAAACTGAAGAGAAATTACAAAATGCTTTTTGTTTAGGATTATGGTGCCTTTAACAGCAATCATGAAAACCATTAGTCTAATCACATGGTATAAATTACTTTATTTTGAAATGTTTAAACTACAATTCTTTAAAATCTGCACAATTTTGCAGAGAGTAAGAAAAATCTCTTACTGTATTTTGACTAGACTCAGGTCGCAGGAGATTTTATGAACACAAGTGAGTAGTCAGTTAACTGCTTCAAACATTCTTAAAAAGTGGAATAACTATGCTATCATGCATTTTATGATACTCGCTCTAAAACTGAGAGTAATAACCAAGTGTATTCTAAGCCCATCCACACTTACCTCCTAGCTAATTCCAAACAGTTTCGAGACTTTCTCTTCATTTATTCTGATCAGTGTCAATTGTAAGCTGGCATTGCTTGGTGAAGTGGTAATTTATGCAGTTCATTCAAATGTGCTTTCTTTTAGATTTATGCTACTCAGATACCTGAAACAAACGAAAGAAGAAAATTCACAAAACAAACGAACAAAAGAAGAAGCGTTGGAGTTACCACAAAACAAACGAAATGAGATTCACGTAACAAGCAAAAGAATTTTCACCACATATACAAAGCACAACACAAGTTTTTTGAAATGTTCCCAAGTATGATTGCAGTAGGGTCACTTTAGAAATTCTTGTACCTAATGTCTGAAGGACTTTGTCATACAAGCTTGCTAAACTTGGTCAGACAGAGACTGCAAGAGTGTCAGCTTTCGTTTTCTCTGAGAGGTTGTTGAACGCTTTGATGATTTCCTTTTCTTAGCCCACAACTCTATATCATCAAAAAACTCAGACAACAGCCAGGCACTAGAATGATGCGGATGTCGAAAGGCTAATGCTGTGGCCTCAGGATGTTTCTCCAACCGACACAACGACAATAGCAACTTTCTCCTTCCATCAGCCCTTGGGAAAGCATCCAGATGGTCTCGAATTGTTCGAATCCAAACATTTTCTTGTCCATGTCGCAAATCAGGCAATGAAAGGATTGTTTACATAATTTCAACCTCAGGTTGGAAATGAACTCTTTTCTTAAGCTTTTGTTGAACGGCATCTTTAAAAGCCCTTAACTCTTCTTCTCTTTCACCTAATGGTAATTTTTCAAGCTTCCATTGCATCTAAAAAAGTATTTAAGACTTCGTCATCTTCACATTCAGCTAAATGAATGACAGCATCTGATTCTGATGTCATTATTGCTAAATTGATTTTATTATCATTAAACAAAATATTTTCTTCAAAAGAAATGTTTCACAAAGTTAAGGAACACCACAAATGAACAGACTTAAAAATAGCAAAACTGCTTTACTCAAGCAAAAAGTTTATTATTTATTTCACTAAAAGATTGCTCATAACAGCTTGTCCACTTAAAGCACTTTTCAACTAAGAACTGTTTTAGCACTGGACAAACATTTTGTTTAATGTGCTAAACCTTTTAACTAAACGGTTGGTATTTCCATATAACGACGGGGCATTACCTTATGCCATGCAACAAGAGCAATTTGAAGTGCAAAATTGAATAGTATTCCTAAAATCTACAACAGGTATTGTTTTGAACAAACATAATGTATAAGACACCTTGTGATCATACTTTCAGCATCAACTCTTTTTGACACTAGTAGACTATTAAACTTTCCTGGAGGAAACAACTAAAAAGTGTCCTCCTTTTGGTGTGCAATTCCTAACTAAATACATTTCTCATCTCTCTTAGGGCTTTGCATCTTCTATCTTGCCTCAGTTGCCAACTGCTATGAGATGTTGCGAAACTTGTGTGTAAGTTTTAAGGAGACTCTACTGTTTCATGCCTACGAATCGGTCACGTGATTACTTTTTTCTGAAGATCTTCTAGAAGTTTCTGAATCCACAGCATGGGAGTTCATTAAAAAATGACATTGGACGTTTTATGGTTGTTGTTTCTGAACAAAGGCTGTTGATGTCATGGAACTTTGCTGGCACTTTCCTGAACCATTACTTATTAAAAGAGCTATCTTGCTTCGTCACGAAAAGCTGTTATGATTGTGAAGTAAACTGCACATGACAACATAACTTCCATTTTCAAATTTTTGTACCATTCTGCTGGTTTCAAATGTGACCAGTCTCAAACATGTTTATTCGAATTATTAATAGTATTCCGTAATGAAACCAACGTAAGGTGAATGATTGATACACAAGCAAATGTAGCATGGGTTTAGCACTTTGTGCATCGTTGCAAATTTCTGCAAGATGAAACATCACATGATCAATCATAACCAATATCTCAATCAATTGTGCATGTATGAGCTTCTGTTATCAAACAAAGTCACTTCTCATACAAGTGGGGTTTACATAGCACTTTTCAAATAACGAAACACCAAAGATTCATGCACCTACTAAACAACACTCAGATTCTACTTTGTTTTAGCTAATTACATGCACACATGCACATATATATCCATATTTTTTGAAGGTCTTTTCATGCTTTTATGCAAACAGTGGAAATGTTTTACAACTGCTTGAAAGTAGTTTCTGTGAATTAACTCTCTAGTTAAATGGCACTTCAAGTTTCTCACCAAATTTTTCAGAGCTTCTACTTTCAAAAACTACAATCTTTGATCTTTACTTTCACTGCCAACACCATGGGTATCTATAGAAGCAAACTAAACTGAGGTTGAGACCAATTAAAAGTTTCAGTTGCTGGCATGCTGTCTACTATGGTTAATGCATACAGCACAAGTGTAGCACTTATGATAGTTACTTTCTGTGATTTTATTGCTATTTAAAATCCAAGCTTAAAATGTTTCTAACAAAATTCTTAATATGTAAAGTATAGTTGATTCTTTTCACAAACGAGAACCATTAAAACTAACTCAAAAGTAACTGAAAACAAATCAACGCATTTGTTTTAGCTGTGTATGGGTATAGGTATGCATCATTTGCTTACAAGCAACTCAGTGATACAGTTAAAAACTCAGCTGAAAGTTTGATACAGGGAAAAACGTAGCTGAAAGGGCCCACTGGTCATTGTAGGGGCCCGCTAGCCAACACTCAGAAATAAACTTGAGAATTGAATGTTATTACGGATGTAGCCGGCTATATTTTAAAACCCTGAATAATCAGAAAATACACCGAGAAACGCTAAAAAGCAACAACTACTGAAAATCAAAAATGTATCGCACAAACTAAAAAATAAATTGTGTACCCCTGGAGAACTTTTGCATACTCGAAAGCAATGGTTTTCAACCTGGGGCCGTTTGTCATTTTCTGGATCTCGAGAGCCTCTGATAAAAGTATTCAAAATTTATTTTTTAATTTGATTTAGTTTGATTTTGCCATCAGTCACGAAGTTAATGGTTTTCAACGTGGGGTTGTTTGTCAATTTTCTGGGTCACGAGAGCCTGTGGCGGCCAGAAGATGACGCCACATGCAAATAAATGGTCACCGCAAGATGGTGAGTAACAAGTCACTGTGATAGTCACCACAAGCGCATAATCATAGTTCACTTATCCCTATACAATGATAATGCAACCTAGTAGTAGTAGTAGAGTGAAGTCAGTGATGGATCTCTATTGCTGCAGGTTGCTTTCCTGTTAGTTAATGCCCCGAATTGCCATCTTCCTATTGTGCGTGCCTCAGTAGTTCAAGGCAATGTAGTCAACTGCAACAAGCCTCTGATGAAATTATTAATAATTTAATTTTCAATTTAATTTAATTTGATTTTGCCATCAGACACGAAGTCCATAGTACAAGCATACACAGTCTGGACAACGCAGGTTGATGAAAACAGACAAAACAGAACGTTTTACAACGGCGTTGGAGGCAGAACCAAAGGGTTAGGCCTACAGACACTTAACAATATTTTTCGCTAACCTGTATCACTTAGTATATCTATACTGCAGAGTGCACAGTAGGACGCTGAGTCCAACACTGGTTAAAGCCAGGTAAAGTACGAATGCGTTGCAGCATGACACGCCCTCAACAAACACTGTAACATCCGAGTACTTAGTCACAATGGTTTAATCATGCATTTTTGTGACTCAAATCACGAAATAACACGAAGCAGCAAGAGGAAAGCCAGTAACATCAAAGATCATTAGTTGATTATATAGTGATGAAAAAACATGAAAACTAAGATATTTCACGTTTCGCAGCATAGTAATTGTGTTCTAACATGTTGAATCACAAAGGGTTGGCGGAAGACCACCAAGTCAAGTTCTCAGCCAGCCCTGCTGCTAACTCAAACCAATTTTTTATTGAAGACGTTTTACAAGTAGTAATAAAAGTAGCAAAAAGCGTCAAATCAACGTCAGGTGAAATAAGCATAAAAACAACTACAAAAAACAGTGGGGAAAAGTATGCCTATGTACAGGGGGTGGGGTGAGTAACTATAGAGGTAGATAGGAGGGAAAATAGTGGCATCAGCGCAATATTACAGAATGGGACAAGAATATAAAACGAAAATCAACAGGAAGTCTCGCAAGATAGCAGGACTTTTTTATATTTTTTTGCCAAATGAATAAGGCGAAGATGATTTCAATTTTTTTGAAATGTTAGACCAAATTTTTGGACAAATATACTTTAGAGAAAGCTGATCCAGAGATGTTTTGATTCTGGGTAAATAATATTTTTGCAGAGAAGCAAGTCTTGTTTGATATTTGTGGACGGATGCAATCTCGGCAAAGTAGTTATCAAAGTGATTAGGAAATCCACCGTTATAAAAGGAATACATGAATTTGGCAACTGACAATTGAAATATATCTGGCATTTCTAAAATTTTGTGCTTGGAATATAGTTGTTTTTGCTTTAGTTTTGTTGTATTCAAGAGTTCTCACAGCTTTATTTTGCAATCTAATTAATGCGAGTAAGGTCGTCTTGTTGGCCCTTCCCCAGTTAACCTCTCCGCTGTTCATCTGGTGACCAATATTTTAAAGTAGCCAACGCTATGACGAACTCCCATGCGAAGGTGGCGACTGGATCATCGTCCGCCCTTTTTGGCGACTTACTTAAGCTCACGCTGAGTTGAGTAACAATTTCATTTCTGTGTCGACGTCTTGTGTCTGCTTAACAGGATGTAACAACTTGTGTCTATTTCATAGTCTCGAACAGTTGTGACAAAATATGTTGCTTTTCTGTTTTGCCCGCTTATTACGATAAAAGTAGCCTGCAGCTGGGATCGACTAGAACTTAAGTAACGTTTCGGCTCTCATGTAACCAAATTTTCTAACCGAGTCAGAGTGTTTCTGTTGAGCGAAAAGACCAGAGATCTGATCTGTGGAACGTACAGGTACACCGTTTTTGGTATCTAAGTTCAGTTGTATATCTCATTTGGAGAATTTATCGAGCAGTTGCAGCTTGCCAATCGGCACTGAAGTAATATCTTGATCGCAATCAGGCATTTGAGATGCATGTTTGAATTTACTGTAAATAGCGGCGTTGCGCGGTTGTCTAATCGCTAATTGTCTGTAGCGAGCTCATGTATCGGTGTGAACAGGGGCGGAGACAGACATTTTCATTTGGGGGGGGCCACTGGAGGGGCCAGTTTTGCAACAAGGGGAGCTGTCAATGGTCTGTGTAGGACTTTCAGAAAGAGACCTACTCCGCCTTT
>Ga0210059_1014678_pt1 | contig 11542 bp, 10 predicted proteins | sample Ectturendosymbi2_FD_188042 | JGI IMG/M metagenome (GOLD analysis project Ga0210059, IMG submission 188042) | Ecteinascidia turbinata endosymbiont from Florida, USA - Sample 2 (SPAdes) (version 2) | ecosystem: Host-associated > Tunicates > Ascidians > Unclassified | place: Key West, Florida... | reverse complement strand
ACTAGGGGTGCACGACTGAACTAGGGGTGCACGACTGAACCAGGGGTGCACGACTGAACCAGGGGTGCACGACTGAACTAGGGGTGCGCAACCGGGCGTCGTTTTGACATTGCTTGGGCTTCGCAAGCTTATTTTCAACTTGGATCCATTTTCCATCTACAGAAGTTCTCCGCTTTTTGATGCCATTTGCTTCTTCGTACTTGTGCGAAGCTGCTTTCCCGCTGTTGCGGTGATGAAACTAAGTACCGCGCGAAGGTAGGCGTCGAAAGAGAAATGCGTTCAGCCGTTTCTAACATAACACCGCATTTTGTGACACAACAATCAAGCTGATGAATGGCATTAAATAACAGTCGGTGAATACATTTTCATGCGCACTACGTCGCTTGACTTTACGCAAATGATTAGTTCGCCAGGAATTCACGCAAGTCGGGAAGCACTGTACTGAAAGTTTCAATTTAGTCTCTGAACACAGTAAGTGATTCAAAGTCATTGTCCGCTGAGGACATGTCTGTCCCGTTGCGTGTTGATGTAAGTACTGCTTGAAACACTTGTAGGGCACAACCAACATACACCAACACGACCGCTCGCACACACTTGACCAGCCTCTCGAGCTGGTTTGACAGGCTGCGCTGACATTGGGATGGCTTGTCGCGGCTGAACGCGCTGGAGTGGGATAATCCAGCGTCTAAACTGCGATCAATCTTGCGGCACATTCCGTAGCAGCGTATGTTTGACAGGATATGACGTGCGGTGCGTTGTGCGTGGCGTAGTCATAAAGTACTTGCCCTGCCCGCACATCAGATGCAGTAGTTGTATAGTTCACCGTGTGGTCCTTCATTTATATTTGGTGGGGAACATATAAAGAATGGTATGCGTTTCACATTTGATGATAAGCAAAGAGAAATGAATGAAAAGCACAAATGGATAACACGGGAAAATGTTTACTGTGCAATGAGAAGCTAACAAAATTTGAGATTTTCAAACAAGAATTTGAAAACCCGCCAATTACTTCCATTTTCGCTGCGAGTTGCCACCTTCGATATTTTGCAATTATTTTTAAACGCTGTGCAGGCGAACTAACGTTTACGGCAAAGTGACGTCACCGACAAAAAGTAACGATTGTTTCGAACGTCGCATCCATCTAACTTTTGTTGGTTTGGCAAGTGCTTCGTTTACTGTAATCGGATTCACTACAGCTTAGTTGAGGGGATCCTAATCTTTCTCTGGCCATGCACCTCTTTCAGCATTTCGACAGGTGAGCATGTTCCCCTAAAATTTCTTACGACAAAAAGGCTTGGTGGAAAAACAAAAAGACACTGAATTTTTATTAGAATTTTTATATTTAGAAATAAATAACATATAAATATGTTATAACCTTCTATTGCTAGCCTTAACCCCTTCAGGTGAGCAAGTGTGTCCATGGTTGCAGTGGCGTAGCCAGCTCAGAAATTTTTGGGGGGATTTTTGGGCTGACCAAAACATTTGATTTTAGGCGAATAACACTATTTTTTTGGAAAAACGCCTCTCAAAGCAGAAAAAGGACTATTTATAAAAAATTTGGGGGGGAGACATGGCCCCTTTGGCCCCCGACCTGGCTACACCTATGCCTGGTTGGGAGGCCCTGGTGGAGTCCGATAGTCCGATGCACGCTTCGCCAGACGAGAAGCACGCAACACTGAAAGACCCCGTTCATCTGTTTGGTCGTTCGCACTTCATCAATTGCCTCCACCTTGACAGGGAAGGTCGTTTGGACCGAAAAGTCGGGGCCGTTTTTATCCGGAAGCGTCACGTGACGAACGCTTCCGGTCTCAATCAATCAAGCTTGACGACGCGTTACTTTGTCTTTTTCAACACAGCCGCGTGCGCAGCCCGAATTTTGAACGCCTTCCTGCAAATTAGACGTTCGTACGAGGGCAGTTCGTGTGTTTGCTGCATTTCTTCGTTCGTCGCACGACCCGGCAGCAGCGGCAGTCTATGTTTGCGTCTTCGCACAAAGCATCTCCGGTACTTTTTCCGCTTTTTATTTTTTGGGCGTCGTGTTCAAAAAGTTGGATTTCACGTATGCAAGTTATTGGCAATGCAGAATATTTAGACATTCTCAATTTTTTTTTCTTGTCTAATGCACTGCTTCAGCGATTCCTATAAAAACTTTGATACCGCGCATATCTAAATTAAAAAAAACTTGTAATGGCAACGACGCTGTCAACTTGTTCTGTTTAAATTAAACTGGACGAGTACCTGCCGCTGACAGGTTTTGATGCGGCTCAAGTTCCAGAAAGTTTTCCTGGTCGCACAGAAACGTTGTTGTACAATTGCTGTTTGAAAATTCACAGGAAGTTTAGCTTGCAACAAAGCAAAGTGCGGTTTTGAACAATCGTTTGATCAGGATCGTGATTTCAAACTCATCGTCGCGTTTCTCCAAAATTTAAACCGTGTTTCTTTTGATCGTTTGGTAATAACATTTTCGACTGCACATTGCTTGATGTAACTCCGGAATGCGATTCAAAACGTTTCGACGATCGTTCAAACAAGGTCCCATAAACGTTCCCGTTGCGTCACGGGCCGCCTCTCCGTCGCTCCACCCGCCATTGTGTCGCGAGGATTTGGTTTGTTCTGTGTTGTCATAAAGGTCGGGTGTTCTTTTAAACTACAAAATTGTAGAGGAAGTTTTTCTAGTTCCAATTTGTGGGTGTTCTTCAGCACTCCTTGTCAGGAGACTTTCCAGCCTTCTTGTAGCAACTTGAGTGAACTGCCGATATAATTTTTGTTTTGCTCATCCACTTCTTTCATTGAACACCACAGTTTCCGTGAAGTTGTCCTTTAATTGGCACGTGCCAACCTCATTTGAAGTCATGCAGTTGTGCGACGATCAATAGTTTCTCAAATTTCAAACACGCGTTGAATCGAAATTCAAGCTCCCCGTTGTCCTTTTCAACGCACTACAACACAACTCTGCTGGTGGTTGTGGCAAAAATACGATGCCGCTCATTTCGGCGACTCGCGTTCCTTCTCTGCCATACCTTTATCTCACATGTTCGATGTCCATCCGTCAGTCCCGCCGATACCTTGTGTAATCCAAGAGTGATACAACGCCCGACGACATGATTTTTCTCATAAGCCGACCGCCCGCGGCTCTTCACCTGCAGAGTGAAGGCTTGCCTCAATGTGACTTACCATCAATATCACCTTCAGGAATAAATTGAGTGGGTAAGGTCCTAATTGAAGGGCAAAGGTTAGGCGGGTTTGTGGTATGCTTGGCGTGGGTGTCGTTGTTCACATTGCTCCGCCTTCCCGTCAGTTTTCAGAAAAACCCGAATCTTTTGTTCAGAGAAAATGTGGTTGTGGTCTTCAGCAAGCATCCCATCTTGCATCAGATGCATCTGAACGTAGCAACTGGACGTAAAACAACGGCACTGTGACTTGCACTGACCAAAAGTTTAAAACTCAGGACTTGGCTAATCCTTCGGATGTAGACAGTGATCGAGGCGTTTTATCAAAGAAACTTTCGTTGCTTTTTTATCAAAAGACATTTCGGTTCATTTTTGGAAACGCGTCATTCAAAAATGAATAATTTTTTTGCCAGGAACAGTTAAGTGTGAGCATTTGAACAAAACCAATGCCAACCCAGACTTTCACGAAATCGTGCGAACTATGAGGAGGTTTGTTTGCTCGAAATCAGCATCGGAACCTTCATCGTTAATGGTTTAATGTTCTCTTTGCACAGTGACCAACTACTCCAGCCATGACGACACACAAGTGCAATATCTCCCGAGCGAGTGCCAGTCCCCGGATGGGGGGGTCAAACTTTATTATTCGCTGGCGCCGAACGATACGAACGACGAGCACAGGTGAAGTTCATCGCCGGAGTTGTTGCCGAAAACCGTCAAATACGTTGTGTCATTTGTCACTGTCATTTTCGAGCTGCACACATGTCTGACCTTTTAGCGCGAAGAGCCACAAAACCGAAGGAATGATGGTGGGTGGGCGGTGGAAACCAATAAAAAACGCTAAGTTCCGGCAATCGCGAAAATACAGTTTTAATACAGTTATAATTGAAACGCACGTGTGAGTCACAACACAATCGAGAATTGTTGTGGAGGTCAAACGCGAAGGAATCCGAGCATGCGCAAAACGTTGTAACCCCTGACAACTTGACCGTAGTGACTGACGCTTTGTAGTGTAAATTCCAAATGGCACCGCGCGACACAGGTTGCCATGGGTTCAGAGCGGGACGTCCAAAGTTCGGCCCGAGAGCACTTCGCACATGGTCCGCGGCCTTGTTCCCAGATGGTGTTGTTCCTGCCGTAATGTGGTCTATGTCGACCTTAAAATGTTGAGAGGAAATGCTGGCCCGCGAGGCCAAATATATGGTCAAGTATGCCCTCCTTGAAAAACGTTTGGACACCACTGGTTTAGAGTGATGGGGCTTGGTTTGATATTATTGCTGACACATCCTGTTTGCATTTCAGCCCTGTCATCGAGAAGAGAGATTCTCTGGTAAGTTCTGATGGTTTTCAGTTCTGATAAGTGTGTGTTCTGTGTCAGAATGACACGTCAGCGACCTGCTGGTCAACGATTTCCGTCAAGCGTTTGTTCTTGTTTCGTAGACTGTGATGTCAGAGGCCGGACCGGAGTCATCGACGTCCAAGCTGATCGACCCAATCAAGGTCAGTAAAAATCCGGCGGATCACCTCGTCATGATTTCGTGGTCACAGTTTACCGATGACCCCTGTGTGAGAGAGAGCTACGCTTTGCCAATAACTAATTTAGTTGCTTTTCGCATTTCGATCCGGTTTATACCAGTTCGTTCTGGTCAATATGATTGCTGGAGAAAGAGTTACTATCATCATCAGCAAGTTTTCCAGCTTTTGCTCAATGCGTTGCTTTGCAGTTGTGGACATGATGTGGTAATGCGGTCATTTTGCATGTGCTGCTGTTTTATCTTCAGTTGAGGATTGTTTTGTCATCTTCTTCAGCGTTTGGGGTTCGGCGACAAGGATCTGTTAACCTGAGTTTGAGATGGGAGGGTCGTTCCAATGCAGGCGGCTGCATGGAATGTATCAAGGGCGCCAGAGTTATATACCACACAGCTTCATCAAACCAAATTATTTGAAATAAAAGTTGATTTTTTTTTAATCAAACCAATGTTTGCCATTTTCTTTGAAAAGAAAGTGCTCACGTTACAATAGGCGTTAAAAATGGAGCTAGATGATCAGAATCCAGGTTGAAAAGCATGTTGCGTGCAAATTCTTGTCTTTGCTGTTTTTCGAACTGGGTTGAAATCCTGTCAGAAACGTTCAGTTGATTGGGAATCTGTTCCTCGTTCGCCCTTTGCCTGTGAAGCATTCATCAACATTGCTGCCGACACATCAGACAAATAACTTCTGCTTCTTTCTTTGCAGAACGCCGATGTTTTCACTTCGCGCATAGAAAAAGAAAAACGGAACCAAAACTTGGCCAAGGCCCTCACGATCTGTGTTTGCTACGCGGCCAACATCGGGGGCACGGCCACTCTTACCGGGACCGGGCCCAACCTGATCATGGCCGGACAATTCAAAGCGTAAGTCCTTCCATTGTTGACGCCAGTAAGCGTCACTGGCGCTATTGTCGACGTCACTGCACGTCACTGGCAGCAAAGCACACGTACACCTTTTTAACTGATATCCAGTACAAGTATCGTTCATTTAATCTACAACAGCGATGTGCAACATGTTTTGTCGGCGGACCATATCACCAACTTCGAACGTCCAGCTGAGCCGCACGAAAAATTTAGTTTTTTAACATAAACTGTTGGATTAGGATTTTCATGCATGATGGGGAAAATCAAAGTATTGGCAAGGTCCACACTGAATGGCTTGGCGGGCCGGGTTGTGGTCCGCGGGCTGCCTGTTGCACAACCCTGATCTACAATAAATGTAAGTTCGTCCTGTGTTTTTCAGAACCTACAAACAGGCGCCCGAGGTGGACTTTGGATCCTGGGTGATATTCGCTTTCCCGGGAATGCTCATTTTCCTCATGCTGACTTGGCTTTGGCTTCAATATTTGTTCATCGATCTCAAGTAAGTGTCCAACAAGAGAGCAGTGCTTCCCATCGATAAGTGCGAAAAAGAACCCGCAGTTCACTGCCTGTGCATGAGCGATGTTGTGGTTAACGTCTGACTCCCCTAACCATTCAATTTTGCCGTTTTTTTCAACAACGTGAAACATGATTTCCTGTAAGTGTCATGTGACAATGAACTTCGTAGTTTTTGTCGCGAACTGTGATGAGAGTCGAAATATGTTTTGCAACACTGGGAATGATATTACCGCAAGAACTGGCGTAGAAATCTCAAGAGATTAACGCAACCGTTACCTTCGCATATACATGTTCAACTTTTTCTCCTGAAGCAACAAGAACATCTTTAAAAATTCTTCTCTTTGGCGCTGCTTCGCCCTTTGCGACGTCACAGAAAGCGCGGCGATTTGTTCGAGACGCGTGTTGGTTTCGCTCGAAGCGGTTTATTTCACTGTCGGACTGGTTTAACAAAAACCGTTGTTTCGCTCGCGGGATGCCGATCCTGGGGCGGGTCTGACAATTAACAAATGCAACGTCGCTGCGTGGCTTGATTTGGCGCTCTCGCGGCGCGTTGTGACGTCACAGAGCTGAGGTTTCGGGAACTTGAACGCCGCCACGTGTTGATCGTCCGTCCGATCATTGAACGCGGTGCTTTGTGGATTCTGCCGCTATCCTTTTCAGACCCGCCCTCGTTTTTTTCTACGTGTCAAAGTTCATTTTTGTATTGCACGCGTGTGATGTCACTGATGACGTGCTTTCTTGCAGTTGGCGGGAAATATTTTCGTGTTTCCGAAAAAAATCTTCTCTGACGTCCGAAGAAAAGAAGGCAGAGCTTCTGATAAAGAAACAATACGCTGATCTTGGCCCTATGAGGTAACAAAAGAGTTGTTTGTGATGTAGCGATTATGTGTTCTTGTTTACTAAAGCATTTTGTTAGAATGACAAAGGGGATACTGTATAAAAATGAACAGTTTCTTCTTAAGTGTGTACATATAACTTTTGACTTACGTTCTTCATATGGCCTAAAATATACCTGCTAACAATGTTTGACATAAATTTACTGTGGTTTCTTTTTATCCACTGGTTTCAATGGCAGATAACGTTTTATCTTCCAATTTGTGTAACTTTAACATGAATAGCCCATGTGATTTGTTTGTCTTCAGAAAATGTGTTTGAACTGTTCGTGACCGGCCATAAAAATATAGGAAGATAAAATTCGTTACGTGATGGAAAAAAAACTTGTGTCCTGAACACCTGCTGGAACAAAAATGTATTTTTCTGCCTGAAAGTGGCTGCAATGTTCTGATTCTCTGCTAATAACAGAGATTACTTTGCGCCCTCCCACCCTCGGGTGCAGAAACCGAAGCTCGCATCCGTTTTAACATGAAAAGCGGTTCCTTTCATCCAATTTATTTTTGTTCAGAGTCCAAAGGACAGAAGCCAGTTTCAGATGAACTTTTCTTTGTTAGTAATTTGTTGCAAACGTGATCGTTTCCCGATGACGTGTGTGTTTGTTGATGACGTGCGTGTTGATTGATTAATACCAAGTCACTTTCCACAGTTTTGCCGAGAAGTGGCTCCTGTTCTGGTTCGTTACGCTCGCCCTCTTGTGGCTGACTCGTGATCCGGGTTTCGTCCCCGGTTGGGGGTCTTTGTCCATTTTTAAGAAAGGGTGAGAAAAATATGTTTTTCGGTTGTCTTAGCGACGTGGCCAGTTGCTGGAATTAACTTCTCTCTTTGTTTCAGCTTCGTATCTGACGCAACGGTTGCCATGGCGATCACATTCATTTTATTCGTGTTTCCATCGCAACGCCCGAATTTCTTCTGTTGTCGCGCCAATAATGGTTAGTGCTGTTTTGTTTTTTTGTTTAGTGTTTTCATTGCTCTTTTTTGAAATCCTCATAAGCGTGGAAGTAAGGAATGATCTGATGAGAAGTGCTCGGTTTCATAGTCGGAAGGTTTGGGATCGATCCTTGGGCGCCGCAGGAGATGCATTAAAATTTGTTTTTCAAAACTTGAAAGTTGTTAATCGGTCTTTATCTTAAAATTGTGAATAATATTGTGATTTTTTCCGATGAATAAACTTACTGGGAGCAGGTGGTCCGCCATTGTATTACTTCCTGATCGAACACATGGCATGCCTCCAGCAGCATTTTTGTGAATTACTTTCCAAACTTGATGTCTGTGGAAAAGTTTCTGAAGTTTTGGCGGATGATTGTGTTTTTATTTGAAAAACAATTTCAACTCGTCCCGAAAGCGGTTTACAGCTGCTTTTTTTCGCTGAAACATTTTGGTCATTTTTTGTCGAGACATTTTGGTCACTTTTTGTTGAGACATTTTGGTCATTTTTTGTTGAGACATTTTGGTCACTTTTTGTTGAGACATTTTGGTCATTTTTTGTTGAGACATTTTGGTCACTTTTTATTGAGACATTGTGGTCACTGAAACATTTCGGTCGTGTGTCTCACAGTTGTATCAAAACTTGCAGTAACAGTGTTCATTAGCCTTTATTTTCAGACATTCTGACCGAAATAACCTAATTTTTTTCGGTCATTTCACAAACATTTTGCTCTATGACCGAAAAAAACAGGTTTAGAGACCTCAGTTTTGAAGCCTTTCTGGCTTGGGTCTCTCTCAGCGTTTCCTGGAACTAACTTCTGTGCATCGCTTCACACAGACACGAGCAAAACGGGTCCCGTTCCTGCACTTCTTACATGGAACGTTGTGCAGCATAAGATGGCCTGGAATGTTATTCTTTTGCTTGGCGGCAGCTTTGCTATGGCACTGGGGTCGAAGGTTAGTTTCGTGCAGTTGGCATGGTTACTCGACTGGTTAAGAAAACCGCACAAAATAAGAAAGTTGCTTTAATTATTATTTTTTAAATTGTGTGATAACGTAATTATTTCTTAAATTTTGTGATAAACGTAAATACCTCCGCGCAATGAATGAATTCTAATTTAATCAAAATTATTGTTTACACTTGAATCTACATGCAGGCAAGGCAACGAATCACTTTACCAACCATTTTTGTTTTCCAGGAATCCGGCCTCTCTTCGTGGATAGGGGAGCAGTTGACCCCCTTGCAGGCCCTGTCCCCCGTTGCCGCCAACTTCATCTGCTGCTCCATTGTATGTGCCCTGACGCAGTGCACGAGCAACACTGCGACCGCCACCGTCTTCCTCCCAATTTTGGCTGAATTGGTAAATATTTGGCAATTGCGAGAATCATGAGTTAATCAGGGTTTCTCTAACGGGGCCCTCGGCCGCCCTTGGGGGTCACGGAGCGGTTCTCTGAGGGCCATGAGCAGAGGCCTTCACCAGGTAGCTATGCCTTGATATTGCTTAAACCAAGTGTCACGATGCATTAAGTATTCGCCAGTTAAACGTAGAAGGGGGTCACGGCTCATGAAGGCTTGAGAACCACTGAGTTAAATTGTTGTTGGTTTGCGATCTTGCGCAGGTTTCTGTGGAATCCGCTGCTTTTCTGACTGGAGATTATTTGTTGCGGTTGTTCTTTTGTGCAGAGCGGTTCAAACAGGGGTCTCCAAACGACGCCCGCAAAGACATTTTGTCAATAAAGAAAAATAATCTACGAAAAACTCGTTTATCTGATAAAATGTAACCCATCCCGAAACAATCACATTACGTAAGATCCCCTGCCCTCGAAAAGATCCCGTGCCCTCGAACTGTTGTGTTATAGCTCATGTGGCCCCCCTGGCAAGAAAGCTTGATGACCTCTGGCTAAGATCAACGGCGTTTTGTTAGTTTGTAGGAAGGTTCGATCAAAGCTAGAATCAATGCAGTGCAAATGCCGGTAAATCATCGACTTGCACAGTGATAGATGTTTTCGTGTTTTTTCCAACTACACTATTTGTGCTGGAGTTAAATGTTGGTTTGGATTCCGTCAAAAGTCCGACTTAGTTTCCAGTGATTCACTCGTTTTGTTCAATTCCTCTTGTTTGAAGTGACCTTTGACCTTTGTAATTAATTGTTTCTGTTTTGCTTGAGGGTCTTTGTTTTGAGCGTCGCATGTCTATTGTGACGACACAACACGCATTTGCCTTAACGACGCAATTCGCTGCATTGTGATCACGTGACTTTACCCACACGCTTTATTTTCATCGCAGGGTGAGGTTTTGGGGGTGAACCCCCTCTACCTGATGCTCCCGGCAACAGTGATTACGTCATACGCATTCATGCTCCCCGTGTCGACCCCCCCAAACGCGATTGCGTACTCCTACGGTCACCTGACCATGGGCGACATGGTGAGTTTGTCGGACGTGTGACGTATCGTGCATTGTGACGTCATAAAGATCTCGCACCTCCTTTCTCGATAACAATTAATCGGCAGTTGAGTTCGTGATTGATGCGGCGAAGCCTTCGGTAGATGTTGTGAAGCAACCCAGTCAAAGTGCTGGTTGAGATCATTTCACAGGATTGGCCAACGGGTTGGTTCGACAGCGACGCGCTAAAAGTTGGTTTTCACAGTTTCCATGGCGACGCGCTGAAATATACTCTTTTCGGCAAGATTTCCTCCAAACGGCCAAACGCACGTTTGACGCATCGCCATGGAAACTATCGAACCAGCTCGCGGGTCAACACGGCTCAAATGCATTAATAAATACAGCAAACTCCGGTTAATACATCCTCGGTTATTACAACCAACCGCTTATTACATCCAAATCGCTTAAGACGGAATCTTCTTAATCAGTCCCATTATCAAAACTGCGGTTAATCCATCCACTTCTGTTTCCCCATGCAGACAAACTATTTTTTCAATGCTATGATGCTTAAATGCGCTGAAGACAGAAGTAGATGGCCATGTCAGGAAAGCGTTTGTATCCAAGCAAACCACTTTGCGCAGCTTTTCCAGCGCTGAAGAAATAGGTTACAAAACGTCAGCTGCATCATTTTTACCCCTTTGCGCCCGTGCCGTTGCAGTTTTGGGAAAATAGGTCATTTTACAACCACCGCTTGTTAAATCTATGATCAGCTGATCCCAACATGGGTGTATTAACCCATAACCGGAGTCTACTGTACTTGTGTTGGTCCTATAGTACAGTGGTTGTCAACCTTTTTTGCGTTTGTACACACTTTTACATTTGCTCGAAAACCTGTACACCCTTGCCATGCATTAAGATCTAGTGGTGTAGAAGTATAACATTTGAGCGATTTTTACGCTGTAAATGTCGCTTTCATAGCCGATTTTTGGGTATCACTTCTCAGCATTCCTGAATCTCAGCCAAAAAGCGATTTTTGTTCTTGTTCTCATGCCAATAACCTACTTTTGTAGAATTTTCTGTTCTTGTCGAAATTAAATGAAAAAAACAAACTCATCAAGGATGTTGATCCTCTTATGAAAAAAGCCCTTGAAACAGAGTATAAAACCTCGTTTTTCACAACTGGCGGACAACATTCAGCGGCAGCAATGCTTTCTTTTTTATTCACCCTGCGGGTGTTGAACAAACTTACTTCGTGAGCAGGAAGA
>Ga0210059_1014677_pt1 | contig 11542 bp, 6 predicted proteins | sample Ectturendosymbi2_FD_188042 | JGI IMG/M metagenome (GOLD analysis project Ga0210059, IMG submission 188042) | Ecteinascidia turbinata endosymbiont from Florida, USA - Sample 2 (SPAdes) (version 2) | ecosystem: Host-associated > Tunicates > Ascidians > Unclassified | place: Key West, Florida... | reverse complement strand
CGCGAACGATAATCCCGACCTATGGTTTTTGGTCACACTTCTACTGGTTTGCAACGATTTGATCCAATTAGCTGAAGACGACACAGCAGCTTCGCTTGGTCTTCTAGTTACAGTAGCAAACTTCTTTAAAACGTTAAACAGACAAATAAGTTTCTTAAAACAAACAAATATTCCTTAAAACGCGCAAATGAATTTCGGTTCTTTTGTCGTACAATTCTGATCGTATTCGCTTGGAAGTTCTATCGCAACATTTTTTTTGTTAAAAAATCCATGTTGACTAATTATCAAACCTTGCAGGTTTGTTATACCTAAGTGAAAGCAGGGTAGTATGAAGTGTTTAGATAACGAAGAGAAAAGTGAATCCTCCCAAGCGGTTAAGCTAAAATTTAAACTAATTTGTTTTACTTTCTTGGTTGGTAGTTTGTGGATTTTCACCTGTATAGGAGCTTACTTGTAACATGTTCATTTGGCCATCTAAGCAAAAATATAGCGACACATGTACGTTCAACAGAGCTGAAGCTTGACAGCGTTCGACCGTAAAAAGTTGTTTCAATGAAGTCATTTGAGAGAGTATATCCGAGCGAGTTTATCAACCCCATTGCGCAATATGTGCACATGGTCACCGGTAGAATGCATACATTTTTCAATTTTACTTGTTTACTGATATCGTTTGCAAGGCATCTGCTTTAAAATCGATTATTTATCAGCCTTCTCTAATAATTTTAATTGTGTTTTTTTAGATGAGTACGTTTTTCTGTAAAATTAAAAGACTAACTTCTGCTTGATCGCATTTTGCAAAAGTGAGAGATGAACTTGCATTCACATCGATTTAGAACAAGTTTCCGTATTCCTGGAAAGCGCAAGTAGGGTTTATGATTTCATCTGAAAAGAATTGTCACTTTAAGTAACTAATACAGCTGAAGGTCGGAGTCGGTCCGGAGTCGGAGTCGGAGTCGGATGACGGGACTTCCGACTCCACAGCCCTGTTGACATCTCAAGTAACCAATTACTTCTGTCGCACCTTCTTCACACATTTACCTCTAACTTGCAAATGTCAAAACATGTTGGTGCTCGTCGGATTTTTTTCTGGTGATTTTTTTCCGGTCTCCCTGTGGAAAACATATCATAGACGCAAGTGAAGCACTTTAAATTTGCATGTTAAAATTTCAAGGACCCACGATTGCTCTGATATTGCTTGCTCAAACTTGCTTGTGGTAATGTGTGACATGACAAGAAAGCAAGATGGCATTAAAAGCAACCATTTAACGCGACATCGACAAAATCGCCTTCGCAATTAATCATTTTCAGTCACGTGCTGCGACTGCATCAAATTCAGTTAAAAATGTATTTTAAGATTCTCTCCCTAGAAAATTCAGCAGCCTTCACAATGTGGTTGATGTTCGTTTCATGCTTATCTAGGTTTTCTGCATTGTAAAGTGCTGTTAACTTATTATAATCGTATGCTTCCAGAGTGGCTTTCTTTCCGAGTGGAGAGGAAAAAGCTGATTTTGTGAAAAAATTATCACTGCTCCTGTTTCCGGTGCCAGACGTTTTGTACAATGTTATCTGCATCGTCTAACTAAAACTTACAGAGTTTCTGAATTTTTCTCTGAAAGTGGAAAAAAAAGATATAGATTTTCAGAACTGAAATATTGCTAACAAGATTAACGTTTGCCTATTTTCAAAGACCTGTCCTTGTTTGTTTTTCTTTGTCTCAGAAAACAACTCTGAAACCTTTTGCCTGCCTTGAAAAGCACGTGTTTTGTTGTGAAAATTCGTGAGCACTGTCTAACGTGCAGAAATTTTGAAAAGCGGTTCATTCCGAGACCCATCGTCTGGAATGCCCATGGTTGAGATATTTTTCAACTGCTTTAATGAAACGCAATTTTCTGAAAAAGCTTTTCATGCCGTTGTGTTCGGAACACATTTTTTAATTCTTTTCGCATGTAATGCTATCGTGTGTTGTCCACATTTCGATAAAAACTTCTCAAGCAGTTTTCAATTTACTGGAAATCAGGCCCATTGCCAGGTTTTAAGGTTTGGAGGGGAAAGATTTTTGTTTATATATATTTACAAAAAAAAAAAAAATTCCGGTCACAACAAAATTTAGGGGAGCACAAAAATTAAGGGGAGAACAGACTCCGACCCCACTGAGCGGCTACGGTCTGATGTAGACCTACCATTGCAGGTGGCTTTTTAGCAAAGGAAAAGTGTCCAAAGCCAAGGCTATCAGTGAAAAAATGGCTCACAGAAATGGAGTGGAGTTGAGTGAAAATGTTTGGTTGGACGCAAAGGCTTCAGTTGGAAACGTGATGGTAGGATTAATTGTTACCGTAAAACGTTCACTTGAAAAAGTTTTGTGGACTAAAATATTTTTGTTACGCTAACAAGCATCTAAGCATGCACAGTATTACTGGAATTGATATTCTTTTCTTAAGTAAACCTTTGTTCTGATATAGACATTTTCTGTTTTCAAACAGGCCAAGGCAGATTTCCAAAAACACTACAACCCACTTGAACTTTTCAAACGAGCTCGCATGCGTTGGATAACCGTTAATTTGCTTTTCCTATGGTTTGTTAGCGCCATTGTTTTCTACGGTTTGGTTCTGAACGTCGGTTCTCTAGCAGGTGTGTTTCATTTACGACATTTTATTCAGAATATCTTGTCAAGTGAAGTAGTGATTTTTTTCAGAATTCATTTATGAAACGACGCGAATGATGATCATATCACGTTTCATACAGCATGCCCTGATTCTGCGTTTTGTGGGCCTTTAATGCTTTATGCAGTAAATAGAGTCCGCCAAACAAATAAATCCTGATCTACGTCAACAGACAAAGTGAGAATCATACGACTATTCTGAATATAGAAAATAAAACATTGTACTCACCATAGTAAACGAATTATAAATTCAACCAGCACTTATAGCCTGTACCAATATGAGATTTATCTTATAAACAAAAATGTATGCCGCAGGAAACAAGATTTGTAGCTCACCAGGGATAATGTGGTTTGATAACTAGTGCTTCTTAAATTGCAATCGCCTTGACAACCTGGCCAAATCATGCAGTTTCTGAAAATGCGTTAATGCAGGCAAAGCACCTCTGCTAAAGGTGTTATAACCTTTATCTTGGTACTGCAAAGGCTGTTATCTTGTCAAGTGAAAAAAGTACTTTTTGATGGCAAAGGGTGTTTTTTAGGAACATCTGTTTCGTCTACAGTTTTTTTTAAATATATTTTCCGTTTCTGCATCGGCGTTCATAATAATCGTATATACTCTCTTGCCAAACATCCTTGTTTGATGCCTGAAAAAAAACTCAGCCATAAAAAAACAAGAAATCACGAATTGTTGCATATATAACTTTTGCGCTCCTTATTTTATTTAGCTCAAAAGCGCGTAACGATGTAACTACCAAGTTGCACAGGTGAATTTGACCAATTTAAAGGAAATAAAATTCATACATAAAACAAGGTCATGTTATTACAACTCACCAGAGCTGTAACTTCAATTACTTGATTTTCCGTTGGAATGGTATAATTAGCAAATAAAACTAGTAGAATACATTATATTAGGCTGCGGTGTGTGGTCGAATCTTATAGAAACTACAGTGCCAGTTGACCAAATTCTGCTAGAAACCCATGTTAAAGACAAAGCCTTTCCAAGGTATGTGAAACGGAAACAAATGAGAATGAACCAAGTGAATCAATGCTACATCAAAATAAAATAGGCAGCAAGTGACGATTGTATGCCAAAAACAAGCAAACCAACTAAACCAGCTGTTATGAAACAAAGAAATCAATCGAAAATTTTTTAGTGTAATGATCCACGCAAAACATTAGATTCGCTTTAATCAGAACGAGAATATTCATGCAAATGTCCAAAATCCTTGGAGAAAAAGTATACTGGTGTGAAGGTGCAATAAATTCAATACACACCTAATTTTGTACGAGTCATGTTAACACACTTTTCATTGGAAGATTTTCTTTTTTTCTTTTCTCTCAAAGTACTTGGTGGGTACATTAAATTTCAAAATCCTGCGAAGTTTCCAATTAGTGAATACTGATATTAAATTGAGTAAACATTCTTTCAGTGCTTTTGACCGCTGAAACATTTTTGGGAAATTTCGCTTGCAAAAGCTCCTTCCTGACGCAACAATCACGTGAATGCCAATGAAATTCGAAAAGCAGTAATGCAGTTGATGGTTTGTTGCTAGCAAGAAGTAGAGGTAATTTGAAGGGATTTGAACCTTTGATGGCGGAATCAGCTTTACTGCAGTCCCTTCGTTTTTGCCACAAATCTTTGTATCACTCGCAATTAACTTGTTCTATCGTTTTAACTCACAGGTCCTGTGCTAGACCGATATCAGTCAGTGAACTTTCCAGATCTGTTATACATTTGTGTATTTCAGGCGATGCGCTGAGGCTATCCAAACATAGGTTACCGGGCACCTGATAGCTTACAACTTTGCAAACTGGCTTTAGCCCCATCACCTGCACAATTCACACGACGCACATATACCACACGTGTGCTACTATGCAATGTAAAAAGAGTGCAGTGAAGTCTGTTGCAGTTTTCGCGTGCCACTTGAACAACTTGCTTTCTGAAAACAATCCCTCCAACGTAAAAACTGTTTTGCCAGCGTGCGTTAGCTTATGACGGCCTTCAAGGCTTGATGCTATTAGCTTTTGCAAGAGATATGTTTCTTACCAGGCAGTTTTCGAGTGCGGAGCCGGTAAGGCGCGATCCCGAGACCCTGTAAGTATAAGCACCCAATTTTCTATAAAAAATATTATGTGCTTCTTAAAATTGCAATATTCCTTCCAATGAACAATGAACTGTCGGTAAAATTATTTTTGCACAGATACGGGTTTACACTGCGCTACCTAGCAGGGTGTTCTCACAAATTTCACAATTCCAGGTAGCATGTATGTGAACAACACCTTGAACGCAGCAGTGGAAATTCCTACCTATTTTATTGTAACTATAACAATGGATCGTTTGGGAAGGAAACCGCTGCTCGCGGGCGCTTTAGGAATTGCTGGAGTGTCTTGCCTGGTCTGTATTTTCGTGAAAGTCTACGCACCACGGTCAGTCACAGGTGAGTATTAAACAATACACCCCTCAGTTGTAGCAAGTGTTAAGTTTGTCGTGGGGAAGAAGTATCCCAGGACTTCGTTTCTTCTCCGTGAAACGTATGTTGCCTGAGAAATTGCAGTATTTTAAAAAAGTGACATAGTTGTTGCATTCGCCATTTTTTTATCATTGTAATTTTTTCGTATTTATCATGATGGCAAACGCTTTTGTTAGTCAGCTAAATCATTTAGGTACGGTAAATAATAGAGTATTCCAAAGTCAAAATAAACCACTAATAATTGAGAAGAATGACCACCATCAAACGAGTCTGGTGCCGGAGCAGTCTTTATCATGAACTTTATAAAACGCAATGATTAAATTTCTTTTTTTTCAAAGCTGACCTCCGTAATTGGTGGTTAAAAGTGTATTGTTTGCAGTTACAGTTATATCTTTGTATGAAACTGTATAGCTTCAAAAGCAAATCGAATTGATATGAGATCTATTTCCACTGCACACAATCAGGAAATTCATCGATGTGAATTACTTCTACAAGTTGCAAATCCTTTCCCATGAAAAGCATACTTTTCAAAATTTGCTCAAGCGCTTTGTTGCAGATTTATTACTATATTTGATCAAAAGCCTTAAGATTTATATTGATCCTGCCATGTGATGAAAAGTTTTTATGTTTTTGTGAAAACGTTTCAACCAAGATAAGAATATTCTATGTTAAACCGATATTTAGTGAATTACTGTTACATTTTAAGATTGACCCTTTCAATTCTGTCGACAGAAACGTAGTTTTCCGGTGGACAAGAACACTGTACAAGGCAGAGTGAGAAATGAAAAAATAGTTCACACTTTTTTGTTTTTAGTTGGTATTCTTCTTATCATGGCCTTTAGAATCTAACCTACAGTAAGTAATATAACTGCATGAATCACCTACAAATGATTTTTTCAAAAAGCTATTAATTGCATTACTGCGCCTGTTGAATTTCATAGTGTTATTGCACCCTATTTGAACAGGCATACATTTATGTAAATATTGAAATGTTGCATGTGAAGCTTGTTTTACAGGTATTGTCACTATAGCCTCGTTGATAGGAAAGTGTGGAGCGACCGGGTCTATTGTCATCTTGGCCAACTACACTGCGGAGCTATACCCAACTGTTATCAGGTAATACTTTCGCCGCTGGTAAGACTGAATGAAATTCTTACTTTCGCGCCAGATGCAGGAATTTTTGTTATTATAGTTGGTACAGAACTGAGTGGTTTGCGCTTTTAGTTGCAGTATATGCTGTGATATTGGGCCTAAATTCTCATAAAGCTTTCCGCGCTTGATTCTTGAGGTTATAATTGGAGAAAAAATGTGATGCTTCTGAAAAAGCAAAAAAATTGATAGAGGTTTAGCTTTAGATTTATCTTTTTGCCCTGTGTGATTATTTCAAGGTAAGACTCCGCAAAATGCTTTACTAACATCAACGTTTTGATCAGTAAAGCAAGGTTGGAGAATTTGCGACCCGGATGAACATGTAATATGACCTGCATCATAATTTTCGTTTCAAAACCAAACCCCATGACAAACAGACACGTGGATAGTAAGTCAAGTGAGGTCTCTCTCGCTCCTTGACATTATGTTTGCTCCTTATTTCCCTTTGGAAGAAGAAGGTATAATTTTAAGATGAAATTAATTATTTTTTGCGGTCCGCCAGCGACATTCCACAATTTACGCGGCCCGCGAGCAATTACGCTCCTATCTCTGCGCTATAGCCACAAGGCCGAACAAGATGTGCCGAAATGACCACCCTCGACTGTGAAATCAGTCGATGCTTTCTGTATCTGTTGTTCTTCGTTTCTGTCAGACTTGATTACATGTTATGTGGTTTGACTTCCTTCTTTTGACAGGAGTACAAGTCTGGGTGTGGGGATCATGGGAGCAAGGATTGGAGGCGCCATCACGCCTTTTGTACTTGAACTACACAGCAGTTTTCCGTGGCTGCCGGGGGTCAGTAAATGTTGGTTTGCGCCCTCGCGTCATAGTCCAGCATTTCTGCATGTGCGGTCGAAAACTGTAATGTAAAAGAAATTGGAAAAATGTTACGTTAGTCTTATGATTGCCTCAACTACATTTTAATCTGCGCCCAGCAAACTTGAAAAAAAATTTGTTTTGCGTTTGCAGGGGATATTGTCATCAAACAGTTTGAAATATTCTGAGGAAGAACAAATCACGTTTGCTCTCTGATCTTAGTCAAAAGCAAGCACTAATAATTTTGCTTGTCTGAATACAATTTTCTTAGCAAAATGTTAAACAAATGTTTTATGTTAGGCCAATCAGACAGGCGCGGATTTACAATTAGGCTAAAAAGGCTTAAGCCTAGGGTCCCTGATTTTCGGGGGCCCCAAGCTTTTGGAAGTAAGGACAATTTCCAACATTTCTGTAAGCATTATATTTGTATTTTTATTTTGGATCAACGCACGTTTTTTTATTATGCCGCAAACAAAGGATCTCTATAGAAGAATGAGCGCGAAGGATTGAGCTGAATGACGATGAGCATTCTCTATTTCTGAAACATTGAGAATTGGTTATTATTCCATATAATGTGTGGAACAAAGCGCCTGAATCTATTTTCAGATTACACGAGGCCAGTGAGGTACTCAATAAATGTATAAAGGGAGTGTGGTCAGATTCACCGGTGCGTTTTTCGTTAGTTTCATTGCAACCGTGTTTGTTCCTGACAGTGCCGAAGTACCCCAAATCTGCCCCACCAAAATGCCTACAAGGGCCCCAATGGTGATTTATAAAAAATATTTCGAAATAACGACACATCCCGAGGCCAAATGGGCTTCACAACAAAATATCCTAATTTTTTGTTTTTTTATTTCACCATTTTCTAGTTCCATTTGCAGACACAATTGCGACAAAACCGTAGCCAAAAAGTCTTCAGTGTCATCAGAATCCGTTGGATAAAAAAGGTGATGCGTCCTAAAATCAAAATTCAATTGGTAAAATGGTGTATTAACGCCAATAACGCTGGCGTTTCGACAGTGTTCCTAACCTAACTACACTGAATGGCCGAATCATGATTTTGTGGAGGCTTCGACATGAAGGTACTCTGGTAAAGCGGCAGGGCCAGGAAAATCAAGAAATGAACAGAACAGAAATGATAACCTTAAAATTATTGAAGTGAGGTTGATAAAATAAGGAGGGCATGCCTTGCTGGCCCGAACAACAGCACGTTATTTATGGAATTGTAAGCACCCTGGGCCAGGGTTGCCAATTTAGCGGATTTTCTAGCGGTTTTTAATCCTGTCTAGCTGCTAAATAACTGGTTTGACGGCCTACATCCGCTAGATTCTAGTGGAAAATTGGTCTAGCGGCCTATACAATTGGTCTTATTCAAGCGGATCCTAGCGGTATTTTGCAATTTTTCTAGCTTGAAAGGTCTTTTTAGACCTGGCAACCCTGCCTTGACAAGATCCAATTAGCGCCCGACCGTCCTATACGAAGATCCTTACTCTACATATCATCAAATTGTACACTGCGTAAATAAGAAGGGAGATTTTGTACTTTAGAAAAGTTTATTAGATGAATAATATATGAAACTGAAACTAATAACAAAAGTATTCACCGTATGCAGCAAACCTGAAAACTGCGTGAACGTGTGTTCCATTCACTTCCATCATGTTCATTCGCTTTTACTTGGTGGACGTTCGTCACTTTTAGAACTACATGGTTGTACATTTCTTGACTCTTTTTTTGGCGCCCCCTTTGGACTAAAGCCCTATGCAGCCGCCTAGTTTGCCTAAATGTAGCCCCGGCACTGATCAGGCGATGTTATTCTAAGTAACAACGGCAGGTATTGCTCCGTTTAAAATTTACAGGACAGAAATGGATACGGACTGGCAAAAACTTCACTGATTTCTAGTGTTTCATGTTTAAATTTAGGGGTTGAAATTTTGTTTGGGCGGTTAAGCTCTGAATTTTGGGTCCCCTGTGACAGCGTGGCCCCCAGTTGGGGTTATGGAGGAAGGCTCCTGATATCGAAAGATTTCAAAATAAAGTAATCTGTTCATGAATTGGAATAACTTATTCAGTGAATGTAGCGAGCACGTGCAGTGCTGATTTGTATGACATCAGACGTCACAAACCTTCAAGAGGGGCCCCCAATTTAAAATAGCGTAGGGCCCCGATAACGAAAATTCGCCCCTGCAATCCGGTATACGAAAACGTTCTTGAAACACAGGAAGTTTTGCAAAATTCCACACTATCAGGAAAGACATTTGCATTGAGACAACGTTCACTAACTGTAATGACTGATAATATCTGGGGTGGAATGAACAAACCTATATGGCGGAATTGGACAACTGACACAATATTCGATAGAAAATTCAGTTTTTATTTCGAAATTGTGGTACCATGCAAATTAAAAAGTGTTAAACCAGTTCAAGGACTAAAGCCACCAGGACACCTGCCACCCGGGAAACTGCCACCTAGGACAATCGCCACCCGGGAAACCGCCAACTTAGGTATGAGTTCTTTGCTTTTATTGCCGTTACAGCCATTTGACCTTAAACAAGGTTCTGGTGTATAACCAAAGTTGCTTCATCCTCCGACCACTATAAAGAACCTTAACTTAAACTTTTATACTTTTGGGTGGTGAAAGTCGTGTCGATATCATTACATCATTGCAAACATTCTGAATTCAGCATGGGCTTAGTTTGTAGTTTTATTGTTTTGGGGCGAGGGATCGCAAGGCCATTAAATCAAGCCGCACAAGGAACCAAATAAATAACGCAGCACGTGAACAAATAACACAGAAAAGAAACAGAAACATCAGCAATAACAATATCAGCAGCAACAACAACCGATTATCTCAAGTGAAACATGATAACACAGACAGCAAAAATTAAGAAAAGCATTTTGCGGATACGGCACTGGGAAGACATATATTACAGCATAACTTGATCCAGTAAGTATTTTTTGGATGTTGGACAAAACACTAGGAATGATTTCTTTGTTAATATTGTTCGAGAGTCTTCGTCCTGTGTATTGTGTAGATCTTCGTGCTGGAGATATTGTTGATGAAGTTGTAGTGAGATCGTTATTAGTAGTTATTCTAGAAGGATAATTATGTCTTTCGTAAATGTGAGCATAACAGCAGGAGTTGAAACCTGGAAAACAATTGTGAACTATTTTGTATATAAATTTTCCTAGTACGTATTCATATATTTGATTAATTTGAAACATTTTGTATGAGTGATATAAATCTAGTATAGAGATGTGAGCAGCTTTAGATATTTTACAAATGTCGAACGGTAATGAAGTACCTTCAGATGAGTTAAATACGTTGCAGGGACTTTACCCCAGGTCAAAATTGCACAGTGGAAATAAGGATAAATTAAAGAGAAGTAGAGTTTTCGTAATATCTTAATATCAGAATTTGGCTGAAGTTTGAAGAGGGGTTGGCATTCTTGAACTACTTTCTTTTCAACTGAAGCAGTCTGTTCTTTACATTGGAATCAATTATGTTGCCTACTGTAAGTATTTAATGGAGTTAGCTTGCTCTAATTGAGCATTATTGAAGTTGATGTTTAGAAACATAGGTGGGATATGGTTGCTGAATAAAATCATTTTTGTTTTAGATATTTGTTCTTTTGCAAGCAACTGAATACTCTGTTTAATTCGACATCAGATTTTTTCTCCAAATCGGTAGAATCGTTATCTGAAATAAGTAATGCTGTGTCATCAGCAAAAATATTACAAAAAAATTGGAAGACAGGGGGAGATCATCAATGTACAACAAAAGTAGTACAGTATCAAGAGTCGAACCCTGCGGCACACCACAAGTGATTTTCATCTTATCAGATTGAAATCCATTCGCATAAACGAATTGCTGCTTATTCTCTACATATGATGCAAAAAGGTTGGAAGCCAAACCACAAATTCCGTAATGGTTGAGTTTGTTTAGAAATATTTTGTGATTTACAGTATCAAATGCTTTTTTTAAATCAAGAAAAATGGCATATGTGTATTGTGCAGAGTCATTTAGACGTAATATATAATTACGAAGTTCGTTTGAAGCCAGATCTGCAGAAAGTCCAGAACGAAAGTCAATATGGTGGTTTGTAATTATGTTATTTGTATTTAGGAAGTTGATCAAGTTTTATGCGTATGTTTTTCAAATATTTTGAAAAAGTGTGATAAAATGAATACAGGGTGTTTCACAATTGTTGAAACAAAGCGTCAGCTTCTAAAACCTTTATCGATGACCTTATTAATTTTCCTCTTTCCAGATTGTCATAGGGAAATAGTTAACCTTTCTATGTATTAAACAAAAAATAGTCTAATGATTCCTTGGTCGATGGAGCAGAAGATCTTTTGTGTAAAGACATATTACGAAACGAAGTCTTTCCAGATTGTTCAAGCAAGGTGCAAAAGGAAGTTCAGCTTCAACAAATTTCCAAACAGGAGT
>Ga0210059_1014676_pt1 | contig 11543 bp, 6 predicted proteins | sample Ectturendosymbi2_FD_188042 | JGI IMG/M metagenome (GOLD analysis project Ga0210059, IMG submission 188042) | Ecteinascidia turbinata endosymbiont from Florida, USA - Sample 2 (SPAdes) (version 2) | ecosystem: Host-associated > Tunicates > Ascidians > Unclassified | place: Key West, Florida... | reverse complement strand
AAATGACTGAAACATGTAACTAGTTGATGCTAATGGCTGAAAAATTTCTCCAACTAAAAACTAACTCTTGGTGAAATGACTAACAACGGTAGAGAAAAATAGTAAGCCATGTGCGGGCAGTAAGTCTCTGGGATACGCATTTAAACCTGTCACGAGTTCGCTTTAAACGCTGCGGTGGGAGTAAGCAAGCTGTGTTGAGAGAAAAGCTAGCGCACAAAGCGGAAGACAACATCGGATTGAGTCAAACAACACAAAGCGTGGTAATAATTATTTCACATGGGGGAGGATCATGTTCTGAATGTTGATTTGCGCGTCAATTAGGTGATACCATTTTATTTTCACAGATATCCAGAGAGTGACAACTTGGTTTTTCGACAAAAGTAACGGTGTATGATTCCTTGCTTACACCCATCGTGGAAAGTACATACTTGAATAGAGATATGTGCAAGTTTGAATCATCGCAAAAAGACGAAAGCAGATGGCAGTCGACTGATTCCTCGAAAGCATACAGAAACACTAGTGCTTATAAGTGTACTGAGTTTCCATGGCCGCTTTACTCGGTCGACGAGACAACGCTACGACCATATATGGAAATGATTTTGGTAACTACAGCAGAGACGAGCGGACTGTAATACTTTGCGATCCAGATCCAGGCCTGATTTTTTAAAACTCAGTCCAAGTCCAATCATAGTCCAAAAGGTTTAAGAAATTTAAAATCCAAGTCCAAATAAAAGACCAAAAAAATTAACAAACAAAGCTTTTTAATGAAAAAATGTCACGATTCTCTTCCATTAACTCATTCTAAATCTGGTGCTGATCCTAAATTTATGAAGCTATGTACAGACGAGATCCAATCCAAATTCACGAAAATTCCTCATAGTCCTGATCCAGTCCAATCCAAGTACAGTCTCATACCTCTGCTCTACAGCAGCCATTCTCAACGTGGTCCATCTGCAATTTCTAGTGGTCCACAGAGAGTTCCACAAAGCCTTGATAAAACGTTCCTGAAAATTGCAGCTTTTACTATACAATAAATTTTGACTAGTTCTTCATGATGTGTCAGCATAGCAAAGTGGTTTATCGGATATTTTTTTTAAAAGATGGTTCCTGGGGCAAAAGGTTGAGAACCACTGCTTGTAGAGCTGCATGTTAACTTCCGGGCTATCAATCAAGGTGGACGAGTACCGGTTAAGACGGCTTGGGTCACGTGACTTGTGCCATGCAAGTTGCTGGTTTCTTATTGCGGGCCAGCAGCTTTGCGCTTCGCAGATGTGTTGTAAGATGCTTGTGTGGGGTTTACTTTCAGAGGTGAAAATATAATACTAATGCAATTTAGCTGCATCCACAAGTCGAAAAATCTCAAGTCTTGTGCAGCATTATTGTACAAGTCACCTGGTCGAGTGGTTATTGTTGAGTATCTGAACAGGCCTAGGGTATTGTGGTGTAAGCGGCCGTTAAACTATACCACTTGTAAGTTTGTAACTTTACTTTTTTGTGTCCAAAACGCCCTTGCCTTACTTACAAATGGTTTCTGGTCGGCACGAATAGCTGGCCCCACATTTCTTTGCATGGCATATTTTGCATTACACATGTCCGTTTTCAATTAGTTTCGTGAGTAGATTGACCATTTCCATCACCAATGTGCAGAATAATAGCAACAATTGTTAGAAGTGCACATCATGACCCATGCTTCTCAGCAACATCGGGTATCCCCAACAATGAGCAACTGCAGCGAGCGTTTATTCCATCTACGGAGCCGTCACGCACGAATGGCGTCATGGACATGAAGACCGAAGCAGCAAAAGCTCAACTTTCCTCGGCTGGGCCGACGCATGGCCTGGCCGTCTTTGACCGCACATGGGAACGTGGCAAATGTGTGCAAGTTGGCAAAGAAAAGTTTAGAACGTAATATCAATCCACGTCAAATATCTCGGTGTATTACTCCATTCCTCACTGAAAGACGACAACGACAAGCAGAGACAAGTGAAATCACTATATCGTGCGGCAGGCAAGCTCAGAGGCACCTTTGAACAGGACTCACCTGCAGTTGGAAACGTTCTGTTTCGTGGCAATCGCTTGCCAGTGTATATGCCTGGCGATTGTGGCATAGGCGTAGCAAGGGGGGTCCAAGGGGAATGCTGGCCAATTTTTAGCATATCTAGTCATTTTGTGCTTTGAGAAGCAGCGTTCCAAACAAAAACACCGTTGCTCCCTAAAGTCAAGCATTTGTCCCCCCCAAAATTTTGGGCTGGCTAGGCCATTGGACTGCAGTGCAGTCTCGTATTAATCACCTCGGCGTTGCCTACAACACAGTGCTTATCGAATTTTGCATTAAATCCCCAAGCAAGTGTTTATTTGCATCAAGTCCCCTATTTTGTCAGGACATTTGGGGCCTTATTTAGAAATAAATTGTAAGTGAAACGATTTTGTATTATTTCGTAAAACCAGTGGTTTTCAACCTTTTTCATGAAGCGAACCATTTGGCAACCCAATTTAACCGAACAACCCCGTTCCAAAATTTCCTGTCAGGCATATGTGATGCAGTTGTGTTTCGACAATAGAAAATCACAATGAATAATGTTGAGCAAAGATTCATTTATGAAATTCATGCACATGGCATTATCAGTGAAAGAGACCCGTGCCGTACACAAATCACTCCACAGCACAACTCATTTAATACTAGAATAACTCCCAAGTTAGCTACCACGTTCAGATATCTAATTTGCCAATACAGCACATTCTTACGTCACAAAGTTATTTTTGCGTTGCCAAACGCAACAGTACTCTGTACTGTATTGGTCATAATTACACTCAAAACTTTCTGATGGTCGTAATCACACTTACTAAAAAAAATTTAAATGAAAACGTAGGTTGTCAGTTTGCCAGTTGATCCTATTATTTTGGCTACTACAAAAAATGGTTCCATATACGAAATTAAAATAGAGAAGTAGTTATGCAGATTTTTATTAGAAGCTCTCGCGACCCTAGAAATAAGGCAAACGACCCCCACTGTGGTCGCGACACCCAGGTTGAAAACCACTGCGTTAAACGATCTGCATCTTCATCCAACTTTTTTATCCGCTCATTTTATCTGATGCGTTTCACAAATCTCCATTTCCTCCCATTACTGTATGTGACGCTTCTGTTTGATGATGACTGGATGCGGTGGTTTCTGGTGCCTTGTTCCAGTGTTCATTGCTCTTCACTGCTGAGTATCGACCACGTGTACCAACCAACTACTCCCTGTACCATGTCGTGGTGTTCTGCCTTGTTACAGAACACTTTGGTTCGAAGCAACAAAACAAATCCTCGCTGTGCGTGGCTGGAAGCATTTCCACGTTTGAACTTCGGCGACCGAATAAACCTCCCGCTATTTGCCGATATTCCCAATTGAACGGTTTGGAAAACAGGTGTGTAATTGAATGCAAATTAACACGAAAATTTGGTGTTTAGCAAGTTGTTTTAAACCAATTGTGTTTCAGTTACGTTCGATTTGCTTTGTTCATGCACATCCTATCTAAAAAGGCATGTAGCATTATAGAGATAAATAACTGGCAAAATAACAAGCTTTGTTTCGTTGACATGGTCTTACGTACATGTGTCATTGTGTTCTTTGAATAAACGTCTGTTACGAGTCATGAGTCTGAGCAAAACTTAACATTTTTCCTCCAACGTATTATCGCAACCCAGTCCCGACACTTGAGATATATTGAACCATTTCCACAACTTTACGCTGCTTGGTATCAGGGTTGCGCAGTCGGGGGTAAAATATCCGACTCCGATTTCTTGACATAAAGGGAATGAAATTTGGATGTTAAAACCAATGGAAGTCGTGGTACACAGCAATAAATGTCTGTTTCAACAAAAGTTTCAAAAGAATTTGTACCATTTCAATAGGGATTCTCATTTTAGGAGTGTGTTGTAAAAAATGATCCAAGTGGACATCTGGAGTCGGAGTCGGACAAAAAATCCGACTCCTACTCCACCCAAAAACCTATGACTCCTTAGGACTCCGACTCCACAACCCTGCTTGGTATAAACTATGCAGTCAACTAGGCCGAGGCTGTTACTTCCAGGTAGCACTAGATTGTCTGAGAAAGGGATTTAAAATGAGTCAGTAACTGAGAAATTATGCTGGAATTACTCCTGAAAGAGCGTGCGATGGCACATACCTGCCGCTGACGCAAATCCCCGGCAAACCGATGCCTTACCCTTTTTGCTATTTTCATACATATCCAGATAGCTTTGATACACAACGGGGTTGGGCTACCTGCTAAACTGAAAGTAAAACAGTCAACTAAAGTTTATGTTAAAAGAAACTATAACTATTTTTTACACAGAAAACAACATTTGCATACCTGATAGTTTTACTTTGGTTCCACCAGCCGAAGATCCACAAGATGGCGCTACTGACTCGATACTCGGGAGCAGAGCGAAGGTGTTCCTATAGTTGGATGAGGCTGCTCCAATGTTGCGCACATTCACTTGGACCTGTGGGAATGACAAAGGTTTTTGTTAATAATCATAAAAAGTAAACTTTTCATCTAAAGCTATTCAAACGATGGATTGCTTTCTTCACTTTAGTTCCAGTGTCTTGACCAGGGGTCGGGAACCTATGGCTCGCGAGCCATATATGGCTCTTTTCATGACGGCTTCTGGCTCGCTTGATATTTTCTTAACACGATTGTTACGAATGAATTTTTCTATAATTTTCCATCTACCAGACTACAAAGCGATCACCAACACCATGCAACAGCAGAAGTCGCATTAACAGTGAGAAGCATGTTATAATAGGAAATTCAGACATTTACAATTGTTTAAAATTGTTGATTTTGCTTAAAAATGCATACGTCAGCTAATAAGTTAGTTGCATAAAGTGTTGAAAAATATTATATGGCTCTCGCGGAAATACAATTAAAAATATGTAGGTTTCATGGCTCCCTTCGCCAAAAAAGGTTCCCGACCCCTGGTCTTGGCGGTTGGACCGCGTTGTCTGAGTTGGCAACAAAACCTAAAGTCGGAAAAAACATCTTTTGCCCGGTGAGAAACAGTCCAGAAAGAATCAATCTAATTTAAAATCCTGGTTAAACAAAGCACGACAATAACATACTGTTGCCAGGAGAAGCACTCGCTACTTCGTATCACTTTTGAGTCGCAATGAAACACGAAACCGAAGCGGATCCATTTTACTTTATAGCAGATGTGTAAGTGATAGCTTAACTAATACAGTATCCCAAACAATTAATCTACAACATGCTGCTGATTCTGCTGGTCTGTTGATCTTAGGCAATCACCGCACCACGAAGAAAGAAATGAACGAGGCTACATGGGAAAAATAAACTTCAACCGAGGAAATCTTCAACCAAGTTTGGCAAGCCATCAGAAACATGAATGAAAAACTGACTGATCTCACATAAAACCTTGAAAACAAGCCGAATGGAATGCAAACAAAGAGAGCATAACATGAAAACAACCTGAGTGAGCCTGTGGAAGTAAAAATACAGCTACGCATTGAGATGGTTCAGAAAACATATATGATTGTCTTTCAACTTGGTAGACAAGAACAATACATAAGAGAAAATGTTCTTATATATGGAGCAGAAGAAGATAACGAGGACGACGGGTCTTGTTCTCAGCAGCAGATGAGCTCGAAAATGATGTTCAACCTAATGATATACAAAGAGCGCATCGACTAGGACAAAACGGAGAAACCAGGAGAATCCATGCCCAATCATTGCAATGTTTGAGTCATACAAAAAAAGAAACGAGTTTCATACTAACAAAATGGATCTCATAAATATCGAGGGCAGACGGAACGTCTTTGTTTGTGAGGATCTCACACATCTAAGGTACAAACTAATGTAGTACATGCAAAAATTCTGCTCTGATACATTTAACTCTTGCTACACCCGAAATGGCAATATAAAAGCTAAGCTCAAGACAACTGAAAAAAGGCTTACTATCACTTCATCTAATGATCTCTTCAAACACGGAATTTATGCTGATTTTAAACAGACGGGCTGCAGAAAAATACCCAGCATCTAACTCTACCGAGAAGATATTTGCTTAGGTGAAATCTGAAATCAAACACTCAATGCAAACATCTACTTACACGTGGGCAACAAATTGCCAGACGTAAACTGCATACGTAAGTGTGATTATTTTACCTGTTGGGATGCTTTTTCTGTTAGCAACACAAAGATGCTAGCTCAGCAATGCAAAAAATATGCTTCTAGCCTGAATCAAAACGAATGACTGCAACCATTGCAATGCACAATTGTTTCCTGACTGTGAATGCTTAACAAGTAGCAACAACCACTCAAATAGTGACCTACCGCTACCTTTTTCGCAGTATGCTACACATACTGACTTTAAGAGCCATGTTGACAAGTTGATGTCAAATGATCTCTCCTTGCTACATTGTAACATAAGATCTTTGTATAAAAATATAGACAAGCTTGAAGAAATCATAACTCCATGTTGAAAACCACCAGATATTATAGCGCTGTCGGAAACCAGAATTAAGGATACTTCAATTGAAGCAGCACTTCCAGGCTATAATTTCATTAACGAAAATCCCCAACCCCAAGCTGGAGATGTAGGCGCCTACATAAAAAATAATTTGAAGTATCGTCAACGACATGACCTTCAGTTCAAATTGTGTGGATGTGAAAAGTTATGGCTTGAGTTATTGGGAACCAAAAAACGTCAGAAAATAATTGTCGGAATAATGTACAGGAACCCTCAATACAACATAGATGAGTTTTCTCAATCATTTTCTGAAACAATAACAAAAATCGCAAACAATAGCTGTGAATATTATGTACTTGGCGATGTTAACATAAATCTACTTAATGCAACAAATATTATCAGAATACAGCAGTATATAGACACTCTATGCAGCCTTGGCTGCTACCCTGTTTTAAATAAACCAGCCAGAGTGGTAAACGAAACAGAGACATGTATTGACCATAATTAGCACAAAGAATTTATTCACCGGAACAAAGCCTCATATTATGCTGCATGACCGTAGTGACTACTAACAAATTTATTTGACCGTGAGTATAGCTCGTTTAAAAAGAGATATCAAGCAAAGATTCTTTAGGTATACGCGTAATGTTGATATCATTGCTTTTGACCGAGATATACACGAAACTTTAGACTCTTTACCAATGCAATACTGTGAATGGATTGTTAATGCTGTTGTTGTTAATGAAAAATTTGATTGTATTGTGAGTCCCTGAAAAATCTTGCGGATCTACACATGCTTCTTAGAAAATACACTAGAAGGGAATATAAACAAAGCCATGGATAGCACAAGGGAACATTTCTTCTATCAAACACAGACACAACTTATTTCGCATTTATAAATGATCAAAACTACTCGCAGATTTCCAAAGATACAAAATCTTGTGAAATCATCTTGATAATGTCAAGCGATCAGCTAAGCGCAAATACTACGATGACCAATTTGCTACAAATACTAGAAACTCAAAACAAACTTGGACGCTAATTAATGATATTTTTGGCAAACACAAACTGTCTAGCTTTCCGTAAAGGTTAAATGTTGATGGACGCGTTTAGTCATCTTCAAAATTAATTGTGGAGCATTAAATCATACTTTTATCAATTCGGTTCAGGCAAATTTTACTCCTATTGGCTCATCTACTACTATTTATGCATATGAAAAAAACTACCTACTTCCACGCCAAGCAGATTCTATGTTTTATCACCAACCAACCCTCAGGAAACACTTATACCAATTAACGGATTATATTCAAAAACGTCGTGTGGATACGAAGATATTCCGGTGCGCACATTGAAATGTCAAAATATTTTCTGACATCTCTTCGCTCAAACGTTATAAACGAATGCATACGTGACGGTGGCTTTCCGGACATCGCAAAAATCGCTAAAGTAGTACCAGTATTTAAGTCGGGAGATAGCGAAATTCCCACTAATTACAGACCGATATGAGTATTGACATGTATGTCAAAAATATTTGAAAGTGCTGTGCGTAAGACGGAATGAGTATGTTACCAACAACTTGTTGAGTCAGCAACAATCTGGTTTTCGCAACAACCATTCCACATCCCTGGCTATTACAGACTTGGACGAAAACCTTCTTCAAAACATCGATAAAGAGCTTATATCTTGTGAGGTTTTCTTAGATTTAAGAAACGCCTTTCATTAAGTAAATGACTCCATATTGCTGACAAAACTTGAGCACTACGACATAAGAGGAAACGCGCTTAAACTAATAGTCGTGTCTTTCCGACAGAAAACAGTACGTTCAGGAGGGAAACACTTAATCATCTATAACGTCAATTATTGCTGGGGTCCCACAGAGCTCGATTTTAGGCCCTTTGTTCTTTTTATTATTCATAAATGATCTACCCAATTTAAATCTTATGAAAACTATTCTTTTTGCTGATGATATAGTTTTAGTTCATAGTGACAATAATCTGGAAAAATTACAAACTCGGTTAATTGTGAAATGACAAAGGTAGTTGATTGACTAAACGTAAACAAAACCTCACTAAATATTTCGAAAACAACATTATGTTAATCACAAATAAACATGTAAGCACAGATCCCTTTAGATGAAAAACTGACTGGGAAAGATCATTGTAAACAGTTGTGTTGTGCTATATCCAAATATAGTGGTGTAATGTGTAAAGCCAAACATTATGTTAATAACCAAGTCTTATGTATGTGGTAGCACAGAATAATGAACTCACGAGCACAGTATAGGATTATAACCTGGGGAAGAGCAGCTTCATTTCATCTTCAGCCAGACCCGTAACCACCTGGAAACACCAGTAAGGGAGAAGAGTTTTCTGAGAGGGGTCGAAATTTTTTGAAATGTGTCCAATAGTTTTAAACTATATCCAAAACATTTTTCCAGGGGGGGATGAAAAATTTTCTAGGGGTCCCCTTGGTTACGTGCCTGTCTACAGCCAATATCGGTTGTTTTAAATCGCGCCATGAGATGTTTGAACACATATGAACCTGTGACTGGTGAGGTTACTAACATTTACAAAACGCAGAAAATTCCCCAACTAAAAGATATTTACAATCTGGAAGTGAACAAATTCATCCATAAATACACTTACAGCTACCACCTACATTTAACAATTATTTTGAACTCATTACAGATGTTCATCTATATCAGGGATTCCCAGCCTTTCTCTGACCATGTACCCCTTCAGCATTTCAACAGATGAGCATGTACCCCTAAAATATTTTGACAAATACAGGGAGGCTGAGTAAAATAACAAAAATCCACTGAATTTTTGACAGAATGTTATCTAAAATGTGCTGTTAAAAGTCAATCGACTCTTTGTCAATTATTTTATCATGACTAATCTAGGCCGTAGCTACACTGAGGCAAATGAGGCACTTGCCTCGGTGAACCTTTCTGTAATTCGGCCGCAAAATATTTTTGCCACTTTAATCAAATCATTTTCTGTGGCTATTTCAAGAGGAGCAGCACTGGAGCTACCTTGTGTTGACATCCCAGAGATGAACAGATTCATGTGTTTCAAGTCGAGCTCCCTCCGTGTCTTGTTGATAACGTACAAGATTATCCATGAGACTCTTTTTGTTAAAAATTGAAGACTCAACTAGGGATACTTGCACGAAAGCTGCAGGTTTGCCAAATGCATGAAAAGTTTTGAGCTTGTCATCGTGGCAGTGGTCACACAACACATCGGCTTCGTGAAACGACTATCCTTGGAATTAAAAAAATCTAGCTGTGATCTCGTTCAGGCACAGGCTGAAGCTAATCGAAGAAAAATTGTCATCAGCAAACAAAGAACTTAAGCTGTGTATTCTGGTTGATGCAAGTGCGCTGTGGCTAACTGCTGAAACAGTCAACTTGTCATTCGAGAGAGACCACACTCAACCTCTAATCGCCAGAAGAATAAGGCAATTGCTGAAGCTGATACGACAGAGGCATACTTCCGAAGAAATGTGTTCTACCCATTAGTTTTTCACATCACTAGCGAAATGGAGCGACATTTCCCAAATGAAGTAATCCCTATCCTTCAAGTTTCCTATGAAGTATCCTATGAAGTCTTATCCTATCCTATGAAGTCCCAAATGAAGTAATCCCTATCCTTCAAGTAAAGTTTCCTGGACTACAACATTCATAAACAGAACGAATCTGTGCTCGGGTCTGTGGCACGATACGCTGAACTTCCATGCAAGGTTCCCTGATGCAAGGAGTTGAAGTATGAAAGCAAAAGATCATGAGATGAATTTCAACACATTAACACAGTCGATGGCAGCAGCAAACTCAGGATTTTTTCCAAACATAAAGCACATGCTAAAAAACTCTCCCACCAATTCGTTCATGGTCCTATGAACGCTCCTTTTCTGCTTTGAGATGCCTCACAACTTGGCTGAGGATCGCAACCTCGTAAAACAGGCTCAATAACCTGGCTTCACTGCATATACATCGAGGTCTTAATGCGAACCGAGACAACATTACCAAGTGGTTTGGTGCATCGGGATGCAGAAGAATTGTGTTGTAATGTCTTTGTGCTACAAGTGGTTTGCACTATGTTCTGTGCAATAAGTGGTTTGCACTACGTTCTGTGCAGTATTTCACAAGTTTTTTCAAGTGCAAACTACAAGCATGACACAGTTTCAGTTTGTATCTGATTTGCTTAGCCAAGATTAAACTAGGGCGGGACGTTAGATATACACAAACTACATTACACAAAATACCTAACTGGGAACGTACTTACACATATTCTCCTTCGTAAAAATTTGACCCTGACTATGGCCGTGCTAATCATAGATACAGCATATTTGACAATAAGCATATAATCATTTTTGAAAATACTATTCACTGTTATATGTATAAATATTTGGAAATCAGTAATATAACAATATATTTTCCCTTCTACTGCTAACCTTAAATGTACCCCTTCAGATGGGCAAATGTACCCCTGGGGGTACATGTACCCCCAGGTTGGTAACCCCTGATCTATATAATACGAGACAAAAGAAAATACGACAATTTGCTTTTACCCAAAGCACGTTCAAACTCAGGTGCGAAAATGTTGAGTTACAAAACGATAAAAATCTGGTCAAACATTCCTTTAGAAACAAAAAATAAACCGTTTTGGACACTTTTTACAGCGGAATATAAAATGTGTTACTTGGGTAATAAGAACGTTTTGATATTCTTTTTTGTTCGTGTGCATTTAACCAGGTGCATTGATTTGATTACATAACGCTGCTGCTATGAAAATAGTCGAATCATGAAACATCGCTGTTATATCTTACTCCGTTGGATTTTTGCTGCGAGTACTAAAATTATTCGCATCAAACTCTTGCATAAAGTGGTGGGCAGGGGCGTAGGCAAAGGGGGCCGGGAGGGGGGGGTCAAACCCTGGCGGTACTATGGGCATGTTGCAGGGTGTAAACCTGCAAACTCACAGGTCGCAGAGGAGGCCATACCCCATTTGTACAAGCAGGAGCGGAAACGTCCGACACCGGTGCGGAGGCGGTTAAGACGGACACAGGCTCTT
>Ga0210059_1014674_pt1 | contig 11544 bp, 7 predicted proteins | sample Ectturendosymbi2_FD_188042 | JGI IMG/M metagenome (GOLD analysis project Ga0210059, IMG submission 188042) | Ecteinascidia turbinata endosymbiont from Florida, USA - Sample 2 (SPAdes) (version 2) | ecosystem: Host-associated > Tunicates > Ascidians > Unclassified | place: Key West, Florida... | reverse complement strand
GGACTCAAATAAAAAGCTAAATGACGATCATGTTTCCAAGCGAAGCTTGTGCATTGACATGTACATGAAAGACTTATTTATTGCTGAAGAGACAATTCAAAAACAACACGTGAATGAAAGGCATTTGTCAGGACACTATTCCCATTTTAGGTAGCTTTGCTGACTACCGTGAAAAACGATCTTATAATCACATGATAGATTTACACTGGGCCTTGAAGCATATTGCCCTAAAATACATTTAACGCCACTTATAAAGGTAGATTTTCAATCAAGTCTTTAAATATCGTTTCACATTTTTCGACACTGGATTGCTGATGTGAAGAAAAAAGCATCAATCCCACTAGACCAGGTGATTAAAAAAGTTGTGACACTTTTCAGCAGAAGTGGAAGCAAGCGGGCTGAGCCCCCCAAATTCACAATCAATACCTCCAAAGTCAAGTCTCCCCATGAAGTCATTTTTCAATTCATTGTATACTATTACGAAGCCCCAGAAGAAGCTCAAAGCCACCCCCAATGCTGCTGATTTGGCAATGGGTCTGCTTCTATCCAGCCAGGCCAGAAAACACAGAGGAGAATCAGCCTACCGCCAATTTAAAACCACGAACCTTCGCCAACACCACGGTCACCAGAAAAAAGTGAAAGATTTCACAAGAAGATTGCTTTTTTGCTCAAATTTATGTGATGCAAGCGGAATGATCTAACAACCACTAAGCTAAGCATTTTCCTGGCGGTTGCAGATTTCGCGAACCACGCCAAATTTGTCTTTTCATAGCCAACGTGAGTTGTCTACGGGTTTGCAATTGCAACAAAAGGGTCAAAACCACACAGCCATCAGTAACTGTTGCCTGACGCGTCGCCAGGTGAGGGCAAAAGGCGCCGTCATTCCACCAATTTTGGACTGCAAATATTCAGGTGTTGAGCAAAAATTGTTGTGACCACGTAAAACCAATTATTCAATCCACTAAGCTGTAGATAGCTAGTATTTTGCCAAAGTTTCTGCGTTATAGCTATAGGCGTACGAAGTGGAGGGAGATTCGGATAAGATTTAAAAAGTTCAGGAAAAACTTCCTGATATTTTTGGGCAAGTTTCTGAAACAGAATCATCGCCCTGCAAAATTCTCCTATTCGTTTTTCCTCAAAGTGGCGCAAAAATTCGAGCGAATTGAAAATTTTGCCACGCCTAAAGCCCAAGGTTCCCGTATGCCTCTGGTTAGAGCTGTGTACCATGATTTGTTGATGCGCGTCGCTGAGCGCAGTAATCAGGGGCGTAACGACGGGGGGGAAGGGGCACAATTCCCCGGGCGACGAATCACTATGAAGGAGCCGAATGACTGCGGGGCGCCGAAAAGTCCTAACAATGTCACAAGAACTTCAGTGCAGTACATTTGCTTCCGAAAGACCTCAGGTTCGAACATAGGGGCGCCAAACTTGCTTCTTGCCCCGGGTGCCATCTAACTTCATTGCGGCCCTAGCAGTAATTCAATACTCCTCTGCGTTCTCCATGTATATGAATTGAGGAGTTGCACAATTGCATAGTTACGTAGGTCATAATTCTTTGAGCTAATCGAGCACGTTCAATGCATTTTTGTCACATAGCGGCAAGTTGTTTGCTAACGTAAACATCTGTAACTTTTTACACACTGCATTATGGTTCAATCAGCAGGGGTGTAATGAAGGGGCAAGGGGGCGCAATTACGCGGGCCACGAATCACTCTGGGGGCGCCGAATGATTGCGGGGGCGCCAAAAAAATCCAACAATGTCACACGTACATTCTTCAGTGCAGTACATTTGCTTCCGGAAGACCTCAGGTTCGAAATTTGGGGGCGCCAAATTTGCTTCTTGCCCCGGGCGCCATCTAACCTCGTTACGCCCTTGTCAATCTGGAGATTAATTCCGTCAAGAAACCCATCCACTCACTTCTATGTTGCAAAACTACGATGCAGACAAACTGCGGACTCACGAACTGCACTGGCAATAGCCCTGAAACTGGTTTTTCGTTTTCATTTTGGAGGCTTGTAAAATCTTGAGTCAGTAATAAGTTTTCCACATTGCATTCCTATTTTTACTGCTGCCTTTCCTTTTCCTTTCAGGGCGGTCATCAGGCATTAATGAATAAACTTGTAAAAACAGACCATTTTCATACAGCAAAAGCAGCAAGTCAAGAACTGCGAACGCGACTGCCTTTGTGAAGGCTGGGCAGTTCTTACGCGGCAAAGAAATAACTAAACAGTGGAACTATTACGAAACAATAGCATTGTTCACGCTATTTGATAAGAGGTTGGGCAAAGTCCGGCACGTAAACCCTAACGTTTACTAAGCGAAAAACATTGTTTATTTCAGAGTATTTTAAAATATGTTTCTACTTCCATGGGCACCAAAAAGGGGTGCATTAATGGTAAAGGGGCGCCACATAGGTTTGGGGGGGAAGTTGCCCCAAACTGCCCCCCCCTGGATCCGCCACTGGAGCTCAGATTGTAGGTTTGTACTGCAAGCACGGGCGTCGGAAGGGATTTTGAAAATTTTAGCAAAAACAGGTTGTTTTCTTAGTTTCGAGTGGGAAAAAACAAATTTAACTACTCTTTCCCCCCCATAAAAAATTTTGGAAAAATTCCCTAGTTGCCCCACCCTGGAAAAATCCTTCCAGCGGGCATGACTGCAAGTGGAGTGAATCGGAGCCAGCCAGTGGGCAACGTGGAATTTGGTAGATGCCCCCTTTGTTCAACGGTATACCTAATATTTGCAGTCATAGAAGAAGTCATTTGAACAAGAAAAGCTTAGAAACGGTGTTGCTCTCATTTTGATGAATTTGAGGCATGAACCTTAGTCTGAAAACCTAACGCAAAGGTAAACGATATGTTTGGATATGATTGTGTGGCGAAGGCTTTTATTAAAAGGGGCGTTAATCGCGAAGTCCCCCTATTTAAGACCTTCTGGCCACAGTTGTGTTGATAACGAACGAAGGAAAGGAATAACACTATGCACATGTAATTGGAGTAAACCCAACAGCTAGACCAAGTGTGCTGGTCGCGATGGTCTTCGAAAGTCAGCGCTTTTCGACCAGAGCCTGTTATCGAAATGGGTCCCGCACCTATAGAGGGCCCCGCGCAAGTGACGATAGAATTAGCGTTTGAAGCCGTTTATATATTCTAAAAGAATTAAACCACTACTGAAACGTGAAGCACATTCTTTGTATCACTGACGTCATATTCTCAAATTCATTATTATACCCCAGTATATGCACTTTTTTTTAAAGACGGGGTTACTACACGAAATATGAACATACATAAATGTTTATATCTAGGTATGCCGTCATCACATCCCTTTTCTTCCTTTGATCCCCTGGAATGAGAAAAACTATTAGAAAGCCAAGCGGTGGTCTTACCGGAGACTAAAAACCAACCTGGAAGAACATTTGACGAAACATGTTGTGTCCATATATGCGTATGTAAAAAAGGCAAAAAATTGGAAAAGCAATGATGACGAAGGTGGCAACAAGCAGAAAAAGCAAGACCCAAAACCGACAATGAAAAATCCCATTTCAGTTTGTGTTTGTTTGATTGTGAACTTCAAAATGCTTTAGTAGTCCTTGTATTTTTAAGTAAGCACGAAACATGATCTTCATTCTTATTAAATTCTTGTCAAATTTGAGTGTTGGAAAGGGCGGCTCTTTGATGGTCAGCTCCGCGAGGCACTTAGCCTCGCTACGACACTGCTTGGAACCACCAAAAATGGGTTACAAATGTCACTACGCATAGTGCATACTGTTTACTGGCATATAATGTTTACACCAAATGTTCAGTTGCTCATGAGCAAACCGTAGTACGCAGCTCGCTTATTCTGTGACTGCCATTCGTTACAATAAATTCAACGTAAATCAAAATGACAGTAACAGTTAAGATTATTTCTTCAAGCTTGCACTCATCGCCAGTGATACTCGCAGTTTCTTGTTGGCTGAGCTTTAGTATGTATACATAAAATCAAAAACTTTAGTTAAGGGTTGTTAGACAAGCAACAAGCCTGTCCAGAATCTGTGCTCTACCAGCGAAACCGCAATGGCCAAAACAGTATGGCCTGGAAATTGATTTAGATACAAAATGTAAAATACATGTACCTAGAAACGACCAAAAATCCAACGAGTTTTGTTTATCCAAAAGCGCGTGTAGTGCATTGCTAAGTATTTACAAGATCACGGACAAAAGTTCAACAAAATCCATTCGCCTCTAGAAAGTGGTGCGGGATCCTAGGTAGTGCTAAAGAGCAAACAATTACTTATGTGATAAGGAGCCTTCTGCGCATTGAAATAATAAGCTTGTGAAAACGGTAAGTGTGAGTGAAGAATTGTTTTGAGTGGTATGGAACCTGCAGTTAAAACCCTACAAAATCCTTGTGAAAATGAAATTGTTTTTACCTGCAAGAAGATTGTTGGTGTAACATTCCCCTCGATAAACGTATAAACAAACCGGAACACTAAATGTTAACCTTAACCTTGGGTGCATCGAATTTGCTGAGTAAGTTCGATCTCCTGGTGCAGTGCTTCACGTCTCATTGAAGGATGACTGTTGCATACAGAGACACTGCAGTAACTGGCCATTAATTGCTTATAAATACATTCTGTGTTATGCTTAGCATTTTAATTCTATAACACTGTTACAAATATACGTCCGTGCAAGCACTGCTGCTGGACACCAAGCTAGAAAACTGCTTTAACCTTTTGTTTTACAGTAACTTTTACAGTAACTGTGTGACCTGAAAATGCCACAATGAGTTTTGGACATAACTAAGAGGAAAGACCAATCTGAGATGACAGGTTATTGAAGTCAGCAAAAAAAATTTATAACAACAACAATCTCCCAGCCAGTAAAGCCGATACAGTGTATATAACCAAAAATCAAAGAAGTTATTAAAAACAGAGAAAGCAACAAATGTGATTCGACCTAATTAGGTGCATCAAAGTTAATAATGTTCACACTCAAGTGCACTGTACCTAGAATTCGTGAAAGAAACTAGTGATGCCCTGCGAAGGGTTAAAACTACCGAATCCACGATCTTTTGAGAGACTTCAATAGATATGCTGGGAACGATGCTCTGGTGTGGAAGGGTTTGATTATCCGATATGGTGATGCTGAAGTAAATAAAACGGACTACTCCTGGTACAACTGTGCTTTAACAAAGCACTGTGTATAATGAACACTTTCTTCCAACACAGAGATATGGACAAGCACACCTGGTGCAGAGATTCGTTGGGTAGACGGTCACTCATTGATTTCTGAATAGTTTCAGCCGACTTGTTCCGATTGGTGTTGGACGCTCGCGTCAAAAGGGCTAGAACTGTCGACCGATCACCACCTGGTGCAAGAAAGACCTGATGTAAGAAAGACCTTTGCAGACAGGTATCATCCTTGTTGCAAGAGATCCACGAATGCACAGCGGATGCGGAGGCGGAGTGGCACCAAGCAGGTGCAGCTTCATCTGCTGCTCGGGTATGTGGACGAAAATAATTTAGTGTGGCGAATAATCCAAAAAGTAACGCCGTGGTGCCAATGGCGTACCTGGGTTTGCCGCGCCCGGGAACAATGTCAGTTTAGGCGCCCCAACCCAGCCCGTTCCTGGTTGCATGGATGCGAAAAATTTATTGGGAATAACGGGGCGTCGAAACCTGACTAGGCGCCTTGCATACAGTAGTGCAGTCAAGAGTTTTGTTCGGGACGGCCAGTCACTGACGGCACTAGTCATTGACGTCGTCTTGAGTCCGACTGTTTCTTCCGTTTATTTTCTAGCAGTAGAAAATTGATATAAAGTACCAGTAAAAATCTTCTCAAGTTTGCTTCGAGGGGGGCATGGCCTACTCGGCCTCATTCTGGCTGCGCCACACATTGCATATACTTGTTTCCAGACCCATCTGAAAACGTCAAAGCTCTGGGAGGACATGCTCCAGAACCCCCTACAGCTCCACCAACGGTGGTTGTGACCAGACTTGACGAGAGAGGAGAACAAACGGGTACGCTACTTTCGGGATCTTCAGAAGGCTCTGTAAATCCCGTGATTGAGAAAACAAGGTGCAACCCTGGCCAATTTTATGCTGTGTTATCAGAAGATTTTGTGCACATAAAATTCTGTCATTTAAATTAATCAAGATTCTTGCAGGTGACAGCTATACACAGTGGCGTAGTGCTACCGAAGCGTGCCGGAGCTCGTCTCCGCCACTTCAAGCAGTGAATGCCACTCCTTGGTGGACGAAAATATCAAAGCTGGGTCATTGCCTATTACCACACATTTCGTTTTTCCGCAACGTTTCGTTTTTCAGCAAAGCGGCTTTCGTTTTTCCGCAGAGCGGCTGAATGCGCTTCCGTGTTTCCATTGCAAGCGTTTTTTTGTCTTTGATCGTATGGGGCCGCCTCCCGAACGAGTGGTTGCTGTAATCATGGGCTCAATTTTGTTGTGAAATGTGGGGGTGGCAGCTTGATGTAAAACCAATATAGTTGTAGGGTCGATGCAGAAGTGACGTTTTATAAATACACATTCCCAATCTTGTTTTTTAGAGATGTTCTTAAAGCAACACTAATCACGCTTTGTTTTATCCCTACAAATGATTTAGAAATTAATAAACCTAATTTTATTGTTGGACATGATACTGTAGTTCAGCTTGGTTCCACTACTATCAGACTATGATCCAAACAAGCACAGCAATATAGTAGAACACATCAATTGGGTTTTATCAGAGCTGTCAGTTGGAGTGCACAAAACGGTGAATCGCATTGGTCGCACGTGCATATGACTCTTAAGCAAACACATCGAATTTCATGCATCTTATAAGAAGTGTGGGTTACAGCGTGATTTGGTGTGTTGTTTAAAGTCGCTTAAACGTTAAAAAGACGATAAATTGCAAGGTACGATACATACCCTTTTCACGTACTAACACCGGTTGTGTGATGCGCTACTGTATGGTTATCCATTTTCTGTGCTCTTGCGAATGACGATACAGCTGTGGTGAGGATAAAGTGCTTTGCTCCTCCCAATGTTGGTCATGTGCAGACACCGCTTCTGTAATGTTCGCTGATGTATTGCTAACCACTTTTTGTGCTCGTGTGTCTGTGATATGGACCATGAGTCCGCAATAAAATATCATTATTATATTATTATTATTATATATATTGCAAGCCATGGTAGCTAAATATTTTTCTTGCGCATTTCTTCTCTTTAAAAATGCTACAAATCTAGGTACTGGCATCATGCATGCAGTCCCACCCCTAGACAAATCTCCATTGATATCCTCTTACAGTAGCAAAAAATGTTTGGCTAAAACCAGCGTAGCCCACTTCACAGAATGATCTACAATTTATTTTTACTGCTGATGGGTGGTGGAAGTATCCTTTCAATCCCCCCTTGTCAGCCCCTGCATGCCATTAGGTACCCTTTCGATTGTCCAAACATCATTTGTCTAACACTCTTTCCCAACATCAATCAAACTCCCAAGCAAAATTATCCAAGCCAACTAGAGAATATTTCAAGATATCCAACAGAAAACGAACCAGAAGTCTTTCTGAATATATGCCCATATACCAATCTAGCCTACGTGATTACTGTATACCTAATCATCTGGTGACCAGGCCCGTAACTAAGGGGAGGGTTTCACCCCCCTGAAAAAATGTCTTGGGCATATTGTATGCACAACCATTGTTTTCGTACATGCTATCGATGTAAAATTTGGCCTCCTCAGAAAATTCTTTGCTCCCCCGGTGTCCCAAGCCGGTTACGGGTCTGCCTTGTGATTTCTGTCAGTTATGCCGCTCAGCTCAGTCTTTTCACGAGCAAATTTTTCAGGTTTAACATCAAATTTTAATGGGCAAAATTAGTGTCAAAATTTTATTCTAGAGTTGTACATGCATAACGACACGAAAATATATTTGAGATTAAACAGAAATCAAAATTAACAACGATGAATTGGCAAATCGTACCACGTTTCACCTGAAATAACACGAAAAGAATGTCCAGTAAAACTAGGCATTACGTAGGCTCATAGTTGGCGGAACCTAGGGGTCGCATTAGTCTAGGCTCCCCCACTTTTTTTCTGGGAAGGCCTGGCCCTCCCACTTTTAAATTTCGAATTTTGCTTAAATAAGTTTAAGTAACACAATTCGTATTTGGGCCATTGTTAAAGTAAATTGCTTTTGTGTAAGAGTTACATTTGTGTGCTCAAGTCAGTGTAGTGTATGATAAATAGGGTGTTGTGGAGATAGGGGTCATTGAGGGCTTATCAAATTTTGAATAAAATTGCTTAAACATGCTGAAAAAAGTTAATGACGTCATATTCAGTGCTTGTGACGACACAGTTGCCTATTCAAATCACAAAAATTTTCTAGTTTTTTGACGTGCACTTGTGCCCCCCCCACTGTGAAAATAGCTCCGCCACCCATGCGTAGGCTACCTGTAAAGCAAATGTTTCGCACTTGGATGAAAACATTGCTGCATTGTGGGAAGGAATATCTTTTGAATTTGCTGGTCACCCTTGTGACATACAAGAAATAAGGCTAAATGTACAAGCAGCGTTTAATTCCTAGTCAAGTTATTAAGTTTTGAGCTATAGGACAAAATATAGCTATGTCAATACTTCTCTAAAGTTTTGATGGAAATCCTGTTTACAAATGGTTGAAGACAGTCTTTTGCAAAACTGCTCATCCTTAAACAAACAGCAGCACAATAGTGTTGCTGTTTGGCTTCGGCAAAAACTTCGCAGAGGTTTGCCTGAAAATGTAATTTTTTAACTTTATACACTTGCATCTTTAAATTTTACGCTGTCTGTTTCTAAATACGTGACAACCAAAGTTACAGAAAAGCCAGTTAGCCAACGTTTTTGCACGAAACAAATCACGGCTATACTGTGGTCTCTCACGTGTGCAGCCGTTAAACTTCACTGTTTCAAGACAGTAACCTTACGTACAGTAAACCACACTGGATAAATATCGGAAAGAGGCAGTTAACAATTTTTTGCGGTCACTAGAAACTTGCAAAATGCTAAAAATCATTTTTGAAGTAAAAATTTATAAAAATATCAGAATCAGTGATACCACACCAAACTCTATTTCAACATCAACATGGCTATGTGTAACATCTAACATGAAAAACTCTTCACACAAAACGTGACAAACCTCACATTAATTTAGGAACCTCTCCAAATAAAACCCCGAGAGAAAAATGTGGGAGATATGGCATATTATGTCCCCCCGTCTCAAAAAGTGGGGGGACACGTCCCCCTTGACCCCACCAAATTGCGCCCATGGGGGCAATTCTGAAGAAGTTGCTATTCCTACTATACTCAAAGTAGCTGTATCTTTTGCCACTCCTGGGCGGACTAATCTGCATTATATGCTCTCACCCGGTGTTTACAAGAAGAGTAAAACACCCTATGCATTAATTGTAAATCACATTTAGCCCTGATCAGGGGTGTAACAAGTTGGATTCGATAAGTGCAATCCACGCTTCAATTAGGCTGTGACCCGAAGCAAGGTCCGCTACACGGAGGTCAAGGGGGCACAATTCCCCGGGCGCCGAATCACTATGGCGGCGCCGAATCGCTGCCGGGGGGTGCGGAGAAGTCCCAACAATGTCACAAGTTCCGAAAGACCTCAGTTCGAACATGGGAGCGCCAAACTTGCTTGTTGCCCTGGACGCCATTTAACCTCGTTACGCCCCTGGCCCTGAGGAAACCTGCTTGAAAAGATGGGCGAAACGTCGGCAATCGCCAGAAGAACGACTTCTTTGCTTGCACATTTAACCCTTCTGATTGCCAAACTTTGTACACATACCGAGCACACGCAGAAAGTAGACTATTAGTTAAGCGGATATTCTGCTCTTGTAATCGCCTTTTTCTATTCGAAATAGTTTCGCTTTTCGGAACCTCTATCCAAACTACCCGATGGTTTCTTTGTAACCTTGTATGCACTCACACAAACGATTTAAATGGATATCGTCAAAGAAGACCAAATAATATTCACATTTTTTGCTTGCACGTTCCGCTCAAAATAGTTTTTACCTTTTTCATTTGAGAGAAAAGGGTGAAAATTAAAAAAACTGCTCACATTACCATCACTTGAAACCTTGACGCCATCGTCACCATTTTCAGATTCGAGGTTCTCGTTCCCCTCTAGCAGGGTACTGGCCATGGTTTGGGAAAAAAGTTAATATTTAACCTTACAGATATTGTTCAAATAGATTACTTGGGCTACGCACGAAGTTGACTCAGTTGCAATCCGCTGTTTTCGAGTGGAGAATGCTGTATGGTTGGCCTTAATGACAGATGATTATGAAGAAAGATGGAGAGACAAAGCAGCTGTTGGATATTCGTATCTAGAAAATTGAAAACTAGCAGAGTTAGAAAGCATAACGCCAGTGATTTTTAATTACAAATCTTTTGAACAATGACTTGAGACAAGAGTCGTCCGATCTAGGTCACGTTCACCTTTTCAAAAGAAACTGTTGAAAGTCTCGCTGGGGTAATTCTTCTTTGAAACAGCAAAGTCATATGACTGAATAATGAATATATATGTTCCGTGATGTGAGGGTGAAAAGCGGAATACCAGAACGCCACTATGGGTTATGCCAGCTAACAGAAAATCAAAATTTGGCAAATACTGATTAAACAAACGAGTTCTTCCGAAACGCTAAACTTTCTCGTGCAGTCAAAACAAATCAACTGTCACGACACAGCAGTGATGTGCCCGAGTCATTTTTGTCGAGTCAGAGTCACGAGCCCTTCGAGTCAGAGTCATCTGAAATTTTGTCGAGTCGAGGTCGAGTCATGACTTGGTCGAGTCGAGTCAAAAGAATGGTCGAGTCACTTCGAGTCATTGGTTTACAAGCTCAAGTCAATGTCGAGTCATACAAATTTCAGTTTTTCCTGTATATTTTTGGCTATAGGTCCACCAGTGGACCTTCAGTGGCTATAGGTCCGCCTGTGGACCTTCAGTGGCTATAGGTCCACCAGTGGATCTTCAATGGCTATAGGTCCGCCAGTGGATCTTCAGTGGCTATAGGTCCGCCAGTGGACCTTCAGTGGCTATAGGTCCGCCAGTGGACCTGCAGTGGCTATAGGTCCGCCAGTAGACTTTCAATTTAATAAACAGATTTGTCCATAATGTGATGCTAACCCCCAAACCTCAAACCCTAAACCTAACCCCTATCTTAAAGTTTGCCCCTAAGTTAAACCTTAAACCTAAACATAACCCCTAAACTTAACCCTCAACATAAGCCTAGCCTTAAAACTAAACTGTAAACCTAAAACCCAAGCTGTAAATCTGAACACAAAACTGTGGAAACTTTCAAAAAAAAGAAAAAAAGCAGGTTGCATGAAGTGTGCAACCAATAGGCTTATACCAAAATGAAATGCACCTGATCACGGTGAGAGTTGAACTGAAGACCATTTGCACAGTGGACGTAAACGTACATGCAGAACTACCATGATGGTGCCATTAAAGTGGCAAGGCAAACTCAGCATTTTATTCGAACCATGTCACCACCTGCGGACCTATTGCAGCTTCCTTTTTTTG
>Ga0210059_1014672_pt1 | contig 11545 bp, 5 predicted proteins | sample Ectturendosymbi2_FD_188042 | JGI IMG/M metagenome (GOLD analysis project Ga0210059, IMG submission 188042) | Ecteinascidia turbinata endosymbiont from Florida, USA - Sample 2 (SPAdes) (version 2) | ecosystem: Host-associated > Tunicates > Ascidians > Unclassified | place: Key West, Florida... | reverse complement strand
AGTTCTGCAGAGCGTCGTACTGATCGCTGGCGGCTCGTGGTGGAAATGCTCAGGGACCAACAAATTACCATCTCTTGGTGAACATGTGGTATGTTGGCGCTGGATGTCTAATCGTCAATGGCGTTTGTAATTACAGCATTGTTTACATAGCAAAATAAAATATTAAGAAATACATGTTAGATAATCAAAAATCATTTCGAACACAGTATCGGAAGCAGTTAAGGCTCTCGTTCACCAATTCAGTGAGAAAATGCAAAATTAGGGCGAAACTGCCGGAACTATATGGCCTTGCGTTTTTTAGGCAAGACTACAGCCCATCCAGACGAGCCGCCCGAGCATTGGTATTAGTGACGGTACACTGCGAATACAAGCATTTCAGCATTTCAAACAAGTTTCCTGAGCATTACACTTTTCACACGCAATCATTCCGTAACTGCTGGTTTCCTCGAACATTACAATGTACAGCCGCGTTTTTCGTTTAATCGCATGAAAGGAAGTTCTATTGCATGGCAGAAAAGTTACGCCATGTGTTCCGGAATCACGTTTAGTCCCGCATTAATCCAGAGGAAAATCGGTGTAAAGCGATGTTGAAGAACGAAGCCTCAATTTAAGCCTGAACATCAATGCAGAAATAACACGTCAGTTAGCATACAATACAGTTTCAAACACAACGAATCAATCTACAAACATGAACTACTTACAAATTGAGATGCCGAACAGGCCAACGCCGGTTTGATAAGGGGACCCTAATCCTTTTAAAAATGTTTTTAGTACCCGAAAAAATTTTTCGTGTGTTGTAAAAACGACCTTCTTCAGCGTGATGTTGATTAAAAGTTTAATGTACATAACCTTTGCTGCATCATTGTTCAGCTCAAGGAATTCCTAGGTTTAGTTACGTTCTTGCAATACCACACCCTGCCGGTATTCATTTCATCGTTTGAAGGCCGGCTCTTATTAAAACATTGCAGATCCTCTGCCATGCGTTGCGCAATTGCAAAACTGCGTTTTAGTGTCGCAACGAGTATTTTGTGCGCTTGTACCTAACATGAATGACGGAGAATCAAAGCCGAACGCCTCGAAGCTAGACGAAAGCACAGAACGTGACAGCTTCATATTTCCTCTGTTTCTCAAGCGGTAGAGAACATTTCGCCAAAAATCGACAATTTTGTCACGTGTGTAACAGTCGTCCTTCTCGCTCCGGTATTCGGGCTTCCTGCAAGAGCAAACCCTAATAACAAATTGACCAAATCAAGCAAAAACTTACATGAATCTCCCACTATTCATCACAACGTGAGCCGCGAAACTGCATTCAATGACAGGCTGCTCTTTAATTTTACAGCTTTCGTTAAGTCTGTAAAGTGCAGCTATGGTTGAAATCCGTGAATTGTCAGTCGAAACAAAAGAATTAAACCATGTGCTTGAAATAAGAGCAGGTTTTTTTCAAGGCGTTTTAGGGACCTGATTCGGGTCCCTAGAATCAAGACAAAATTATAATCGGGTCCCTAAAGATCCAAACCGGGTTCCTAACATTTTTCTCAAAAAAAAAACTGAATAAGAGTAACATTTTCCCTCTCAATCGTGGCTTTGAAGAATGACCACGAACTCAACGAACGTTTGGGTGCCTTATCTCGTGCCCACTCATTTTCGAGTTTTTCCTTTTGTTTAGTGGTGCCCTTAGCTGTTTCCCATATGGAAGTTACACAGCCAAGTTTACGTTGCAACATTGCGAAGAACCGTTTCTTACAGACGTCCATCTTTTCCCGTGTTCCCGTAGCACTTCTACGGTTTTCTTCCGGAAGGGATGAAAGGACTACTCCAGTGGTTCCCAAAATGGACAATATCGTTCGCTTGGGGGCGATATCAAGATACGAAGGGAAGATATATTAAAAGGGGAAAAAATACAAAAAAGCTCTTAAACATAAAAAAGATTTTTGAACATTTTTTCTTCCCATTTAAGTGATTATAATACCACAATCGATAGGCTTACTTTCTCAACTTCAGTTTTCTTTCACCTAACTTGATGTCAGAGCGGTTTACTCCATTACTGTTAACTACACCCGTTCGGAGTTTATGAAACAGAGACATGCTTTCATTAGGTAACGTGAACATGAACAAACTGCACGGTAGCTGGCATGTGAACAAGGCATTGTATTTTGTCAAAACGTTATCAATTCACAGATGTGGTAAACAAAAATTGTGCTTTACAAAATTATCTCGCACCATTTCGAAGCTTCGTGAATGTCCCCAAGCACATATACGACTTTGAGCTTGGGACCATACTGTGCTTCATTTTTTTTTAATAAGACTTGTTTTATTTTGCTTCATGTGGGATGGGCCTGACAATCACATGTCGGGATTGATAAGGGGGAGATGGACCGCAAAAAGTTTTTAGAAACATTCGATTGGATCATTGTTTGAACATCACGCCTTTCCTGCATCATTTTCATTTGATGCCAACACTAGTAGTAAAAGTTGAAGATATCACGGTCGTGGACTCCGCTTGGCATTAATCAGGCAGGGAAGGGATCAGAGCACAGTGAGGAATTGTCAGAGACGACTGAGCAAGACCATCAAGTTAAATTTCGTTTAGATAAAATTTTTCAATTTTTCCTCGGGCATTATCAACAAGCCCAACCTTTCCTGAAGAAAATTGTTGACGTCAATCTTATAAGTGTATTTCAGGTCCGAAGTCCAAATTAGGAAATGACTACCAACAACTCACTCAAGCGCAAAATCATTGGGAGAGTGGCAATAGTTTCAAGCTTTCGTTCCAAAATAGGGTCTGCTTGTAACTGTTAGCGTTTACACTGATATTAGAAACGATCGGGGCAGCTGACACAAAGCACGAGCTATAGAATAATCAAGCCCGTTCTTCACATCCTTACTTTCACTGCAGGATGCAGAAAGGTATTTTAAATTCTCCAAGCGAACCCATGAGCGTACATCTGCATAAACTTGCCAGTTCGATTACATAAAACTGTTCAGATAACACTGCAAGAAAATGTAACGCGTAGAACACCAAAACCCATGTCACGTTTTGTTACAGTCAGAGGGCCAACTGCCAGGTAGTGATCCTACTTATCTTTAGAAAGTCGTCTTTTGAGTTCATCTTTGTTTTTTTTTGAACTGGGTTAGTCTGCTATTTAGGACGCCACGCTCTACGTGCAAGGGGCCTCACTCCTGGTTATTCCCAGCTTGTTTTTTTGTGTAGTCACTCACAAAATCCTCCCCAAGTCCGCCATTTTTTGCTTGATGCAGCAATCTTTCCGGCGCCTTTGTTGCTTTTTGCAAATTACAATAGGGGAGGAGCAAACTTTAAAAAGCGACACGCGATTTTAACCTTCTTGCGTTGTCCCTAGTAAAAGCACGTACCAGGTTTAGACATCGACGGCAGAGACCATGATTTTCACGAGAATGTGTTTGTGAACTTGATGAAATGTTCCAAAATCTAAATCATTATTGAGCGACAGAAATGCATCCAAAAATTTAATTTTGCTTATAATTCAATAGGATAACTGTACTGCTTTCAATGTCGAGTCCTTCGAAGACATTGTCGTTTGAACAAGGACGTCTTGTTAAAGTTAAATCTTACATTTGGAACTTGGGTCTCAAGGACGCAATTCAAATTACAGTGAATGGAAAATGTTGCTTAAGCTTTAAAGCACACCGCAATAACGACAAAAATGAAACAACCCTTTTGTTTTATACATCGACTGATATAATCCTTAGATATGACTACCTTACAATCAACTGGCTAAAAAACACTGGAAGATATTAAAAAACGTAACAACCAGGTTAACTTCCTCAATCAACAATGCATAAAAAGTTCTTCCTGTTTTGAATTTTTTTTGTAAGTATGGAAAGACGGTTTGCAAATGCTTTGCTGTGAATTCAACAATCAAGTTTTAAGATGGTATTTTTGGCACATTTACGATGCTGTGGTACAATCGCAATCAATTTTTGTTGAGTTTTGATGAAATTGCATGCTTTGGTGCGTGCCAATTGCAGATGTAGACATACTTGTCCTTTTTTTGAAGTGTGGAGTGGAATTCGGGACAGAATTAGTAACGGTTTTTGTTATTAGACTTTATGCCAAGATTTATAGTGTAAAAAGTGCTTAACTTTTATGAACTGATTGACGCTGACAATAAAGAAAGGCCAACAAAATATGCCGTTTAACAGCACGAGGACCGAGATGCCAGGCCGCGACGGTACACTACCGATTGCGACACAAGCATGCAGGCGTCTCTGATCTGACCTTGACTTTCTACCCAAACCATCCCAAACCTGTGATGAAACTTATCAAGACCTTGAATTTAGTCTTTCGCACCAAACGGCGTTGGTTTCACTTGAAATCACTCAGCCAATTTTGTCATGAGATCAGACATCGCGTATTTTCTTTTGAGAATCAACCTGACGTTTTCACGAACAACGTCCCATAAGCGCTCCTACCAAAAGCAGTTACAGCAACTGTTGTTGCAATGAATTTAGACGCAGGCTGTTTGATTTCTTTCAGTCACAATATGCATTTACCAAGGTTTGTTAATAATATTGATGTTCACCATCCTCAGATAGTACATTATTCGTATTTTATCATCATTGTTACTGCTCGGTTTGGTCGTGATGTTCTCTTGGACACAAAACCATGTACGATTCAGAGCAGCAGAAAAAGCTGCTGCAAACGCTTCGGCAAAAAAAGAGATCATGGAATGACTGCCAACTTAAGTTTCGTTCGCATTCAAGAGTGAAACAAAAACAACCTATTATTTCTGCTCTAAAATTCGTAGATCTTAAACAAATTTGTCACTTGCTTATCAAAAAGTCGACCTTCGATCTTCATGGCATCATCGCAGTTCTCTGGCGAAAATCTTCCTCATCGTGGGAGACCAGAACTTGTCATTAACTTGGTAGCTTTGCTTTATTGCACAATATGTCTTCGCAGACGTACGAAAAACACAAGTGCAATTCGCAAAGCGATGATAGATTTTATCACTATAAGATGCAGTCACAGTGACAAAAAATGCTACGCAAGCAGCAGCGTAACATAGTACCAGGAGCAACCTTTTCACGTCCGTGAGCGTCTTCAGCGCTGGACGTCCGCGTAAACGACGCCGAAGCCATCCATGCTTCGCAGGATATTCCGAACCTGCAAGTACTTCAAAAGCGTGCAGTTAACACAGAACATTACACACGTAGCCGCTGCAGCGTTAGTATACATGCTGACGATATTTGTTGCTTTTTACTGGCTGCGTGGGTACTCAAGACTTCAAAATTGACCGACGCAGAACATATAATTGTTACGGCGATCAAGCCGCGTGATATCAGGTAAATGCCACTTACCAGTGCAAGTCAATGGACACCCGTGTAAATGAACCAACCCACAGTAACCCTTGACCTTGCTGTGACCAAACAAAGCGCATAACACCCATGTTTCACCTCTCTCTCCTTCTTCAACCTCGAAATAACGCACGGACTCAAGCTTCGACTCAACAGCCCAGGTGACTTTCTTTTGTGGCTTTCCGTACTTATCCAATTTAGGTTTTGATGTCTCTTTCGGCGAAGGAACTGGCGATGGACTATGTTCGTGAATGTTTATCTCGGTTCCAAAGTCACCAGCTGGAGAACAGAAACAATTTTTTTAAACTGGGCACACAACCTGACGCCGAACAAAAACGAACGAAACCAACAAACGAACGCTGAAGCCTTATTAATAAAACAAATTACGCGCGCGTGTACCTGTGGTCAATCTATTCTGAGCACAATTCCGTTGGCAAATGTCATTGCAAATCACCACAGATATCACAGAGGGTTTTGGATATACTTCAACATTCAAAATAGTCAAAACTGCTTGTTACAAGAGTTATCACGCGAAGAAGGCAACATACTTCACAGAAAAACATAAACAAAACCAACAAACCTTCTCCAGAAACATGCATATCATGAGTTGGGCTTGGCTTATGGACTGGGGACGTCGCTGTGGGTTTCGGTTTTAAAGGTTTTCTTTTAACAATTCGCTTTCCTGCTGCAGGGATGGAGTTCAACGCGTCCATGAAACCTCCGGACATTGCGACTGCAAAGAAGGCATTGCAGTGAATAAGGCCCCCGAGAGAATTTTTGCAAGGCGACACAATAGTCTTCTGGGGCCCCGGGCCCAAAGGCTGATGTAGAATTTTCTCAGTAAGTTAAGAGTTCAATTTCCACCAAACCTTACGTGAGTTTACAGAACACTTTATCTACTATCAGTTATTTTGTGATGTAGCAAAAATATCCAATTAATGCAGCGACAAAGGTCAGTTTTTATGATTACATTCACGCCAGGACAAACCATTCTAAAAACTTAAATTATTTCTTTTGAGTAATTTATTATTCATTAAGTCAGCAAAATCCAACTTAATCTTTAACTGAACTACTAAATTAAAATGTGCCTTGGACTACATCGAATTGTCATTAACACAGATCGCTTCCACCCAAATGTAATTTAAGTAGTATCCACTAAATTGCAAGGCAGTGTTTTGTTAGAAATGGATAATTTTACGACGGTACATCGTCGCCTTTGGTTTAAGTATCTCTCTCGTCTACCTTTCGCCAGAGTAGCATCTTTCCGACAGGTTATAAGAAGTGTATAACCATCCCAGCAGCGCATGTGTCTCTGCAAACTGAATGTAGATTTAACTACATGCTATGTGGAGTTTAGGATTGTGATTTGAGGCACTTTTGGGGTGAAACCTGAATACTATTAGAAGTTGAAGAACTGGCCATGCTCGACTTACATCGCTACAAAGCAGGCAACTACACACATAATCACGGCATTTGGGCTAACGTTTGCAAGCGCGGACGGAAGGGGGACGTTCGGGGGATGCATCATCCCTACCAGACATGTTTTTACGTGAGACTTGAGTTCATTAAAATTCATTGCTTAAGATGTTCATATATCGCATACACTTACTCGCCAAAGATGTTCAAAATTACTTACGCTTACAAAATATTTCAGCCTATCATCTGATATACCCTGTGCACTGCCGAATCAGAAAGCTCACACGCTAAACGTTTGGGTCTTTTTTCGTGCCAAAGAGATACAATCAAAGTTTAATCCGGGTATGTTGTGCTTCTGCAGTAAATCGAGTTCGCTGGTCTGTCATCTTGCACGGTGAACTTCGTATCCACTGATCACCCACTTAGGCAACCGCTATGTTGTTTTCTTGAGCAATCGTCCTGATTTTTTTTACTGTAACTAGATTACTTATCCGTATGTTACAGCTTGTATTTACTGCAACTGCTTCAGCTTTGCTGATACTTCGTTTTCCTTTACATAATTAGATGAACGTGCATTGTATTTGGTACTTGACGTGAAATAGTGGGGATGGTGTTTTCTCGCTTTCGTTTTTCAGCCAATCTCGTGCTTTCACTCATTTCGTTGTCTTCATTTAGTTCAAAACACACAGATCAACTCCCTCTTTATTATTACTTCAAAACAAAGCTTATTTTGTGGACATGTTTTCTCGTAAATCTACGTATGCGGAGGTGAGGGGGGTGACGCAAGATGGTCTTGTGAAGCATCCGATTCATCGCAAATTGATGTCGTGCCCCTCCAAACTATCCCGCTTCCGCTACTGGTCACTGGATTTCATTTATTTTCCGAAATAATTGCACCAAACAGCGGTCACCTTCCCAAGATTTTTTCTTTCTGGCAGTGGTCCGACTACAATTAGATCAATCAGCGAAAGCATCACTGCAAACATCGCACTGCAACAGACAAGGGTCGAGTGATTGAGTCTATAGACATCCTTTGAATCTTAGACAATGACAATCATTAGCGTTTGTGACTGCCCAATCGCAGTAGGCTTAGACTAGAGTGTTATGAATTGTGTTGATGCAGTGTAAGCTATACATGCTATAACTTCACGTTGCGTACTCGTGAACCACTGGTAAGGTTGGGACCATTCAAAATCGTTTAGTACGTTTAATGCGTTGATCTCCAAATATTTCTGTCCTAGGGCTATATCAGCTGTTGCACAACAGTTCGATGGCCGGACATAAACTCCCGGTCAAAAAAAAAATTTAAATATGTATTTGTGCAGCTACATTTAGTAGGAAGACACCACGACCTTACTTTTCTTAGGTACAACTTTAGGTTCAGTTTTCGCTTTCTTATTTGAGGTGATGTCTTCGCTATCGAGACTCGATCGCTTCCCGCCAACATGGGTTTTCTCCAGCTTTGCTCTTTTTGTCGAGTCATCTTCCCTTTCTAATCCTGCAAGAAATACTTTATCAGGTGATTGACAAAGCACCGCAACAAAACTTTATTCATGAAGCCGTTTGCGCGGAATGCAATATGCAACATGTATACGTAGATATAACAAGAAATTCGCGCATCACTAAAATGCGAACTTTTTGTTGCACGTACCACCTCGACTCGACAAAGCAGAGGCCGGGGCCACTTTAATGAACGACAATACTGTACAACGTTCACTACCATCTCATAACATTGCGCGGCGTCGAAAAATTTATTGCTGACGCACAGGAGCTCGGGTTGAATGCGGAGGAATACGAACGGTATGAGTAAAGCTCGTCTTTCCACAAATAAGTTGAGAAACATTAGCCGCATCTTCAAAGTGCATTTCGATGGGAAAGAAGATGGCAGCTGAAGCATTAAAATAGCCGCTATTTTATCTTTTTCAAACAACTTGCCCCACTTAAAAATAGCTATTCACAGTCAAGTGCTCACTGGTTAACTACGTGAACTTACTTCCGTGCTTACACAAGTGGTTCGACAAGCTTCACAATACTGTTTAAGTCCACAGCTAATTCCAAAAATCAGCAGATAATTTTTTCTAACACAAGGTCTCACCTGTAAGTCACGCTTTATGTGGGTCTCAAGTTTATGTTAATGGGGTGTTGGATTTTTGAACAAACAACCGTAGCATATGTCACCTGAACTTAACTGACAGGGCATATACATATGCTGACGTCAATTCTCTACCAGCACTAATTGTTTAACACTTTCCTTCACAGCACTACCAATACAAACCGTCTGGTACCTGGGCTCTTAAACTGGGAGGCACGGGGGGCGTGAAAGGTACGCAAGGGAGTATGGCAGCGACATATTGTTGAAAAGCAGGATATTGGCAAGAAAATTGTTCTTTGTTTGTTTGTTGTTGTTTTTTTTTTGAAGTAAAGCGAAGTGCGGGTATCAATGACTAACGTCGAAAGGGTGTGACAGAAAAAGTTTAAGAACCTCTGGTCATGCACCTTCCTAAATCTACCTTTATTGGTAATATGCAACTCATATAGACAAAATGATGTTTAAAACACATTTCTATTAGGTACAAGCGAAAATGATATCGCAAACAAATCAACAACCAGAAGATGACAGGTTCAAAGGAAGATGAAATCACCTGTTTTTCTAAATTTGGCAAAAGAAGGTGCTTTCGATACGGGGGGTGGTTTGGAGTGAATAGCGCCGGTCTCTTTACCAACATCTTTTCCTGCTTTCATCTTCTGCGCTTTGAGCTTTTCCTTTTTCCGTTTCATTGCTTCCGCTGCGAATGCAGAGTGGTGGTCACTAACACACAACTACTGCATAGACATCACATCGCTCGAAGCTGGAACGCAAGATTTCATGGCACCAGCAGACCACAAAAGCGCGTTAATATTACCAGGGTTCTCGTTTCGCCCCAAACATCCTGACGATTTGCCGCACCTGTGCTGGCCAGACAATCGACAAATCAGCTATTAAGTTTTGGGTATCTATCTTCAACTTAAACACATGGACATGATGAAGATACGCTCTTTCACCCGGATAACGCATTCAACGGAAACACAGCTAATCAAAGAAATGGAGTGCTTGATAGGTTTTCAACAAGCTAAGCTACAGCAAAAACAAGTGGAAAAGCAAAGACACAATATTAAATGCCTTGGTCAATTAGCATTTTAAATAGAGTTTAACAAGTGCCTGAGCCTTCTAAACCTAACTATGCTGTTCAGACATGCACATCAAACATTTTTCCTCAAACAAAAGTAACACTTCGATTCAACAAATTCAATTGAAGTTTTGACGCAGCTTTTTGTGGCATTGTAAAATACTTTTTCAGCTGTTTGAATACTTTAACCAGTTTTGCAGTAAACTTTTCTTCAGCTTCTGATTTACAGAAAAACTCATTACTGCTTGCAGCAATTTTTTGACGAATGGTAACCTTCGTAACCATCGTTCTTACGCATTGGTAACCATAATTCTTTATGCATTGTATGAAGATTGTACCAGCGCTCGCAGTCATTACGACGGAGTTGTTGGCTATTGCATTGCTCGTCTCGATTTCAGACGTCAGGTACTTTCAGTGTTGCAAAGTTTTCTATTTATCGAAACTTTTGCTCTGATCTAGTATTGAGCTTGTTTGGTCTCTCTGCTCTAGCTTTAGCCTTTCAGCGTTTCACCCGTAGACATTGCTTGCAGGTTTTGGGACTGAGTATGCGTAGTTGTACGTGAAATGGATTTCCTATGAAAAGTTTCCTCATTGATTCGAACTTTTCACTTGTGCGGAGACCAGTTACTCGAATGGTAACCTTTTATGAGAATTTAGTGAAACAGGTATGAAATACTATGTAAAAAAAAATTTCCACAGAAACACCTGTTTACAGTACAATAATGCAAGATTTTTGCGTTCAACAGTTTGAGCACTTGTCAACTATTTCCTGTGCATACGGATACATGACGTTATTCTGTTGTTGTTTTTTCGCAGAGACTTTCGGTCATTTGTCCCTTAATATTATTAAAATTCACTATAACAGTATTCACTGGTCTATATTTTTGGACAATATGACGAATTGACTTGTACAAGGCAAGGATTGTGTCTGCTAAGTGCGAAAGGAATCACAACAAAAATAAATTTTGAATGTTGACTACATTAACACTTCAAAACTGACGTAGCCTGAATCAGATGCAGTGTGCTATTTCTTTATCCACTAAAAAACTTAGTTAACTACTGAACACATCATACACACTCTAAACATTTAATAACTTACATGTAGTTGAAGCACTGCCTGACGTTTCTCTTATTATTGTCAACCAAGAATTCATCAAAGACGTTGCTGTACTTTTAATTTCTGGAAAATACAAGTGCAGTTAGATATTTTAATTGCTAGTTGCAGGTTAGTCCCCAAGGGCAAGGTTGGTTGGTCAGCCATAGAAAGAATTCAAATGCAATGCAGATTTTGAGGCTAAGAAATCAGTGAATTTTTAGATTAAAAGGACTACGACAGCATCGCATATTACAAAGGGTCCTATTTCAATGTGATTCACTCACAGTTTGGAATGCAATATTTTGAATTTTTTGTCAATTTCACACATGCCGTTGCTCTAGCAGGGGTTCTTAACCTTTTTTCTCCAATTCCCCACTTTAGTGGGCCAACTCTCCATTTCCCATTAAAACAGTCTGTAAATGGTTGTGATTTGTAAAGTAAGTCAACATTTGGATGTGATGTGTTAAATTTTGAAGCAGTGGTTCTACTGTCCGACCGGTCATTCCCCACTTGGCAACTCCGCCATTCC
>Ga0210059_1014671_pt1 | contig 11545 bp, 6 predicted proteins | sample Ectturendosymbi2_FD_188042 | JGI IMG/M metagenome (GOLD analysis project Ga0210059, IMG submission 188042) | Ecteinascidia turbinata endosymbiont from Florida, USA - Sample 2 (SPAdes) (version 2) | ecosystem: Host-associated > Tunicates > Ascidians > Unclassified | place: Key West, Florida... | reverse complement strand
TACCGTCGCCACGACCGTCTCCTCCCAGACCCTCCCTGTCACGGTTCCTGCAGGCATGGTGCTGCCCGGCAGCGTCATAACGATTCAGGTAACGGACCCGTTGTGCCAAGAGTGCGTTTGTTCTGCCAGAGTATGAGCTGTGTGTTGGAACCGGGGGGGGCATTCGGGGGCAGAGCCCCCCAAATTGTTTGTACACCCCAATTTTTGTTTTGCCCAGAAAATTTTTTATCAAACATGAGGAAAACAAAAATCTGTCCCCTCTAAATTTGTATTCCCCCCCAAACCTTAAAACCTGGCTGCGGGCCTGGTTGGAACTGGTGTTTATCGGTGGTCGAAGAGCATGGCCGCAAAGCTTTTATATTGGTGGCCCGGCAGTTACTTGTTGCTTATTTGCCGTGTCTCTGGGTTTATTGTGCCCACGAAATACCTGGGCAGCAATGGGGCTTCTTGGCCAAATTGTGCCGTCGACAAAGAGCCTCTCTCCTGTGCAAGTAACCAGCTTGCAAGGCGTGATCTACACACTTGCAATTATTGACTTGCGTGAAAGCAACCACAGCCGTGCATGTGTGTTGGTTGGTGCTGAAACAGGTCTGTCGTTCAAATACGTCGAGTTCTTTGAGATTAACGCTTAACTTGCCGTTCGCAATTGAGCAAGGTGCCTCGCTGAACTAACCTAACATAGTATCCACAATGGTGAAGGGTTTGTATTCATCAGCTTATTTTTTAAATAAGAAATCGATTTCAAGTAACACTACGCATCATCAGTGTTTCCTCCAAGGTGCGTCAATGTGCAGAACCACCAGACCATTTGCGCAGTGAAATCTCTCTCTCGCGCACTTGCAACGTTCCAAATTTGAAAGTAAAATATCATTCGCATTTTGGGCAGAGGCAGAACGCTACTGAGCATATCGCATTTTAGAAGCTATTTGAATGAAATGTGTACCTTGTTCGTATAGTGATAAGTTTTTATACTTGTACTAATAATTCGCAAAGCTTGTATTTCATTTATAACTCCACTAATTCAGCATTGGGTGCGTAGTGTAAAGCGAAATCAATTTCCTATTGAAAAAATTTGCTTGTGGATTCAAATCCTTCACCTTTGTGGAAAACTTGAATACAGATATTGTGCAAGTTTGAATCATCGCAAAAAGATGAAAGCAGAGCCCAGTCGGTTGATTCTTCGAAAGCTTAACAGCAAACCGAGAACTTCTAATGGACTAAACCGCGCGCGCTTTTTCTTCTGCTGTGAAAGATTCCGAAAATAGCTCGCTCTTCTTTGATGCAGGATCCCCGGCTGCCCCAGATCCAGTGCCACCCCGCTTCTGTGTTCCACAGCTTCGCTCCAACCCTGCTGGACCCCCAGATAGGGGCGCTTGCCCCAGGACTCTCACCGGTCCAGTATGCTGCAGCTGTCCACCTTCACCCGGCACCACCCGGCATCAACTTGGTGAGCAATTGTGGTAACCGTGCGTTGTGGTGTGGGACGAAACGACAATCACGTTGTCGGTCTAACTGCTTGACAGAGGTGGCCACGAATCCGGAGTGCCGGAGTCGACTCTGCGTTTTTTCCGGACCCGGTTCCGGAGCCAAAATTCTGTTAAAAACCGGACTCGGAGTCACTTATTTTCGGCAAATGCAGGAATCTGCGTTGTTTTTATAAATGTCATTGCTTAAGTACAAACATTGCTGTATATCGATGGTTACTGGAGTCTGAACAGGAGTCGAATTCCCAAAATGAAAATAATTTTGGAGCCGGATCTGGATCCGGATTCAAAATCTTTGTAGCAGGAGCGGAGTCGGAGTCTGAAATGTGACTCCGGCCACCTCCGCTGCTTAAAAGCAATGGATGGTTGTCTGGAACTATACTAGGAAGCGTTAAGCAATGAGGGTTTTGCCAAAGTCAATATTCATAAGTCAACCACTGTGCTCCACTGCGCTGTTGACATTCAAACAGTTTATTGACCTCGTTTCACGCGTTCACACAAACGAAGATGTTTTTCTAGCAAAGCAGTGATCAACAACAACGATGGTGTTTTGCAGGTTCCTATGCCGGCGTCCAACCTACACGCTCTGCAGTACCATGCCAGACCCGGGCCTTTCCTTCCTGACCCCCATCATCACCCCCCTGCTCTGCATCACCAAACACCCCCTCCGATTGCAGCGTTGCCTGCTATCAGTATTCAAGCTGCTCCTATTTCTGCGCAGGTGAGATGTTTTCACTGTAAGGTTGATGTTTTCCTGGCTGAGAAGTAAACATCAGTCGTTGTCCCATGACAGTAATGGTTGTTGAACTGGTTCGGAATGGTTGTTGAATTGGTTTGTAGTGGTTGTTAGACTGGTTTGTAATGGTTATTGGTTTGGTTCGTATTGTTTGTTGGGCTGGTTCGTAAAAGTTGTTGCATCAGACCCGATCCTGGTTCCATTTACCGGAGTGCATTGAATGCAGGCCTCTTTTTCGGCGTACATAATCCCAGCTGGATTAAACCAGCATTTAGTATATGAAGCTCGTCACCCAGCTATTGCAAAACCTGTCGCATCATGTTGGACGTTTAGTTGTATTGTTTGCGAATCTGATGAAAATTGTACCGGGAGTTCATATTCAGCTCATCATGAGAGCAACACATCCATATTTTTCCGTGTCAAGACCTGTAGGACATGTTTTAGTGAACCAGTAATTATCTTGAACAGCGCTTTGATTGTGCCTTTTCGGTCTTTAAAGTCAGAACTAAAAGGATCCCAGCTCTTTGAAGTTGCTGCCATCACTCTGACTTTTAATGTTCTTGCCGTGATTCAAACAAAAAGCATATTTAATGCAATTTTTGATGCTTCAACCGTGGTCTTTGTCCTTAAGTTTCGTTTCTCTTCACTTTTCTTCTGGAATCTTCTTTGCAGCTGCAAAGCGCTTTCCGGGTGGGAATGCTAGCGCTGGACTTGCTCACGAAACGCACAGAGGATCGTCCGAACAACAAATATGCTCGCAATCCGCCGTACGCCAACGACGTCAAGTGGATTATGAAGCTGTCTATGAAACTGGGTAAGTTACAGCTTGTTGTGAATTCCTAAATATTTTTTGTGTACTTTGAAGATTAGGTAAGGACACGAAACATTGTGTCGATAAATTTGTTGACCGTGAGGGTTTGTTTTGTAATAAACGGATGTCTCGTTCACTTTTTCAGGCATGCAGTTCCTTCAGCAGTTCTGTATGGCTGCGGTCGGGGGCGTGTCCTCTCCGTTCGTTCTGCAGGAAATCGCGGTTGAAACAGCCAAGTATTTGTCGGAGAGCAACAACCAGCAGGTAAGCCTGGTGTGTTCGTGCAAAGTTGAAAGGTTGCTGGCAAAGTTAGGTACGTCAAAGCAGCTCGTAACCAGGGGGAGCCGGGCAATAACCAGGGGGAGCCGGGCAATTGACGCCCCAAAACTTTCAAAAACATTGTGTGGAAGCATTAATAGAGCTCATTTAGTTGTTAGGTACAACATTTTATTTGTATTTGAATAAAAGCTGATGATGCCTACTTGCTGCAGTACGCGAAATATATACTCTGTGATGTCATACTGTCTGATTCTTTGCTGGGAAAGGATTCCTTTCGATAGACAGTGCTAGGCACAACGAGTTACAATCATTTTCCCCTCCCCGAAATTTCGGCTGGTTACGGCCCCTGGTGTAGGTTGCTGCATGCACTGGTTTGATTCTTTGCTTTCTTTTCAGTGGATACGTTGAGTATGAAGCATTCGAAAATTTTGGCGATGATAGTGTCGTCTGTCGTGTATGACCACTTTGCAGGGGGTGGCGCGATCGAATGATGGGCGATGGTACTCCGTTGGTACGGATTTTTTTCTCTCGGATTATCCGCTACCGCTTCCATCCATGTCTTTGCTAATCTACTCGCGTTGGAGCTTGGTTCATTGCAAAGTTCAGGATTTTGTCGCATATTGACGAAGAAAAAAAATCAGGCGAACGAGACTCGGCCTTGATCCAAAACCTGCACGTCTGGGAGAAAGCTCCGTTTTGTTTCCGACAGAACTCTGTAATTCACAAGGCTTCGATTCGCAGGCTGTATAACCGCTGCGGCCAAGTTGGCCTTAATGGTGATACCACTTTTATGCTAAGTTTCCCTGAAGCTTTTCCTCTCCTTATATATCCGCGTACCTTCAATTGCGAGCTATTGTCCAAAATAACTTAAAAACTTCCTGTCATTTTTCGTTTTCGGGCCTTTTTCATCGGAATTGACGTATATTTTTCGGTCATTAAAAAAACATCGGCAAATGACAGAAAAATGACTGAAGGATTCAAATCCATCGCCCGAATGAAAACCCAAATAACCGAAAAATGGCCGAAAAAAGCAGATCTACCTGTTGGTTGCGTTGAAACGCTAAAATTGTCCTCACTGCGAAAACTCCATTCTTCCCAGCTGTGCACCAATCTCCGTGCGCCGGTCCTGCATCCGATCGTGAGCAAGTGCCTGCAGATGTTTGTGCACTTCATCCACAACCGGCTCTACCACCTGCACAACGCCAGCGAGTACGACGAGTTCGTGACCTTGGTGCACACGGCACGAAACGCCTTCTGCATGACGCCCGGGGGCATCATGCAGTTCAACGAGGTGAGCGAGCAAACGAATACGGTATTTTGCGTTGCGTTGCACGTCGGTGTTTACTTTTCAATGGGTGGACGGTTGCGTTAGTTAATTTTTCCAAAACTCCGGACGAATCCACCGGACTCGGGAAAATCCGCCGGACTCCGATCGTTGCTCGGTCCTGCGCAGAAAAATCGTTTTTTCCTGTTACCAGCCCTCCGACAGATGGACTCTGCAAAAAGTTCGAGTCTTTACCCGACCAACAACTGAGCTCCTGTATCCGAAAAAGAAAAAAACTCTGTCAGATTTAGCTCCAAGCAGAACCGTCGCCAGAAAGTTTGCAATGGGGGGGCATTACCTTTATTCAGGGGGGCTTGACATTCTGAAATTTGATGAAAACTTCACCGATTTATAATGCTTCATAATTCAATTTGGGGAGCTTGGAGCTTTATTTGGTGGCGCTAAGCCCCTGACCCCCCGTGCTAAGCCCCTAACCCCCCTTTATTTGGTGGCGCTAAACCCCCACCCCCCGTGGCGACGGGATTGTCTCCAAGTCGACATTTCGAGCTTTCAACTAGAAGCTTCTGAACGCGCTCGTGTGTCGAAAGCGTTCACTACAAAAACGAAAACCATCGTCAACGCTTCAATCCGTTCTTTTTCCAGGTGTTGCAGAGTATACACCGTTCGAAAGCTTGCAAGAAGGAATTGTGGCAGAAGATCAACGCCGGCTTGAGCGTTTGACACCTGCAGCTGATTGCTGTCACCTTAACTCAGGACTCTAGTCGTTATTGTTATACAGTATCTGTCTGGCTGCATTCTTCCAGTCGCGTTTCCCTGATAAACTTTGTTTTCACTTGCTTTGCTCGGGTGACATTTCTTTCTCGTGCAGCAGCTGCGTCCGGTGATTTTCTGTAACGTGATTTTACTCAAAGCGTGGACATGGTCGAGCGAGCAGGTTCTTCGCTGTAGCGAGAAGCTCGTCAAACAGAGCTAGGACCGGTTATTATAAGTTTTTCAAATCAAAATTGTTCTGTGTAGTAGACTTCGACCCTGGGCGATTCCATTATGAGTTCGGCTTATTCAAATAACTGCAAAGGAATCGTTTCCTCTGACTGCTTCGTGGCGGTTTGCAGAAGCTCTTTACTCGCTTTTTTGCTATAAATGTTTTTCAATGATTGGAATCTTTTTCCAAGGAGAAAAAGTAACCGAACGAGATTCATTCGCATGTTTTGTACAAGCCCTCCTTTTTGCTTGCAGCCTGGCAAGCGATTGCTGTGACTCTGTGAAACTGTCTGCCATCGTCTGTGCGATCCGTTTCACCATCTTAAGCGCGATCGTATCTCGCAACTGACATTGCTCAGTTGAGAAAATCAGTTGTAGGCAAATTGCGAACTTCGCCTTTTCGCAAAGGTACGACGAGCGTAGACACAACGCCATTGCAACACTAACGTGCGTTAGGCCGTTGTGCGGGAAGAGCTCGCGCGTTGCGTTGAGGTCCACGAAGCGACTGCAGAGTAAGGAATGCGTTGTAGTGTAATTGTTGCAGGCCATGATTCACCGTTCTGCATGTGTTTGCTCAGATTTAGGTAATTTTGTGTGTGTTGTCTCCTGCGCTGACCGTTGTACGTATTCGCCGCTTTCGTGGCTTCGCAGCGCCCTCGTGCAGCGAGAATACAGTGCGTGTGATGGCCGCACTGAGGCGCTGAATGTGCTTGGTTCCGATTGTGCAAAATGTTTGATAAGAAACAACCTGCGCGCTTGAGCAGCCATGCGAAAGAGATCACGTGATTTACCGGTGTGTGGCGATGGTGACGTGGTTTCGTTCAACTTTGTAAAGTTCTTCTGATTGTCGACGCTTCTCAAGGCTTGAATCAGCCCGTTTGATGTTCGGTTTCCGAGGTGAGGTGCGTGAAAACATAGGCGTAGCCAGGGGGCCCAAGGGAGCCATGGCCCTCGCAAAATTTTTAGAATATCGGGTCATTTTGTGCTTTGAGAGGCGGTATCCCAAACAAAATACTGTTGTTAACTTAAAATCAAAAGTTTTGCCCCTCAAAGTTTTTGGATCCCCAAAATTTTGGTCTGGCTACGCCACTGCGTGGAAAGGTATTTGTAAACGCGCCAAGTGGGAAATTTACGCCCGAGCGTAAACCTCATCGGAAGGCATCGTCGGATTTATTGTGACGTCACTGGTTTACGAACGTTGTTTTTCGTCCTTAGTTACGTAAGCTCCTGACGTCTTGCTCCGCTACGCGATTGTTAACAGTGGAACGAACACGAGTATATTATAAATAGGCAAACTGGGGCTTGTTAGAACTTACCCGCATTGACAAAGTCTTTGCTCCAAGGCCAGTGATTCTCAACTTTTTCTGGCCCTTTACCATCTTTCCAAAAATATCCGATGGACCGTCTCACTAAGCTGACCCCTCATCATGAACAATTATTGTACAGTAAAGATTACAATTTTCAGGAAATTTTAATCAAGGGTTATGGAACTCTTGTGTGGACCACCAGAAATTCCAGGTGGACCATCCGTGGCCCACATGGACCACGTTGAGATTCACTGTTCTAGACCCTTGCTGATCGGCTTACTGTTTTCAAAGCTTCGTGTTCAACGTAATCCTTGTTTGTTTTAACAGCGTGTCTACCTCTGCGCCTCTACCTGTCTCCGCTTTACCGGACGGTCTGTCTGTAAAACCACCAAGTCGCTTGGCGTGCTTCTCTGTCCAACTGCTGTGTTTGTGTGTCGCTGTGCGTGTGCTTGTGTGTCCGTGTCGCTGTGAACTTTACCCCCCACATGTAGTGACTGAGCGTGAAGCATCTCCTCGCACTGCATAGCGTAAATCCATCTATGGCCGTACCACAAGGTAAGTGTTGAGCACATTCAAAGGAAATGTTACATATTGCTTTCCAGTGCTAAGATAATGAGCCCGCGCTGAACTTGTAACTGGGTTTATTCATTAACTTAATTAGGGCTGTTTCGTTTTAGCCGCCCACTTTGACTCGAATGAGGTTGTTTTAGGAAAACAATTGACCTGTTCAGGGTATTATTTCTTATTTTTGTTATTGCTCCCGTAATCCCCATCTCTTGCTTTTCTGTGCTGTCTTTGGTCGTTGTTGTCGTTGCACGTCCCCGGTGAAATTAGAAGCTTCTGACTCCAGATTGTTTGTGACTTAAAAGTGCTCCGAGACGAACGAAACAAACTGGTGGGTTCAAGCGCAAATGCCGCAGCCTTGTGTTTTTTTATTATTATTATTTGACTCTCACTAACTCGCCCATGCCAGGATCAACCTCTCGCTCTCCCACGCGTACCAGTCGTGGCATTCCAATGTCAAAAGAGATCTCTTTCCTCGCGGTCACATTCGTGGCGGTGCTCAGTGTTTGTAGGAAACTACCGTTATCAGTGTGCTGCAGCAAGCTGGGGTTTCGGCCATATTATTTTGGGTGCAAGTCGAAGTAAGCACGCCCCACACCCCCCACCGTCGTAAGCAAGCATCCCCTCCTCTAATGTAGGTCACGTGCTAAAGAGTTCGTCTTGCGCCAATTCAATGGAGCCATAAAGCTTTAACGGAGTTGGTGAGTTTTTGTCTACATCAGGGGTCTCCAATCTACGGCCCGTGGGCCGAATCCGGCCCGCAAAACCGTTTCATCTGGCCCGCAAAGACATTTTGTCAATAATGAAAAAATAATGTATGAAGGAAAAACTTCTTGATTTGGCAGAATGTAACATTACCCTAAAAACATTACGTAAGGTGTCTGGCTCTCGGACTGTTGAGTTATAGCTGAGGTGGCCCTCGGGACAAAACAGTAACAGTTTGGAGGCCCCTGTCTGCATCTACGTGAAATTTAGTGTGACATCGGCAAGATATTAAAATGCTCTTTCCTGGCTTACGGAGCACGTTCTGTTATGTCATACCGTGTCAGCAGCGACAGAAACAGTCTGTTCGTGTTGAAGCGGTGAGGCTTGACAATTTCATTGCGAACGTAACCTTGACCGAGTTTGGTTGCATGTTTGGCAGTTTTGTTGCACGTTGTCCGCAACAATGCGGCCCTAAAAGACTTGCGGTGCCCCGTGTGACCTCGGTCGCCGTCTGTCATATTTCTGTCTCGTTACGCTTGGGTTGTTCAGGAGCTTTCCGGTCCTTAAAACTTGTTTCCGTATTTATGATTTTTCAGCAATTAAAACGAATCTTCGACATTCAATCTCGTTCTTTTGGCTGTGCAAGTTCAGACCATTTTTACTTGTAAAGTATGGCAGGTTCTACCGATACACCTTGAATGGACAAATGTGCTGCATGACGACTTCAGTTCTATTATATGTGAGCACGCAAGCAACTTTTACAGAAGTCTGTACCATACTAAGGAACAAGAAAAGAATAACACGAATATGCCAGTAAATTAGCAGCCAGCAGTCAAGGCACCAACGACATAGCGAAGTTCTGATTAATGGACCGCAGGACAATGCTTTGCCTCACACTTAACCTTCAGATATCATCCGTGAGTTGCTTGACTCGCGCACGTGTCAGTTCCCTCTTTAGGAATCACTATCATGAGATCGAATCCAGGTTACATGAAAAAAGGCGTACGCGTTTCCACTGTTCCAATCAGTTGGGTTGTTTGGTGATCGTCAGCCCTTCGAACATCGCATTTCACATATTGCTCATTTCCGGCGAATCCTCCCTCTGGTGTTTAAAGGAAAAGAAGAAACCAGATGTAACATTGTAATGTAAGTAATTATACTGAAATTGAAGAAGTTGATTTTTTATTAAGCCAACATATATCGCCATTACCATATTTCTATAATCGCCGCCGTGAGAATGCTGATGGAGAGAAGGCGCGTCCATCGTCGATGGGTCTAACCTAACTTTCCGTCTGCAACATGGGATTGTCGATAACCCTGAGGATGAATTTGTTTGAGTAAGAAGTGTGAGACTGGAAATACAAAAAGTCGTGTTAGTATCGTATACAAAAATTAGAATTGAGACAGAATTTTTTAAAAAGCTGTTTGACCCTCGAGTATTTTTTTTAAAACATCCGCGTAGCGTATACACATCTGCGTAGCAAATTTCGAATTCTCGACGAAAGTTAGCTGTGTTTCGTGCATTCCACCTCACACTCGTTTAATTAAAAGTAGCTGGGCGCTGGAGTGCAGTAGTCTGCCTGAATGAAGCTCAGCAAACTTGAACTAACCTACAGCACGCACGGGAGATCTGACGATGCAAGCATCGCCAAGCCATTGCGAATTCTTCGCCAAGTTTTTGTTCTTGTTCCTGTTGAAACCCCCAGCGCCGGATTTAGGGAGGCCCGGGACCAGGGCCCTCCATGTTCATGTCTTTAGCCATATGTGCGACAAATGCGTGTCACTTAGTCGTTTTTAGCGAGAAAAGTTTGTTTGTAGACGCTATCAATTTATCGGTCGGCCAAACAGCAGTATTTCACCTGAAGAATACTTGATATTGTGACGAAACAACTATTACGCTCATCGGTTTCCTGAAAGTCGTTCAGGTATCTGAATCTAGTGAATTCAAGGCCAAGCCACGTAGAACACGTTAGCTTACGTCTCTACTCATTTCTGGTGGATTTTTCGTCTGCTTTACTTAGATTTGCAAAGGCCACTTATGAGTAGCATTGCTAGGTATGGCTACAATACGTCCTCTTTTTGTAGTACATGTCCACTTTTTTCATGAGAAATGAAATATTCTCTGAGGACATTCGAAAATGTCCTAGTGGCGTAACTAGAGTATTGAGTCAGGGTAGAACACTTAGCTAAAAGGGGCCCACTGGCCACTGCACAGGGCCCACTAGCCAACACTCGCAAAAAAACTTGAGAAACGATGGTGTATCCGGATGCGGATAGCTATGCTAAAACCTTAAATCACCGGAAAATAATCCGAATAATGCAAAAACAAACAACCTACTGAAAACCAAGCGAATATTAAAACCGAACTATCACTTAAGGTGGCGATCCGGTTTTCACATTAAATTGCCAAGGGGGGCATTTCAGCCTTCTGCCTCCCGTCATCTGCGTCACTGGCGATGATATATTGTTTTTGCATACAGTAAGCTGTCCTCACTCAACTGCAACATGATACGAGATGGTGGCGTAGCTTAGTTTATGGGAGGGCCTGCAAGTTGTCTAATTATTCTATGTTTTGGTTGAGTTAATTCTCGGCTGAAAAGGCGGGAGTGCTTTCACATTAATCGTTACATAACAGTGGTAAATCTTTTTTCAGTATCTCAATGACCTTGACATTGGAGTGCGGACTGCTGATGCCATTATACTGTACTACTAGCTTTGCTGATGAACCGTGATACGGTGATCAGTGTATTGTACATAGCTTAGTGTAGTAGTTTTACTTTCTAGTAATTATAGCGAATCTAGGGGTGCAAAAATGCAGTCGAGCACTCGCGCCGCGCGATCACAAACTAAATTATTTTGAGGCTGAGTAAATAACGTGTGGTTGCATTTGCACAGTTTACAAAGAAGAGTGAAAAGGCTGTTGCGACTTTCTGGATACTGAGTGCCACAAACCTATTTTTTTAGCGTAACCAGGTGGCTATCACTTTATCGCAGCTTGCCAAGTATGCTTCAATTGTACCCAGCTTCAAATTCATACTTCATGACAAGCCAACTGTTGTCCTAAAACGTTTTTTTGGAAATTTTTTGAGCGAATTCTGTTCACACTAAGTCATTTTCAATCATATGTGGTTGCTTTTATTGAGCAAGATCAGAATACCGAGAAGTCAAAAGCATCAATTGTTGAGGTTGTATCGTGTTTCGCCACTGTCAAGGCAAGAATTCAAAAGAGACAATCAGTTGTACATATCAAGCCAAGTTTTTTTGCGTTTTTTCCTTTTTGACAGCGCTTTTCTCCTGATTAACCAATAAGAACCTGCAGCAAGATCACTGCAGTTCTATTGCTATGCACTGAAGATGATAACAGTTGTTATCGAAACGTTTGCAAGATGTCAG
>Ga0210059_1014670_pt1 | contig 11546 bp, 7 predicted proteins | sample Ectturendosymbi2_FD_188042 | JGI IMG/M metagenome (GOLD analysis project Ga0210059, IMG submission 188042) | Ecteinascidia turbinata endosymbiont from Florida, USA - Sample 2 (SPAdes) (version 2) | ecosystem: Host-associated > Tunicates > Ascidians > Unclassified | place: Key West, Florida... | reverse complement strand
TTTCAATTCTGTTTTGGTGATTTAACAAAGGTATTTTGCTTTTGGTATCGACCAACAACCATGTAGCGTGGCTGTGAGATAATTCTACGATCTGTAGTGGTACTGCAGTGCATTTTGCTTGTCTGCGATGTTGAGAAAAGTGCTGTTGATAATATTTCGTGACAAATAATAGCCGACTGAGACACCAGAATTTGCTGGAAGTGGTATGAAGTAATGCTACTATATAACATAAGAGTGCTTTTAAAAACAATATCTCGGGATACTGAGCATGTTACAAACTTCCATAAACAATGTCAAAATTTTGCAGAGAAGTGCCACACTACATCGCATCGTACTTTAACAGATTAACAAAATCACGGTAACGGGGGAAAACGGGTAAAGAAAAAACAACCACGAAGCTGTAGAAGTTGTCGAACAAACAGGAAGCTGTAGAAATGCTATGCGTAGTTGTAGATAGTCAATAAGCAATAGCTTGTTGAATGACTTTAGTTTGCAACATTGCGTTCATTTTTCAAGTAAACAAAAACGCAAAACTCCACTGTTTTAGTCGCCGGTATTGCCAACATAGGGGTCTTAAATGCTTTATGTAAACAAACTTTTCGCTGATGGTAGACCAAGAGCGCGTCTTGTTTTTATTTCATGACGGACAGTAAAGTTGTACGAACCACATGGTACTGTGAAATTAGTTTTTGAGTAGTCACACGTAGATTGTGTACACTCAGGAACGGATTTACCAATAGGCTATGTAGGCTTAAGCCGAAGGCCTCAAAAATCAGCTAACTGTAGTAGGCATAGAGTCAATTGCCGTTACTGTATATGATCAGTTTGATAAATATACATTCGTCAACAATTCATGTTTTTTGTTTTTATTCTTTTGATCAGATTTTTTGTCGATAACACCAGGGTCTTCCAACGAGTTTTCATGAGTCTCAGAATGACGGTTGGTCAAGTCGCATGCCGACTATAGTGTCGACATACTCAAAGCACATTGACTGCGTCCTGCGTTTGGTGAATCGTGTCGATTGTTATGTGTGAATTAGGCAAAAGGTTCGATACGCACCTGATCAAAGCTTAGGTTATAGATATGTGCAAGGCTAGCATTGTCCTACAATAAAAACGCAGTTGCTTTTGCTGATCTTTAGCAGTACTAGCGTTTCTATTCATTCAGAAAGCAGATTGCCATTGAGTACACTACTTGCCATAGACGTAGTCAGGGGGAAAAGGGGCCGAGCCCCCTTAATTGTTAGAAAATATAATCATTTTGTGCTTTACGAGGCGTTTTAGAAAATAGTGTTATTCGCCGAAAATCAAACAATTTGGCTCAAAAAAATATTTTGTGCTGGCTACGTCACTGCTACTTGCGCAAGTTTGTACTGCTCCCACGCTAAGCAAATCAAAGAAATTTTGATGAGCTTAGTTAATAACCAAAAGTCACTTCACCAAATGGCAACCACATAACTCTACCCAAGGAGACAAAGAGTACGCAAACAGCAAGAAAGGGACCTTGCAGCGTTTGGGTCTGACGTCTGATGCTTTAGATTAGCTGTTCTTGGTCGTTCTATGCAACCACGCGAAATCTTATTTCTTAGTTTGATGGCCACAAACTGCTCAGGAGAAAGGTGTTTCTAAGGAATCAAATGAATTAAAATTTAATTAAAGGATCACAGTGTTCCAGGACAGGTTGTCAAACACTAAGCATTTGGTGCATTAAAAATGACAAATTTAGGAAAACTAATTTTAATGAAATCCTATGATTTTTTATGAAGGCCACGACTAAACCCTTTTAATTGTTTATTGTGCTCCGTTCAGCCTGGTTTGATTCGATGATTGTAACTTTATATCTTAAAACATATTTCAATAATGACAGCATAAGGGAAGTTTAAACCTCACATCCTTTCGCGCGACGGTTTGGTTGCGTTCGATTCTTTGCAGTTTGGAAAAGTAATAAAAAGCGAATCGTGGTCCTAGCAGTTGCAACCATTTGGGATGTTTTACTTACGTGTTTTGCTCGTGTGTGCAAGATTTTTACAGCCCTTGTCCTTACGGTCGCTACGTAGGCTTTATGTGTAGTGTGTTTGGCTTTTAGGCAATTGTATGTTTTTGGTGCTGGTATTGAGCACAGCGAAGAAAAAAGATCTAAAGTTGACGTAGGTCATGTGTTCTTTCAAAAATTTAACCGTGACCTTTTTGTTTGTTTCCCCAGTTGAAATTACAATAGTGTGCCCGCCAGCCAAGGATGCAATACACAATGTCATGTCATTGAACGCTTTTGGCCGAAAGTAAGAACATGCGCAGTCGTTTTGGGGCACTTGCAGTAAGGATCTACAGATTTTTATTGACCGTGCTTTTAGAGCAGGAGTTCCCAACAATTTGTTTCCCATGTGCCTTTTAACCATTCCGACACATGAGCATGTACCCCTTCAGCATTTCGACAGATGAACCATGAACATGTACTCCTAAAATCTCGTATGATAAAATATTTTACCATGGCTATTCATAGATATATCAAAATCATATTTACAATAAGCATATGATTTTGATATATGTGTAAATATTTCGAAATAAATATAATGTAACTATTTTTTGCTCTTATATTGCTAACCTCAAATGCACCCTCAGATAGGCAAATGCACCCCTGGGGGTACATGTACCCCAGGTTGGGTACCTCTGTTTTAGAGCGTCAGTATAGTCATTTTCGGCCTAGCGCTTTTCTATTTTCCCAAGTAAAGTGGGAGATGTTACCTTACAACTGGATTAGCCTACTAGGGGCATCGCATCAGCTACACCCGGCTCTGGGTATACTGAAGGATTAATGTGTAACAGATAACAGAGCTATGCTGGTTCCAGAAAGGAGTCAAAACCATTCTTTGACGAAGTTTGTTCTAGACGGAGAGGTTCATAGGGTGACATTTTTTCTGCTTTTGTGTTTCCATTGCCACGTTTTATCGTCTACTTGCATTATTTCTGCTGTATAGCGAACCGCCTGATATGCTGTAGCTCGTGCTACATGAAATAGGAGGCGAGGGGCAAAGGTGAAAAGCGAGGACAATCTACAAGCAGATAGCAGTTGTAACTGTTTGCAAAATACGCTATCTCTTGTCTCTGCCCTTGTCCAGGTTGCAAAACATCAAATGACGGCGCTCAGCAGGTTCGGCGTTCATATCTGTACAACTTTGAGTCGAAATAAATGTGAATAAACTCTACATGTCACAAGCGACTTTTTCGTGGCGGTTGCTGCATACATCCAACATTGTATTTAAAAATGTGGCCCCCCCCTGCTGCGACATCCTGGCGACGGACCTGACGAACGTGAAGCCCCCCCGAGCAAACGTAAAGCCCCCCTACTGACGACATTCTGGCGACGGTTCTGGTTGGAACATCGCTTGAACTGGTCGAAAACTCAGACTGTTGCTTTTGAGAAAGATTTTAGAAAGAGACGTTTCGTTGAATCATTTCATTAATTCCACACCCAACGTCATTGACAAAAAAGTTCAGATCTTTTTCCAAAAACCTAAAAAGCGACGTTTGGCTACAAGTGACTTAAAATGAATCATAAATATGCAATCTCGTATTGACTCGACTCGACGTACAGTTTTATCAACTGTGCCTTTTCAACGTAGTTATCAGTGTTATCATCACGTCATCCAATCACGCGCGTTCAGTGAATTTTACTGCTCTCCTGTTCGAGTCTCCATTCGCCCTGATGAAAGCCTACTGTTAGTTGACAACAGTTGAGCGAAGACTTATTATTGTTATCCTGTTGGCTGGTTCTACGGCATCTGTTGTTGTAGTTTCAATTAAATATCACGGCCAATGAAAGCGATACAAACGACATATTGCAAACGTTTCGATAACTCCTGTTATCATCATCAGTGCATTGCAAATTGAACTGCAGTGATCATGCTGCAAGTTCTTATTGGTCACTCAGAACAGCGCTGTGAAAAATGAAAAACGGGAAGGGCTGTTTCGGTAGTGACTTAGTGGCGCGAAGCATACGTAGTATGACTCAGCTGCATACGCGCCAATGGAGATGGCGCGTGATGTCATGGATGAGGCATGGAGCTCTGTTACAAGTTAAAAATGCATAGAGCATCGACGGGATGTTTGCATTCAGCTCTGGTTTTTGTTCTCGAATCAACAAAGATTCAAGAATCTGCAGCCGTCGCCAATTGTTGTCACTGCCAATGACCTCAGGGTTGTGAAAGTCAACCCGATGATATGGGTTGGCTTGCAACAAGTGTCTGCATACTGAAGAGCTTAATGATGTTCGATGCTCTTCTATACGATTTAGCAAATTTCGTTGCGTTTGCCCGATGTAGGAGGCACCACATGAGCACGTGAGCTTGTATATAACACAATGTTAAAACGGTTGAGTAACGCTTGCCGGTCCTTAATCGAGAACCAGCTTTGAAGCTTGAGTACTTTGAAAACGCAGCTTCACGTTCACTACAGCCTTGTCTCTTATACAGCTGCTGAGTTCCTGTCGTATGTTATTAGATACAGAACCCAAATACGGTAGTTGTAATGAAATATATAATACATTTCCAACTCTTTACTCTGCCGCGCTTATGACATTGCCAGTTCCTACCAACTGGTACACACGGAATTTATGAATATTAAGTGAATGTTATCTCATCTCGCAACGGGTACCCCAACAATTTTTTGGACCGTTGCATTCAACAATTCTTAAACAGAAAATATACGATGTCATGCAACAACGTGATGCACCGGCTGAACCCTCTCCTCCACCCAAATATATCACAGTCTGCGCAGAGTGTATGGATTAGACCTACGTCAATGACAAGCTCAAAAGTAAGAACATAACTTTAACTTGAAACAGCATTTCCAGGTCACGAAGTAATTGGAACGTACACGCGAAATTTTAATCTTTCTGTGGATGGTGTCCGAGCAGTTTGTTCAGAAAAACGAATGCGCAGAAAAGATCGGATTGTAAAATTTTGAAACTGGATAACGATATTCGTTGTCGAAGTGTTGCTTTTGTATAAAATGATAGCTTTAGTAAGGATTATAACACAGCTTTACCTTAATGATATCTTCAAAACGCTTTTGACGTTATTCTAGAAATCTTCAAAACGCTTTGAACAGTTATAATAGGGAAAAATTGTGTTTGAGTATGTAGAGGAACAAGAAGGCGTGCCCAAAGGGCATTTATGACGGATGGTTTTGAGGAAGACGGAAAGCTGCTAATATCTCTATAAAAATATTTTACTTTCACATGCTTTCCGGGTAAGCTATCTGCTGAAACATTGTCTGAAAAAAGGTTGTTTACCTGTTTGTAGCTGAAAATATTTCGATGCCTTATGCACGCGTGTCTGCTATTTTTCACGCGTGTCTGCTATTTTCTTCACTTGCTGCTATAAGCTCTTACGTATCATGCGTAACTTTTGTAAACTGACTGCTTGAAACATTGAAACTACATATGTGGATATTGTTTACATCCACGTGTTGCGTAATCTATTAACAGGAACGATTTAACAACACCTTCTTGCATATCAATGATGGCTCAAATGATTTCCTCAAGATCAAGCTGTTTGTTATATTCATGCTGGGAAACATTAGGTCATCCAGACGGTTCGCAGGGCGAACAATTTACATTCATTCTTTGAGAATAAAATCGAGTATATTACCTAGCTAGTACGTACAGTAGAACAGCTGCTTGTATGAGCAATATTCGACTGTGCTGAAATTGTCAGACAGCTAAGTTTAAAGATAAGAGCTAAACATCTGTCTTCCCTTTCGCAGGTACTTGTATGCGGCATTACATCTTTAGGCTCTGCCAAAGCCAGCAAACAGTTGAGAAGCAAAAGCACACACCGCAAGGACTTATTCTGATAACTGATCACTTGAGAAGAATTTTGGAATCGGGGTCCCGCATCAGGATCATGAATTGTTCAAATTACGACCCGAGGAACATGCACTGGCGCCACTCAAGCTTCACCTTGTACAAAAAAGCAACACCTCACGGCGTATCATACTGGATCTCGTCGTAAGACAGCCATACGTACACGCAGATCCACGTGTGGGTTTGAACGATTGTGTATTAGGCCAAAAAACGGCAGAATCTTTCCTTTTGTTACGAGGACTGGTAGAAATCTAATCATTGCTGTTTTTACTTCGCTGCAAATATTGCGAGAGTATTTTCACTGCAGAAGAATATACATTTCTGCCAGGAAGTAATCCATGCAGCACAGAAAGCGCTAGTACGCTGAGATGCATTACTGGCCGAACAACTTCCTGGCAGAAAATTGATGTTTATGCTGATCACGGATGAATGCCAAGTTGACAAATAATGGAGCTTTTTCAACCTTACGACACTGACAATGTTGGTAGTCATTTTGGTTTTTGGAGAAAACGTCTTCTTTAAAACGTTTCTTCGTGGGGATTTAAAATATCCTCATTTACGAAAAGTGGTATTCTGCTTGAAGTCATTATGTTCTGACGATTTTATAGAAGGTATGCTCAGTACACTTAAAAATACAAAGAGTGACAGCAGAAATAGTTTCAAATGAGAACGACTGGTTGGTTAGATCCACACAGAGCAATGTATGAAACCTTACGACCTAACAGCTTTAGAAAATAAATGTTGCAAATAACCTTGCGTTATCGAAGTCATTCAGAAAAATTTATAGGAATGCAACTCAACAGAAACACGGCAATGCATTGCTAATTCCATGTGCAGTGCTGTCGCACTGAGAGCTGTGATTGATAAAAGTGATGTTATGTTCATTTTGGTAGAGATCAATGTGCTTATGCTGAATTGTATTTTTTGGAAATTTGGGGATGGTTTAAAATATAGATTTTTCATGGTATGATTTGTTTGATAGTATTTTCATAGTCCGGCGTTTGAGTTGCATTTGTGTAAGTCCTGCTCGTGGTACGTAAAAACGTAACACCTAAGACTGTGTTACAGCACAGCAAATGATCCACTCACACCCAGTGCGCGTTATAGTGCAGCAAATGATCCACACACTGTGAAGGCCATGTTTATATGCCATGTTTATTTCAATAGTTTTTATTCTTGATCTCTCTCTCTCTCTTTGCTTGCAAAGTCTTCTAGTGTAAAAATCTCGCGTTTGATCAAATAATACTGTTTAATACTGTTTTGGAAAGTGCCAACCATATTGGTTACGACTTCTGTTTTTTAAAACTTTCCTTTGACATCGACCTTTGTACTGTCCCCCCTGTCGCTGCTTCATCCTCGCTGTCCACAGCTTATAATAAATTCAGCTGAATTTGGAAATAAAGAGCTATAGTTGCATGTAGAACAATTGCAAATGGACAATAGCCCTTTTTAGTTAACAAACCTTTTTGGTTTGTGAAAACAATCTGAATCCGAAAAACTTGCTGGGCGGCACACGAATATATATATAAGTATTTTTTAAGTATGTTGAAGGATATGTCTGTTACAGTCTTGACGTGTAAGCATAGAGATAACACGTAAACAGTTCAACCCAGTATATTTCACAAAGTAAATTATAGGCTACCGTTTTCAGCTTGACTTGAGATTGCACATATGATCGGTTCAGTTTCGTTTTACTCCATTCGGAGTGTCACGAGTTGCCCACGGCGCCTATCGTACCGCTTCTTCGCGCGGTGAGTCACGCGTTTACTTTCACAGTGAATGGTGCACCGCGGTGGCTATAGTCAATTACAGCATTGCGCGTGACCTTGAATAATATCTGTTTATGTAGTACTATAAATCAAAGCCTATAACTTGCGTTTCAATGCGCTTGTGGTGGTAGCATTACCTCGATTTATCTGCTAGATGGGGTCTACACCCAATTTACTGTAACAAGCGTACGCAGCTTAAAATCAAGCAAACTGTTATAATCATGTCTCTGCAAACCAGCACAAGATTTTAAATTATATCTTCGAAAGTACCATATAACGAATAGAAATTTTCGGACACGGTATTTTGATTTTGCTTTAACATTCACGAAGGTATAAATAAATAAAATGGGTTATTTCGCAATAAAATGTGTTATTTCGCTGTCATGCTGCCAACATCTCAAAACTGACGCAGACTTTCTTATTTACTGTAACTGAGTTTTGACCTGGCATTACATTATAAACTTAATGATCCAGGCAACCAAGATAAAACTGATGAAATTCTTTTAATGACACGCAATGTGGAAGTCAGAATAAGTTATATAATTATTCTAACATGTTGTTGCAACGCTGGTGAATGGAAAAGCAGTTGCTATGGCTAGTCATTACCTGAAGCAGTCACATACAAAATCGCATACATTGAGTTTAGGTTACGAATGTACTACACTGTACTGTACTGTACTTCATGAGCTGATAATCACAGGATTTAATAACTTTGCGTTTAGAGACTGGTGAACAAGTGAAAAGAGTGAAATGAAATGTTTAAAACCGAGGAGACCTGCCCTGATTGCAGAACCACGTTGACTTCGCACAGTTTCGTTGGTGTGGCTGTGCCATGCCATCGTTTTCATTACACTGGGACGCGTCGCTTCGGCAACTCCTGCTATTGCAAATAAAACTAACGCTTGTTAATACCGAGGCTGTGGAGCCTGAACTCCAATTTCCGGGCTCCGGCTCGAACTTCAAGCATCTAAATTTTTTGGTTCCAGCTCCGGCTCCAACATCAAAACGTTTTTGGCTCCGGATGCAAAATTATTTGGTCCATGATAACCGCAAAAACATTACAGAGATTTGCACAACACGCGTTCCCCACAAACTAGGGTTGTGGGACGGGAGCCCAAATTTCGGGGTCCGGCTTCGGCTTCACCAGCTAAAAGTTTTTGGCTCTGGTTCTGGCTCCAGCTCCGATCATCAAAAATTAATTGAACTCCGACTCCACAGCCCTGGTTAATACTTGCACATTGAGGAACGAAATTGTTGTGAATTTAGCACCACCATGATGGATATATATCTACAAAGCGTGAGTTCACAAACTAGGCAAGGAGCATAATGGTAATTTACCAAGTGAGATGCGCAGCGTCCAGATATCCATCTTTGCAGAAATGTCAAATCAAGCAATTAAACCCAATCATCGAAGCCACATAAATAAACTTGCTGATGGAAATCACCATAAACCAGCAAAACTGCCATCAACTGCCTAATACGATTAGTTCGAAAATATTTATAGATTTTAAGCCGCAACCCACAACAATTTTCCTCCGAACATTTCCCAACGAAGTCTACCGAAACTATGGTATCTTTGTCAGATCAGTGTGCTTTCCAGTAACTGATTTCGTGCTTTCTACAACCTGGGATGGAAATATTAAATAAGTAGGCGATTGGAAGACAACAGAAGATTTCTCTCGTAATCTGGCAATCTTGTATTCCTTTCGTCTCAAAGCCCATTCTTGCACTTCCACGCACGTTTCGTTGTCTGGCATTCAAACAGACCTGTCCCTTATCCTTTCAGTGATAATTAAGTTCGCGTACACTACCTGCAAAAGGACGTTGGATTGAGGATACTGAGCAACCGGCATAATAACCGAATATCTGTAACGTCCGCTGAATTGCTGCGTAACGGTCCTGACGCGGCGTCTCCACTTGAATGCACATTAAGCCTTGAGAAACCGCTGACGCGAATTTCTGCCTCGTTCCACATTCCTTTGCGACGGTTGCGTTGTTTTTTAGTGCGTTTGAGAAAATTTGGTTTCGTTTTTTCCATAATGGGAACCGAAGATGTCGGTCACTGTAGCTTCCGGACTGACAGGTCCACATCAAGAAAACAGACAGTCACAAAATTTGTTAACTCACGTTACTTCAACGAGCCCAACAAACATGTCAACAAAACGTGATTAGCGAAAATTATGAAACCCAGCCTTATGCTGTGAGGACTTCATGTCCTGTATTATAAATAGCCTTATGCTATATCAGCCTTGTGCTGCAAAGACTTATACGTCTTCCAAAAACTAAAGGACCACCTCTCAGTCCTCAATTCGTATACTGACACTTCAACGTTCCAATCACTCGGAAAAACAACATTCGCCAAGGTATGCGGAATTTACACAAAAAACGCGGCCCGTCAATTACTCGAGGCCTAGTCACCACAATTAACACAATTAGAGAACAACGTCACGCCAGGGCTACAGGCAAGCAAAGACACGCAACGATTCTGTGAACGTTACAGTCACTTTGCACGCAAGACAAGATATTTTGACTTCTCTGCAGGAGAAGGCCGCGTCCCATAATATTTTAGTTAATCACGTTTCGTTTTGCACGTTCGAATCAGCGACGTGCGGTAAGGTTCGTGGCTGGGGAGTCAAAGTCTCTTTGAAAGCCACATTTGCGAATGGAATGGAGTAGCATAAATTCACCACTCAACTGGCTGCTTGCACATTGACTATTACTTATGCTGTGTATCCCATATCATAATTTTTTAAGCACACATAGGTACAGAGGCGATTGTAGATTTGAAAAAAGGTAACCAAACTGTGAAGTGACTTATCACCTACCTGTTTAACGGCTTTATTGAAACGTTTAGACAGTCTTATAACTTATGTATACGTCTATAATGCATACAGTGATCCAATGGAGAATGCAGACCATTAGTATGATCGACAGCTGCAGAAAGCTTCAATGAAATATGTAAATTAAAAGCACGATTACGTGCAGTGCTGCAGATTAAGGCCGGTCACAACATCACGCACCAATTCACTTCATCCTAAAATTAAATCGAACCTGAGGTTCAACGCACTGGCGAAGGAAGCACGAAACACCATCGATGCGAAGCACAAAAAGCGACCGATTCACTACAATGATACGATGCGGCCACAACAAGCAGTTAGAAGCAACACGGAGCACATTTGCACAACTATGTTCATCCGTAGCTGTATCTAATGGGTCCTCCTCCTTTGTTACTACAAGATGACCACCTCAGATGGACAGCATCACCGGGCATAGGCGTACGGGAAGGCATTTTACTGGGGGGGCCGGAAAAATTTTGCCCTGAAAATAACAATTTGCCCTGAAACTAACTTTTTAGTTTCAGCCGAGTGGGCCCTGAAACCTTATGTAAATCTGTTCTATACAGTAGAATTCGTTTATAACGGCTTCGTCTGTAACGTCAATTCGCCTATAACGTTACATTTTGTTCGGTACCGATAGCATGTTTTTCATGCATTTCAATTCGCTTGTAACGTCATTTCCGCAATAACGTTCTTTATGCAATCGCCTAGAGGTGCTCTTACAGGCAAATTCTGTAGTTACCTTGCTAATTAACTCACAGGGTCGATGCTCCTTGCATGTTGTGTTCTCCCCCGACAAGAAACGTTACGGTAATCGCCTTTACTGATGCAAATATATACGCGACATCAATGGCGCAACGCTAAGGTTAAAAGCGACGGTTCCGGATCGAAGGGTGTGACTCCCTGCACCTGCCTGTGTCATCGTTGCTGTGCGCTTGAGCAAGGCACTTAAAGACGCGCACGGCGTCCGTGCGGCTCGCTTCTCTTAAAGATTGTACCTCGGGAAATGAAACACGCACTCAAAATGCATGTACCAGCGTGCCTATACATATTGTATCGTATTCGTATACTGTGATT
>Ga0210059_1014669_pt1 | contig 11547 bp, 7 predicted proteins | sample Ectturendosymbi2_FD_188042 | JGI IMG/M metagenome (GOLD analysis project Ga0210059, IMG submission 188042) | Ecteinascidia turbinata endosymbiont from Florida, USA - Sample 2 (SPAdes) (version 2) | ecosystem: Host-associated > Tunicates > Ascidians > Unclassified | place: Key West, Florida... | reverse complement strand
GAGTTGAGTTTATTTGGCGAAAGTAAAGAATTTCACTGGATCAATGGCAAAGCGCAGGTTCAAGTAAGGTGTTTTTCCCTAAAACAAAAACATCCAGCGGCGACTCGGCAAAGCAGAGGTGGAACCTGATCCCGAATACCGGAGTCGACTCCGGCGGGATTCTGCATTATACTTTCGAAACCGGAGGCAAAAATTTGTGAAAAACAGGACCCGGATCTGGAGTCACTTTTCTATTTCGGCAGTAGCAGGAGTCTGTGCGGATATTTCTTAGGTAAAAACATGGGTAAATCACGGTTGGATCGATGCTTGTAGCCGGAGTCTGAACAGGAGTCGGATTCTCACATTTGAAGAATAGCCTGACACGGATTCAAAAATTTTGGAACAGGAGCTGAGTCGGAATCTGAAAAAGTGACTCCGGCCACCTCTGCGGCAAAGTTGATCACCGTCTGGTTAGCGGGCTGGATATCCGGCATGATTGTGAGTTTGCAACCGGGTATGGATATCCAAAAACTGCTTTCAAACGGGAACCAGAGCTGGGCAGCAGCGAGCTACTAAAATAACGAGCTACATGTAACGAGCTAATTTTCCAGTAGCGTTAGTGATATCGCCGCTCTGTTTTGAAAAAAAATAACGAATGTGTTAGCGAGCTGTCACCATTTTTCCGCTACCGCTATTCGCTACTTTGGCGTGAGTGATGGCCAAAGGAAAAATTCGCAAGAGCTCTTCGGTCAGAAAACTTTGATAGTAACTGCTCTTCTAACTAATTTTCGCTGATTTGTTTGCAGTAGGCCAGCAGTATTAGGAAATATTTAACTCCTATTGCTTTTGACCTGATCGATAGGTTCCACGTTAGTTCGGTAAAAATTCAGCATCTACGACAAACTTAAAAGCATGACAACTTCAACATTTGAATGTAAATTTGTTCTGCGCATTAGATTCATTGTAAGAGCTTGATGCTCGATGTCCAACATTGGTTTGATGCACTATAATTGGCATTGCGAGATGTTTCGGTACAAAAATAACCGCCCCATTTAGTAGGTGTGCTTACAAGCACTGCAACCCCTGGAATACAGAAAAGCTTTGCTTTCTATGTGCGTTAATGCTAAGCCGTAAAAAAATTGCATTTTCAACTTGGTCGGATTTGGAGAATGTTTGCCAAGGTGCCTAGGTATATAACAGCTTCGTTGCAAGTAAGAGGGAAGCCCAGAGACCGTTGAATTGTAACACTGCATCAAAAAATTTTCGATTTGGGCAAAACACGTAACGCAACAACTGATTATGTTACTTGAAAAGCAACAGTGGATGTCTCTAATCGCATAGATTATGTTGCTCACAATTGACATTGCTTAGTACACAAACTGGCGATTTTTATTCAATGTTGCTGTGCGTTTTTTTGTTCAGCGAAAAGTTTGTTTTTTCACAGATGCAGAATTTGTTTGTTGCTGGGCTTGTGAACGTTGCAAGCATCTAAGAAAATGCAAATGGTAATGAAATCTGACAAAGCTGTTATTAAGGTGGAGTAGTAAGAATGCCATTCACGGTTCTCAAAGATGACAGTTTTTTTTCATAAGACTAAATCCGTCAGATAGGAAAAAAACGGAATTATGTAGGTGTTTTAAGTTCAGTTAGCACAATCCAAAGCACGGAGATCAAAGTGAAGACCCCTGCGACCACGTTAACAAAAATAGTGTTTTCCCAAATTAACTGCAATGTGAAAGAAATGCTGTGACGCCTGCAAGAAAAAGAATGTGTAATGTAACAGAAAAGCGGCATTTCATTACAAAGGTAAGCTACAAGAATTTTTTCGTGCTTGCTTGAACGAAATTAAACTCGACTACGTAGATTCCAAACAGCATATTTATCTACAGTATCATGTTGCAGCAACAGACATGCACTTTGCAAAAAACAAACAGTGGCGTACCTCGGGTTTCAAGCAGTGGCATACCTAGGGTTTCGCGCCTGGGGAAAAACCCAGTTTAGGCGCTCCTACCCAGCCCGTTCGTGGCAGCATGAAATTAAAGAAACACTGCAATCTGATGCTTAACTTGCAATTATCTAATTCCAAGGATACAGTTTTCTTGTTTTTGCTGCTGAAAATTTATCGATGATTTTTTCAAAAATCTGATATGACTTAAATGTAGGCTACCACTTATTTTAACCTAGAAAATATCTAACACCAGTGACTCCCTGCAAGAAGCTTTGCTAGCAATTTTGTGATCTGAATTTCGATAATCATGTCTGTGGAGATGCTCCGTTTATAGGTGGAATTAGATAAAGCATAGGTAGCAGCCAAACTAGCGTTAGGGCAAGGGTCAGTAAAAGTATTGCGGGAAATACAAACTTACAAAAAACAAAAACTTCTTCACTAATATGTTTGTTTCTGTTCAGCAACAATGCTGACCTCAAAAATAATAACAGAAAGCGTAGAAAGCCATTCTGAATGTTGTTGGTGTGTGAATAGCTGCAGTAAATTTGTTTCAACTAGATCTTGTTAACCATGAAATTCCGTGTGATGCTGTGATTAAAAGTTAGCTCCGCCCCTGTTGCTTCCCTTTTGAAAGAACAGGGGAAGAAATTCCCTCCGTAATGCCCCCGCTCACTGGGTTCCCTGGGAGGAGCTGAGAAGTGCACAATCATAACTTGTATACACAACGCTGTTGCCCATTGGCAAGTAGAAGTTTGCAAAAGCAATCAGGATTTATTTAAACATCCAACAAATAAAAATCATCATAATTACCTTCAGAAACACATCAAATCCATTTCAGCATGAAGTTTGTCAAACCATCAAAGATCAGTAGTTTCCAAAGATCTGTTGTCCTATCGCTGCTCTAAAAGCATGCATGGTTGCATGCACTGTGCATGCTGGATTCCCGTCCATTGTGACGCAACTGTAGAATGAGAAAGAAGTTGGAAAGTTCCCAACCGGTCTAGCTATCTGTTATCTGAAAGCATTGTGACGCTATCTGAAAGCATTGTGACGCAACCGTGAGTCAAACCACATGCGGGCGCTGGTTGCTGGAGACACAAGCGACGCCTTAGAACGTCACTAAGGTTCGTAATTGCTCTCTTTGCGAGCCTTGGTGATCTTGATATGATTTTGCAACTTGGTATCAACGACTGGCATTCGACATTTTGCAAATCGTAATTACTAGCATCTGCTGATATTTAACATTTCGTAATTGTTACGTGACATTCCAGCCTCAATTTACGCATTCAAAATGCTGTGCCCAGGGACAGATGTTTCCCCTTCCCCCTGGCTACGCCACTGTCTTCAAGACAGAATCACAAGTTTGCTTCAAGTTATGCATACAGCCAAACATACTAAAGTTGAACTAAACTATAAAAACTGTCGTATTGACATGTACTTCAAAACAAATATCGTAGTTGCACATGCAGCGAAATGTTGAACACAGTGCAATATTTTCCCAAGCATTTAGTTTAGTCATACGCAACTTTGCCTGTAACAGTAGTCAACGCTTCGAAGCCCCCACTGCTAAAATACAAGTTTCGGTAGTCAGTAATTTCTTCAGGGGTTTCACATGAAACATAGATGCGCATAACATTTTTTTGAAAATCTAAAATAATGCAAAAAAATTTCGTGGGAGGCTTTGATTGCCCGGTTTGTCCCCCACCCCGGTTGCGATCTCTTAGAATTCAATTCACATGCGCATTAAACTCTGTGAAAAACAGCTTTGATCTTTCATTGCTTGACCATTCTCTTGAAGTCTTGAGTACTGTACACACAGCGCGAAACTTGCATTGATAAAGGCGAATTATTAGACCTACAGAATCCACTCACGAAGCTACATGCACTCTATGGGCGTTTGTGTAGTCTATGTTTCATTTTTATATGTATACACTGTAAAATAACTTTTCCTATATCATAACTATTCAATAACTATTTTTTTCAGATTATGTTTTTTCTTTAACAACTTTTTTCAAAAAACATTTCAAAGTTAGCTTTTTCAAAATAGATGCTTCGTCAGTAAAACAACACCAAAATTTTTAGTGCAGCAAAAGGAGCAGTAGCGAATAGAGGTAGCGATAGCTCGCTACTATTTTTATTCAGTAACGGGTACGTTTGCGTCGCTATTAATAATAATAATAATAATGATATTTTATTGTGGACTCATGGTCCATATCACAGACACAAGAGCACAAAAAGTGGTTACCTATACATTAGTGCACATTGCGGAAACGGTGTTAGCACATGACCAACATTGGGAGGAGCAAAGCAGTTTTTCCTCACCACAGCTGTATCGTCATTCGCAAGAGCATAGAAAATGGATAACCATACAGTAGGGCATTACACAACCGCTGTTAGTACGGGTCCAACCTTGAGAGGGGCAGAACACTTTCCTAGCACCTCTTACTTTTTTTTGCTTGGTGTGTCCACAGTGTCCACATATTTTTGCTACACAATAGCAATACTGATGAGACGCAAATACCGAAACAACTCACAGACAACTACTGCATTCGGTCTCCATCATACAGGATTGTTTTAATAATTGAGGAAAAATGATTTGTAAAAAGCATCAGACATTTGAAGCGATCGAATAAAAAAGTTGGATGAAGATGTGCATTGTACAAAAAATCGATGCAAGTTGTTTCTTAGCACGGCATCAAAGGTCCTGGCACAATGGCTGACCTGGTGTGGGCGAACACTCACATTTTTGGGTATATAATGCATAATTCAATGGTCATTGTTATATGCAGCACGTAAGCGCTTCATACTGGTCTGCGTGTATTTGCTGCACAATTGGCAAGCATACATTGGCATGCAATAGGCACGAAATAAAGTGTTTTTTACTGCAGGAGAGCACTGATCAAAAGTGCCTCTGAGTTTGTTTGCTGCACAGTACAGTGATTTCACTTGTCTCTGAATATCATCATCATCCTTCAATGATGCATTTATTCACACACCAATATATTTCACTTGGTCAAAAGATTGTACGCGTACACCATTTAGAAAAACATTTGATGGGGCAGGTTGTTTATAATTTTTTGGACAAAAAAGAACACCAATTGTTTTGTTGCAATTAAAAGTGATTTGGTGTTTAGCAGCATAGTCCCCACAGATATTCAGAAGACATTGCAGCCCACTAATACTGGGGCTGAACACACATATATCATCAGCAAACATTAGATGATTCAAAACCATATTTCCCACAGTGTATCCCACCCTGGATGAACCCAGCTGGATTGAGAGTTCATCCAGGTAAGCAGCAAATGAGTATGGGCTCAGAACTCCTCTTGCCTTACCCCATTGGTTACAGTAAAGTGGGATGAGTAGTTGGTACCCCATTTTACTTGCATCGTCCGTTGCCTGTACCAACTCAACAATAGTCTTACTATGCACATAGGTACATTGCCCTTAATTAATTTAGCAAACAGCAGGTTGTTATTAGTTCTGTCAAATGCTTTAGATGCATCTAAGAAAGCTGAAAACACTGGGGTATCTTTGTTACATAATAAGACACAGTCTGTTCAACATCGGGAAATATGGTGATTTTTACAACAGGGGTGCCGCGAAAATTTTACAACCTTGAAACTGTGCCGCCATGTAAAAAATTTGGGAACCACTGTTCTAAGCACTTTAAATTGGGTAAAAGGACGAGGCACAAGCAGCTGCCTTCAATCATTTGGAATTTTTGTTATGGCGCAACGAAGCTGCTTCAAGCAGATAATTACGTCGTAACAATAAGTAAGTAGATGGCTTGGTAAAGCCTTAAATGATTTGCTTCTGTTACGTGCTTAGTGAGCGCGTTAACTTAAAAGATTACATTGGTAAGATATGTGTTTATCCCACGACACATATGACATGTCCAACTGGTTCAGTTACGCTGGTGGCGGTACAGGGCCGACCCTAGCAGATGCGGGGCGCATTGCAAAGTCTGGGCGCGGGGCCCCTCTGAGTAGTTATATTATGACGTCATCGTATTCAGTCAACCGTGTTACGATTGTGGTAGAGCGCAGATATCCAATGCAGCACTAATACAAGATTTGAGTACGTTTGCTAACGTTCGAGAGGAAATTTGCTGGTACTGACAAGAGCATTGTTTGTTAACAATGAAATTTATATGACGTTTCTGCTGAATTCTCAAGCACAAGGTGTATCTAGCAAAAATTAACAATCTACACAAACACCATGGCATGGGCCCAATGCAGCAGCATAGGTTGCATCGGCTTAACGCTAGCCCTGTGGCAGTAAGTAGTAGCCTAATTTCTGGAAAAAAACTCCTTGGTAAGCCAAAGCAATACAGTAATGTCAAAAACTTCGACATGTATGCTTGCAAGATTCAGAATTGGAAATTTTGCTCAGTGCTAACTACAGCCTGTCCTGCTGATTCAAGAAATGCCTACTGCAAAGTTTGCAATAATTCAATAATAAATAGATTCTTCGCTTTCAATTGTTGTGAAAAAGATCGAAATAATACAGACAATTTGTCAGAATGAACATCATTCGGAGCTGTTAACACATTTCGGCTCAAAGAAAGTACGATACCGTTCAAAGAGCACCATGTTTACCATATTCCTTTGTTATGAAGTGACGAAGAGCTCCAGCATCAGAAACGTATTTCACTTTTTTTTGTCAAAAGTGTCATGCAAAATTATTTTCACAACGTTCAAGTGTCTTGCTATTGTTGTGCAACGTGGTATGAGGCTCCGACAATTTTTTCGTTTCCTTACTCTCACTTGAGGTAAAGCTTTTGTGGCGTAATGCTTTTGCATGTGGCAAGGGTTGGGGCAGGTAGTCTTGCTGTGCTTGTATTTTTACATTCCTCAATATTAGCATTTGGTAGGGGGCATGCAATCAAGCAGTTGCCCCGGGGCCCGGGCATCACAAGACCTCTGCACGCCCCTGAACTAGACCAAGTTTACAGATCATGATGAAAGTTGCAAGCCAGCGCTTCTCAACAAGAGCCGGTTTTAGGCCTGTTTCACCTGTTTTATCTAACTGATTGCCGGACATTAAGAGGGCTTCGTGCAAGTGTTGACAGAGTTAACGTTGATCTTTATACATTTTAACATTTTAAATTATTGTAAGCAAATTTGAGGTGCGGAAAGGGTGGCAATTTATTGACTGGCCCCGGGCGGCACTTAGCCTTGCTATGCCACTGTGTGGGACTATCCTGGCTGACTGAATGCCTAACTGGGACATTTTGGTTGACTGACCGGGACGCCGGGACAAAGCTCTCAAAACTGGGACTGTCCCGGCTAAAACGGGACGTATGGTATGCCTAATCATGATGTTTCTTGTAATTTTGTTTGTCTTTTCGAAAATATTGTTGACTGTTCATCGCGGGTTTACCATATTCCTTTGTTATGAAGTGACGAAGGGCATATCCATGCCCCGACATGACGCCTATTGTTGTTCGAAAAATAAAGTATTTTGTCGAGGCAGATTGGTATTTGCATGCATTTTTGCTGGGAGAAAGAAAAGAGAAATTACAACACAATTGTGAAATATTACTTGACCACATTGCAGTACTGCAAACAAAAAAAATTTGTGCATGAAAATATTTGATGAAATGCACGTTCATCATACAGTTAGTAGGTTGCAACATGGGCGTCGTTTTCACTTTTCATAACAGATGACAAAATAGATTTGAAATCAAAGTGTTTTTCCGCATCGAATTTTTGAAATAAACAACTTCTGAAGAAAATGCTGTTGAAACAGATGCTATCACGATGTTCAAAGTTCTAGACATCCAAAGTCATATACCATGCCTCTGATTATCACAACGAATATGCTACCTTCAAACTAAAGTGGTCCCATCGCAATTGGGGTGTAAGTTTGGGTGATTAACCCCCCAAACAAATCTGCATGCACCTGTAATTGAACTATGAAGCACTATACATCAGACAAGTTTTTGTCAAAATTCAGAATGTTAAGCCCCCTGAACAAACTCTGGCGACAGTTCTTAACTAAAGTTAGCCAGAGTATTTTGACTTGCAGTCCAAGGTGCAATTCCCAGGCCAAAAAATTGAAACACAAATGCCCCTTGCAACTAAAATAGAAGTTGTGCACATTCCTTTCCATTTGCCCTAACACTTTTTCATTACTGGGAAGTCCAACCAAAAACAATGTTTTGTTTTGTTTTCAGTTTTTCTTTCTATTCATTGCTGAACTTAAATGGAATGGTTTCACCAACTATTCCTTACATTTAGTGCTGACCTTAATCAAGGGAAAATCTTCCATTTGTCCCTATTTCCCTACATTTAGTGCTGAACCTATATACAGGGAAAGTCGTCGCCTTGCTTTCCCTATTTCCCTACATTTAGTGCCGACCCTAAACGAAGGGAAAATCTTCGCCTTGCCTTCCCTATTTCCCTACATTTAGTGCTGAACCTAATGTAGGGAAATTCGTCGCCTTGCTTTCCCTATTTCCCTACATTTAGTGCTGAACCTTGTAGAGAAAGTCATTGCCCTGCCTTCCCTATTTTGCTACATTTAGTGCTGAACCTAAAGGTAGGGAAAATCTTCGCCTTGCCTTCCCAATTTCCCTACATTTGGTGTAGTTTCTAAACGTAGGAAAAAGCGTTGCCCTGCCTTCCCTATTTCCCTACATTTAGTGCTGAACCTAAACGTAGGGTAAATCGTCGCCTTGCTTTCCTTATTTCCCTAAGTGTAGACTCTAAGCGTAGACCTTTAACGACCGCAAAAGCCAATAGATTGGCACGTACATTTTTGGTTATAACTCGCCAGCTGGTGCAACTAGAAAGGTGTTCAAACCCTCTACGGATTCAGCAAGTCTAGTAGTTTCGAGTGAAAAAAAAATTTCAGTTTTGGGTTTGGGGTTCTCCCAAACTAAACCTAAACGTAGGGAAAATCGTCGCCTTGCCTTTGCTATTTCCTTACATTTAGTGCTGAACCTCAACGTAGGTACAATCTTCGCCTTGCCTTCCCTGTTTCCCTACCTTTAGTGCTGAACCTAAAGGTAGGGAAGTCGTCGCCTTGCTTTTAGCTATTTGCCTACATTTTTTCTTTCACTATTTTCCCTGCATGTGATACTTCCCTGCATTCAGTGTAGACTCTAAACCAGGGGTGACGAACTTATCTGCTATTGTGGGCCACTTTGTCAGTTACCGCTGAGTAAGCGGTCCGCACAACTTTAGTCATGCTATGAAACCTGTTAAAAACGACAAAAATTGTTCATATTTCGCGCGTTCGTATTTCGCGTATGAAAAAATTGTTCATGTGTCGAATGCTTCGTGGCCACATGTTCGTCACCTCTGCTCTAAACGTAGGGAAAATTTTCGCCTTGCTTTCTCTGATGGAGATGTTTAAATCAAATGACAGTCTACAACTAGCTTACATTTGTGCATCTGCTGGACTCCATGCAATGCCAACAGCTATTGTACGTTAATTTAACCATGACAGAACCATCACGATAATTTCATACCCACTGAAATCATTTCTTGAAGCAGTGCAATGAATGTTCACCTCAATACCTTTTTCATTTGACACTCTTACTCTTGCCAAACTGAACTTCCAGCACTCCTTAGAAAATAAACAACCTTGTCACTTTTCGTTAAATCCAATACAAGTTTTCATTCTCAGTGCAGGTGTATTTCAACCTACAACAACATGTCAATACGTTTTCACCGTGTTTATTACTCCAACTTACATTACAATGGTTGTGATGTAGGCCACTTTGAGTTAGACTAGTGAGCTACGCCGTTGAGACAGAAAATGGTGTACTTCGTTCAAAGCTGAAAAAATATTTTTGTAATGCCTTAATAAACGCCAACGTTTTACAATGATTTACTAATAGCCTAAATATATTTCAAAAATGAGACATGCCTCATCTGAGTAACGACGGGCTGCGTCATAATAATACAATAGAATCAATCATGCTCATCTTCACACAGTTCTAAACAACATGTTGCGTGAGATATCCTCAGTCTGAAACTTAGGATCTCGAGCAGCAGGGAGCATTGCAGTCTAGCGAGAGAAATTAGACAAGTAGGATTTTTATAATATGATTTCGAAATATTGAAATTTTTCCTCATACAACTGCTATTCCATAATCAAGATTTTTTGCATGGCCAATATTTGTTTCATTTGGATAATCCGGATCCGGTTGAAAGGGAAACGATATCCAATCCAAATCCAAAAAAATCCAAATATCCGGCCGAATTGGACTCCAAAATTCGGATCCTGTACATCACAGCTGGACACCAGAGATTAGCACGGATCAGTACTGGATCGGACGGAACAGGACTGAAGCCAATTTTGTACGGAGCAGGACTGGATCGGACTGCAATTTTTTTGAAAATTGGCGGATCAGGACTGGATAGGACTGAGAAAATTTTTGATGTTTTTATGTGATTATTGTGAACATATCAAAACCCTTAATTGTGATCCGACTTTACAGATTAGCCAAATGGCAGTGAATATATTGCCATTAACGGCAAAAGTTCTGCTGGGACTATTTTGCAATTCGAACTGTTTCCGCCTTTGTCCACATACAAGGTTGAATTCTAGTAGCAACGTGAAGATAGTTGTGTGGTTAGTGTCTATGACTGCTGTGTGAGTGTTCGTTGGTTTTGCTCTCACCCTTTCCTTTGGCCTAGCCAATAGAGATTATAATAATAATATTTTGTTGTGGACTCATGGTCCATATCACAGACACAAGATCACAAAAAGTGGTTACCTATTCATCAGTGCACATTACAGAAACGATAGCAAAGCGCTTTATCCTCACCACAGCTGTATCGTCATTCGCAAGAGCACAGAAAATGGATGCCCATACAGTAGCGCATCACACAACCGTTGGTAGTACGTGTCCAACCTTGAGGAGCAAAACACTTTCTCAGCACATCTTACTTTTTTATGCTGTGTGTGCACACTGTGTCCACTAATTTTTCCTACACAAAAGCAATACTGATGAGATGCAAACACTGAAACAATTCACAAGCAAATACTGCATTTGGTCTCCATACAGGTGCGTTGAATAATTGAGGAAAAATGAAGATTTGTAAAAAGCATCAGACATTTCAAGCGATGTGATAAAGTAGTTGGGTGAAGATGCGCATCTCATAAAAAATCGATATAAGTTGTTTCTCAGCACGGCATCAAAGGTCCTGACACAATGGCTTTGATAGGAATGCTTTTCATGTACTTTTTCTGTACTATTACACCTTTGATAGGAGTGCCTTTTATGTACTTTTTCAAAACGTTTAGGGTTTAGCATACATTTAGGGTGTATGATTAAGTTCGATTTAGAGTTTACATTTAGCGTTTAGGTTCTTGTTCAGGTTTAAGTTCAGCTTTTAGGTTTAGGTTTTGGGCTTCGATTTTGGGTTTCGATATTGGATTTCTGTTTTGGGTTTCAGTTTTGGGTTCAGATTTGGAAGTTTTCTAGGGATACGCCTGTCCTGACGCAATTCAAATAGAAGGGTCAGTTTGTCATTCAAACTGCGTGGATCGTATAGTGTAATGGTTATGCGCTATGCCTTCTACACCTATGGCTTTCGGTTCAAATCTCACCTTGCTGACTTTTAATTTGTTTTTTTTTCTTTCGACTTTCGTTTTTTTTT
>Ga0210059_1014668_pt1 | contig 11547 bp, 8 predicted proteins | sample Ectturendosymbi2_FD_188042 | JGI IMG/M metagenome (GOLD analysis project Ga0210059, IMG submission 188042) | Ecteinascidia turbinata endosymbiont from Florida, USA - Sample 2 (SPAdes) (version 2) | ecosystem: Host-associated > Tunicates > Ascidians > Unclassified | place: Key West, Florida... | reverse complement strand
GTAGTAGCTTATGTGAACCTCTGACAAAAACGTTTGGGGATCCCCGTTGTGCAGTAACTTAATTGTATTCCCAAACAAGGTGTTGCTGCACCATACCCCAGTATGACATTTTCAGTTATAAGGGGTTCCGCGAGTTTTTTCCTACTTTATTTTCACATTTTAGATATAGCATTGAAGATATTAGTAAAGGTGTTGTGGGTTCGTCACTTGGTGCCGCACAGCGTATCTTTTTTAGGGTACCGTAAGCTTAATTCGGAAACCGTCAATTACATTTTGGCACCGCAGCGATTGTCCTCTGCTTCAGTATTTTTCTCAGGTTCTAGAAAAATCTTACCAGCAGTCGGTTAAAGTTAACTTTACAAAGGCCTGCTGTTTGTGGTCGTCAACCGGCGCAGCGTAACCTCCAGACAAACTGGAGTCTTTGTCATCGTAGATTTGTCCTCGCCGTTTTATTTTGCGTCATGGTCGATTTTTTCGTTTTGCGTTCTACGTTAGTGGCTCTTACGTACAAATTGTGTTTTTACTAAAATTTAAAACATTTTTGGTGCTTGTATATTTCGCTTGAATCACGAGTTTACTTTTTGTTCGAAAAGCGTTTCTTGAGCTATCGCAAGTCGAAACCCGACATCTTTTTCTTAAAAAACGCAAAAATGCACCAAGAAACCTTATACTTTCTAAAATATTCAAGTTCCATCACTCAAGCGATTTTGACTGAACGTAACTGATTAACTCAAATAGCATCCATCGGCGTTAGCATTAAAAAAAAACGAAGGGCGAGTTACACGGAATGCACAACTTTTTGCAAACATAACGAACAACCCGAATTTTTAAAGTTGGACCAGTAAATGTGATCGACGATTTTCAAATCTGGGCTCTGATTGACTTCACGTCAGTCCCGTCGCCACATGGGGGCTTTGGTGGGCTTAGCCTCCCCAAACATAGCTCCAAGCCCCCAAAATCGAAATATGAAGCACTATAAATTAGTTGAATTTTTGTCGAATTTGAATGTCAAGCCCCCCCCTGCAACAACGTAAAGCCCCCACACACACGTAAAGCCCTCCTATTGACGACTTTCTGGCGACGGTTCTGATCCACGTTACTGAAGGCGAAACTCATAATCTAGACAATACCCTGCTCAGGTCTGCTTTGCTCAGCTGAGACAAATCGTTTTCAACTTTAATGTAAGTATATATTTTCAATAACCGTTTAAAAGTGATTCTTCCAGTGCAGTAGTTGTTCTTTTCTATGCGCTCTGTCCAGCAGTTTTTTGAAATTTGCATAAGTTTTATACTTTTCAAGTAAAGAGAGGTTTGCCTGATTTGGCCTTGCATACACGACGTGCAACATAATAAACAATTTAGGCAAATCGTCAAGAAGTTTGACAAGTAGAGCTCAGTGGCATACGGTGGACACTTTTGTGGGGTGTTCACCAGTCTCGCAACCAGCCTAAAACTGTGAAGGTTCACCAGCCGTGGTGGTTGTCGCTTACCACAAGCCATGCGAACACTTGAACACATTGGCAGCTGCTCATAATAATTAAACCACGCACAACACGTACGCTACAGAACGTCGACAGCATCGGGCAAGAAGATGAACTAATTAATTTCACTTCTCGTGACAAAATATTTTCAAATGAACTCACTGATAAAAACTAAATAGCATTTTCGACATAGAATCATCAAATTAATCTACTGGGTTACGTGTTGGGAAGCATGCGCTTTTCGACTGCCATCAACATTCCACATTTCAGCATTAGGCTACTTTGCAAGTGAGCTTAGGCTCACTACTACTAAAGTCAGTAGACTAATATTCAGCCTCATGCATTCTCATTATGAAAATAGTCGAAACTGTTACAGTAATCATCACGCAAACAAGCCACACTACCAATCAAACAAAAGTAGGCTATTTCAACCTGAAACAAAAGCCATCTGTACAAGTCCACCACAAGGAATCTAGACTACTGCACAGCTTGCTTCCACTGTACAGATTGAGCGGAAATGCTAGCAAAACAACGCATGACGTAGCCAAGTTGTTCAGCAAGCAAGGTGAACAACCTGGCTGTTTAAAAAGTGGAATGGTTTCGCTTCACTGGCTTTTTTCTTTACTTTGTTTATTTATTTAACTCCGGGTGTTCTTGAACAACCTGCAGTCATGCTTGAGGAAACAGGCAAAAATTGTTCGGCGGTGTTAAGAAATATATCCGCTGCATGAGAAAATAATACAAACAAAGGCAGTTCTTGGCATTAATCGCTAACGAATGCCCTAAAACCGATTTTTATATTTTTTTCTTCGTTTCTAGGTGTTCACTGAACACCTTGAACACCTTGAATATCCACCACTGGAAGAGCTGCAGTGCTCAAATTGCGCTCAATATCGACTTTGACGCTTCTGCAGATTTTAATTGATAAAAGTACAACAAACTTGAGAATTTTTTCTGAGACGTCATACACTCATGACGAACGTCATTGAACACTATGCTTCTCTTTATTTGTATACATTTATAATAACAATGAAAGTTATTTTTTACAAATGTGTCAGTCATTAAGTGTTTTTGTAACAGGTTTTCATTTCTTTTTCCAAACACGCCTTCACATTTGCATGCTCTTTGGACAAGTGCAGGAAACCGAGAGTTTTCCAATCTGCCTCATGATGCATTGACGTTGTCAAGGAATGTGTAAGTTTTTGAGGATGTGTGCTTGCTATATGTTTGAAATTCATCAATTTGCGTTACCCAGTTTTCTCAACCAACTTTCTTTGGTCTTCACTCTCATCTCCATTGTCTCATGTTTACTTAGTGCTATCTGTTCATGAGGTGAAACATTGCAATTAAAGTCTATCTACTTCAAAGAGAAATGTCTCAACGTTTGGAAGTTAAGGAATTTTAAAAATGTACTATAGGCTTTCATGTATTTGGTCCCATAGTTTCATTATGTAATGTACGTAAACGTCTTCTTTGGCAATATCACTTGTGAAAATGGTTTTCATTAGGCTCGAACCCTTGTATGGAATTGGAAGAAAATTTGTAAACTGCATGCATAATCGCCTAAACCTAAAGCAAATGCTCACCGCCGAAAGCCATCATAATCATTCCACCAGCAAATCTGTCTCTTCCATCGCTTCCTCGTGGATCCAAATGCGATCCAATCACGCAAAGAGCTGCGCCAGCAATTATGGACAAAAGGGAAATGATGAGCAAAGCTGCTGTTGCATGCAGTAAGTTCGTTTCGTTGCTGTCTATAAATTGACACAAAAACGATAACTCACTAAATAATGTAAAACAAATCAGCTTGTTTGAAAATCTGCCTAGTTGTTCGAGGTATTTCAAAGAATCTTATCAAACACATTACACAAAATACGTGGAGTCCTTCGACAACAAAATTCTGAAATCTTTGAAGATCCTATACTGCTGCAGATCCAGAAACGAAAGATTGTTTCATGTGGGACCATTATGTTTGATTTTTGTTTCATCAAATCAATATGTAAATGTTAGGATTAAAAAGAAGTGCCTTCTTAGTTGTGCACGACTACAGCTACGAAAGAGGAAAAGATGTGTTGTATTTTTAACAAACAAGCAGCAACCGTCATGATCTCAATCTAATAAATTAAAGTGGAATGAACAAATTAAACCAAGCATAAAATTGGAACAAACATATCAGCTTCAACTAGAACAATCACAATCTACATATATTTCATTTTAAGACGCTTCGGATTGTTCTTAATCTGTTTTCAGTATAAAAAAAACTTTTTGACCGCAACCTCTCCTAAAATTTCAAAGCAAATCTGTAGAAAATATTGAAACAAACTAACCATATTTTACTTCCGTGGAAGAACATTTTCAGCACTAGCATCTTGCACCTCACCAAACGCATACATTCTGAGTAGGCAAATTCATGCTTTCCTATTAGAAAAAAACTACTTCCGAACCATTTTGATGACTACTTTGTTCCAGTCACATCCAGTCATTTTCACACCACAAAAACTATCCGCTTCTAGCAACCTGTTTTTACCTAGAGTTAAGTCATCTTCTGGAAAATGTTCTATATTTGTTAGTCCAAAAGTGTGGCCTTCAATACTAGATTTCACTACGTTTACACACAACATGTTTCAGAAACACCTATTACTAAGACAGAATAAATAAGTTTGTGTATATGCAACATTTCAATCCAAGAGGTACATAATGCTGCTATAGTAGTCCCGGTCTGATGAACCAATGTAGGGTTTTCCTTGGTGTAGGAACCTATGTTGAGGTTTGGGGTGTTAACCAGCGTAGCAGTTGCTTGCGAGGAATGACTGTCGTTGCATGCAGAGATGCTGGTTTCCCCAAACGCTACCAATGAGGCAGCCTAGTCGTTGTATGAGTACTGTTCTAACTCCCGACTAAAACTGCCTGATATTTTAAGTTGCCAAGCCGAAGCAAGGCGTTCGGCTCTCACCACTTGATAGTTCGTTTCACAGATTTCCTGGTGCACAAATCTTTATTTACAAAAGGCTTCTGATTGGCAGCAGCAGAAAAGCTTTACGATGGCGCGACAGCAGAAACAGCCAACGTGGTCCGTGCGCTAGCGATACACAACTCGACTCTCTGAAAGCGTGGTGTCCACGCCGATGGACAAAACCGAATGCAGTGCGAATCGAGGTTATGCGCAAACGCAGTGGAGCGCGCACACACGAATTCGCTTGACGCAAATGACAAGTTGATACAAACCAGACCTCACGTACGGAATACAATAGCGAGTAGGAAACATAAAGTCGTAATGCGAAAAGGTAAATTCACTGTACTACCTTTACTGGTTGTAGTAGCTTGAAAAAGTTATGTCGTTGTTTTTCACGTACGTCGTTTTCGTTGTTATTCTTTCTTGTGCGCATCCTATTTTTACACTAAATCAAGTTCTTTCCTTTTTTAGTTTTTACTGTGTTTATTATTTTTTGGCCGCTCCGAGTTTCTTCAATAAGACTATAGATTCACTCCTTTGTCTAAATTGACCTGCTTTTCCATCTGGAAGTTTTCCTACTGTGTTCTTTGTTAATCGTTTGTTTTTTTCCTAACTGTGTATATTTTGTTTCCAACTATTGCTTTTTACATCTTTTCGATACATTGCCAACGTGGTTCTTTTGGCTAGATCAACTCCATGGTTTTTCACCAGTCCTATGTGACACACTGACAATCACTGTACACACTAATCAGTTCTTTTGCCGTTGTGACATCAAACTGGTTAATTTTTAGCATGATGTTTTTTGCATTGTTTCTGCTTATTACCTAAGTCATATACAAAAAAATAAAACTCTATCTCTAACTTTCGCGAGCGGTCCGCGGCTTATTTTGTTGAAAATGCCCCGACGGTTTTGTGTGCACAACTGCGTAAATGTAAATCTCCAAAAACGTACCACGCGCCGCTCTAAAAAACGGTTTAAACTGCGCTAATGATATATTTTTTTGCTGGTCAACAAGTTTGAAAATATTGTCAATTAATGGATGCTTCCCACATTGCAAAGAAAAATAACATAAATAGTGTTTCTACAACGTTGACTACTTGATTGAAAATCCATCTAGAGGTAGTCAGTGTAAAAATGATTTTATTACGAAAACGTTTATAAATGGCTAAAAATTGCTGTGTGCGCAGGAAGAGGAAGCACCAACACCATTACCTGTTGTACAATCAATGATTATATCATCACTTTTAATTCTAATTTTTTCACTGTAATTCCGAATTGCTAAAGGAACAAACTAATTTTTAAGCGAGTGCTTTCTGAGAAGTCCTGAACAGGTAAATCTTTCGATATAACTCAAAGCTTCCAAAATGAAAGTAACATTTTGTTCACTGAACTTACGCGGTAAAAAAGTGCTGAAGCCAGTTGTTTCAACTGTATATTTAAACAATCCGGATGAAAAGCATGTCTGGGGACCTTTGATTGCTTTCTGCGGACCGTCGAACCTCTTTGCTACCATCGTCTTATTGTACAACATCGAGTCCACCTTCCTCAACAGTTGCAAGAACTCGCGCAATTCGAAACATCCCTGAATATTTAGGAAAGTAAACAGTCAAGTCGCAAAATATTAGAAATATATGAAATGAAAGTTTTACTTGCTATTTAAATAAAGATAAAGTAACGTACAAAACTGTAACATACCATTTTCGTTCTGGTTATTTGTATTTTTAGTTGAAAACATAGTTGTATTTTAATTTCGATCATAATTAATTGCACCGAATACAGACAAAAAAACACTTCGCAGCCGATTGGCAAATATAGAAAATAGTTATTATTTATTTGTTACTTTTTCCAATGATAACTGAATATTCTTCACCACAGACTCACCTCCATCCAGTGGCTCGTCGCCAATGACACAATAATAAACATGGATGAAAGAGTAATCAGTGCAACAATAGTGGACTTTCCCGGCGGCAACTTTTTCACGACTGGCGCACAAAACGTAACAACACCAGACATTTTGCAGTAATTTTTGAAAAAAAATCTCCAAGCAACCAAGAACTAAACCACGAATTAAGCAGCTTATTTCAGTAACCTGATCTTTTCAGCAAAAGAAGCGCTGATTGTTCGTTTCATTTTAGCGATCACACTGTTGACAGAGCGCCTGAGCATTTCATTGACACGATACATTCTATCCGGACAAAGCATTTGAAATACACAAATAACTTCTGATGAGGTTATGACAACGTTTTTACAACTTTACGGTAATAAAGTGTCATGTACTTATTTTTATCAAGAGTTTGTGGAGTTTTATCTAAACTTAAACATTAAACAACACAATCTGTATTGAAAGTTGTCTATAAGTCATTAATTCAACGCTACCTTACTTACTCAATCCTCAATTGGGAACGTGCTTCAAACGCAACAATTCAGCCCCTCATTCAATCTCCAAAATAATGCTATAAAACTGATATAACCAACTAAGCAGACATCTCTGGAAGAATTTTTCCAGCACCTAAACATATTATGCCTTCCAAAACTTTATACCTTATCAGTAGGCAACTTTATGCACTCTTATTACAACAAATTCCATTTTGATAACCAATTTATTCCAATCAACTCAATTCATTCTTACCCCACGAGACTACGCACTGCTAACAACATGCTTTTACCTAGAGTCTACTCTTCTTCAGGAAATTTTTCCCTTACATTTGTTGGCCTAAAATTGTAGTCTTCAGTACCAGACTGAATTAAGTCTTCTATCATTTTCACCTTCAAACGGAAACTTAAGAAACATTTCCTACATGAAAACGATGCATAACCATATATTTTAGCAACATTTCAATATAAAGAACTAAACGCTGAGAGTTTCGATAATTTGATTAATGTAATGTTCTCTGTTTTGTATGTATCTTTACTTTTGTTTCTCGTTCTTTCCTGTGGGCATCCCATTTTTCGATATGAATGTATAATTGATAGCTTTTTGCTTTGTTTTGTCTTGCTTTCAAACCTCATCGATTTTTTTACTTGTATATGCCTTGTATTTTTTTGACCACACCAAATTTCCTCAATTAAATTTGACCCACTCTTTTGTGTACATAGGCATGCTCCCTTCATCTGTAAATTTGCTTCACCATGTTCTATGTTTGTTTGTTTGCTGTTGTATTTGATTTCCAACAATTGTTTTTCTAACACTGCGCATAAAGTGATAAAAGGATTGGTTGACTATATGACCGCCATTGGTCCTTCACGAATCCTATGTGATACAGTCACACTCGTATTTACATTAAATTTATATTGAAGAACCGTTTGCCCAAACTGGACAGAGGTTACCTGAGTGGGGTTGATTGTTTTGGGAAGATGAACAGGAAGATTACATTGCTTGCACAAAGTAATAGATTGCAGACAGAACTACACGTTATTCCGTTTCACCTCACACCATATTCTTTTACTTGTTGAGACCACAACGTTGGTTAAAAGGAAACAAGTTTTAAAAAAAGCCAAACAACGTTTTTTTCTGTATGACGTACATGCCAAACCACTTTAAAAAAGGTCAAATGTCTGGAATGTACAGTTCAAGAGTTGAAGCTTCACGTTTATTATCGTTTCATTTTATATGACTCAGCCCTTAAACAGAAACAATACTGAGAGCCATTGCGCTAAAAGGAAACCAGATGTCAGTGGAAATCAGAATAAATGAAAACACAATGGCAAAATAGCTGATTAAAAATAGTGAACGTTCACGTAGAAAGCTGTTTCTTTCAGTAGCTGCATTTTTTTAGACGCTCTTTCGGGCAGTCCTATCGAAAACTGCACAAGTTTTGTAGTTTTCGATGGGGATGGGCAACGAAAATTTGCTCAAATTTGCCCGTGGTTACCTGTGGTGTAACAAAATTCCTGCACAAAAGTCCTTCCTAAGGTAGCCTTGACCAACTTGAGCAAACGGAGTTTGTGCATGCAGGTGAGATAGTAAGTCACGGCAGCAACCTTTGACCCGAGGCCAGCAGACGAGCAGATCACACGAGGGCAAGCACTGAAGACGTTAGATCATTTTGGTGCGAATTGCTCCTGCTCTATTCCTGGTTTTCGTTAAAAAACAGGCAAGAGAATGTACTCGTAAGACGCGTGGTGCGTTAAATGAAAGAAATCGGTTTCAGCTAGCGAGATAGGTTTAGGGCCTGCACCTCGTTCACTTGTGGTAAAAGGTCAAAGCATGTTATTGACGACATGAAGAACCTTGTATTTCACTTTTCCTAATGGAAATTTCCAGAATTTTAGGTTAGCCAAAAAAAGGCTTGCTCCTTGTTGCGAAAGGTCAAACCATTTTATTGAGGACATGAACTTTGAGACAATCAAATGCCAAGCGAGCTTTTTTGATGGACGTCTTACATTTTTTCTTGGCCTGTTTGGGCCGACATTACCAACGTTCAAAGTTTTGTTTTTTATTGGCATTTCTGTCCAAGTCTACCGAAGGTGAAAGGTTTGGTGATTTCGGCAACTGTTACTTTCATTGGTCAGTTTGGCTGTGAATACAAATGGTAAAGGTTATGTGATTTGGAGTTTGCCTTTGAACAATCTCTGGCATCCTGCTCAACCACACGCTAGTTCGCGTTCGCCGGAGGCAATCTCTGGCAACCCGCTGTGCAAACAGGAGCTTGTACTCCAGGAGGAAATTGTTGGCGTAGGATAAGAAGCACGCATATATACGCACACAGGTAGAGAAGGTGTTGAGCGTTGAAGGTGTTGAGCGGGGTTCCCGCCCCCCTGCTCCCTTAGTTACAGGCCTGTATATGAGTCCAATTACTTGATCGAGTGCCGTATGTGAGACGTGAAAGCCAATAGCAGTGCCGCGATCAAACTGATTGCCCAACAATTGTTGTAAAGCATTTACCCATTTTGGGCAAGTTTAACTTATGTGCCTGATTTTCGTAAAAAATTGCCCCTAACGTTGATTTATGTGGCTGAAAATTTCGATTTAAACCGGCCACCAATGACGTTTACTGGCGGACTTTTCGGATTTTTCTCTACTTTTTTTGTTCATTTGTTAAGAGCACATCGCACATTTTTGTTTCGGAAAGTGCTTCTGTTCTTTATCATATAAATTTTTTTCCAAAACCAACAAGTTGTTTTTTTGTATTCAGATAATTGTTAAAAACACTTGCTAAATTGTTCAAAAACCCGCGCGCAGCTCTAAACCTGCCAATCAGTCCAGTACAAGCAAATAAACAACAACGGTGTTTGTGTTTGAAGGTTACTTGAGCAGGCCAAATAACGTTGAGTCGCCTTTCTGCGGAACGTTCCTAGTTTATAAGCATAGCGCTTATACAACAATATACCAAAAAGTATCTTCAAAGATTAATTTTCTGATTAGGCCTTATTCTCAAAGAAACCCTGTACCCCTTGTCTTATTCCCACGGAAAAATGAACGCCTATGTGTTGATACCTCATTTTGCCCTGAAGCAAACGAAAATCTCTTTCGAAAGACATTTCACTGGTTATCATAGAAAGTCATCTTGCTATGAGGTGACTACTTGCAACTAAACAATCCTATCAGCTAGGCTCTGTTCTCTGCAGAAGCTGGTCAATTTTAACCCACATTTTAGTTTATCTTTACTGCACCGCAGAAATTGCATGCTGATCATTTCGGATTCTGCAAACCTTGTTACAAAGGCTGCAGGTTGACATCTGGGTCTCTCAACATTTTCTGACTCTTCTCACCCTGATCTGCATGTCGCGCCTACAGCCCTGTTGACAATTTGCATGCAATCGCAGTGCTGAATGTCGATTATTGCTTTGATACGTTTGACATTTTATGATGAAAAAAAAAAGATCTTTTTCTTATTAAGATTTTCAACAATTCGATTTTTAAGGCATTGCGGCAACAACGAATATTTGCAGTCTCGCCTACGAAGTTGCTTTGCATCCTCATCGACGATATATATCCTGTTGTGAACAGGTCCCCGGGGCAAAGAAAAAGATTTTATCGCATGGTTGAAATCGCTTTCTAACCCAAATTACAAAAATAGATACCTAGCTGATGTACATTGCAAAACAAGAGTAATGAATAGCATAGGCCTACGCATTATTAAACAACCAACCTTCCAAATGACAGGGAAACACTATCCACTGAATAGCAGCCGTCCAGAAACTGCAATCAAAATAACAAAACAGCTTTTGCACTTCCACCTTATTGTGGTCAATATTAGACAGTTGCTATTTGTTCCTTGTTTTACCTTCACTATACCTGTTTGGAACATAAGACATCGATGTAAAGTAAGGATTCTAACAAATGAAAGAGGAGGCGGCGAAGCGCTTTATTTTAGTCGTAGACACTCATGAAAAACAATTTGCTTAATAATTGCTCTTCACAGTCGTTCAAAAATGGCTTGAAGCAAATGTTTCTGAAAAACTTTAAACGCAGAAAACCACACCAATTTATTAAGGCATTAGTAAAAAGCAACCACACTTGGACCAGGAAAAAAATCAAATTAATTTTAGAAAACTTCGTATTGAAATAATGATTTTTTAAAGTTTCTTCAATAGCCTATACGTTTGGGACGTGGAACGAAAAAGCCAAGGTTTTGTGAACAATATACTTTTTCAAACTGGACAAGCTCGGGTAACCTTAAGAGACTTTGGTTTAGCTCCTAACCAAGCAGCTAGTTAAGATCATTTATAATTGTTTGTGTGCACTGTAAGCAATTGAGGCTCCGTACTTACAGTTCATACTTTTGTGATTGTTTTAATTGCGAAATGCAGTTTGAAGAAGGCAATCAGCTGATATCGAAAAAACAGCTGTCAATGCCGTTTGCCCGTGTTTGTCGAAACGAGTGAGACCATATATGCATTTTACGGCGTGCAGTGAAGTACTGCTAAAGATTCAGAAATATATAAACATGATTCCTTGATTCATGCAACGCATACGATGAAATCTGCATAAAGATCAGATTAGGTTTGCTCGCGCTACTTGATTACTCAGGGATGCCACTGCATCATACAGTAGTACATATACAGGGTGACCCAAAAAGATGTGTACCCATGAAAATTTCAATTGTGACTTTGATTAAAAAGCTATTTATTTCAAATTACAACCACACATTATTCAGTTTATGGAAGACC
>Ga0210059_1014667_pt1 | contig 11547 bp, 7 predicted proteins | sample Ectturendosymbi2_FD_188042 | JGI IMG/M metagenome (GOLD analysis project Ga0210059, IMG submission 188042) | Ecteinascidia turbinata endosymbiont from Florida, USA - Sample 2 (SPAdes) (version 2) | ecosystem: Host-associated > Tunicates > Ascidians > Unclassified | place: Key West, Florida... | reverse complement strand
GTTTTAGGGTCATTTTGGCTCATGTTGTCTGGCCTAGGGCCTAACCGCTAGGCCAAAGTGTTTCGCTGAAGTTTTCATTGGAAACTAGGCTCGAGTCCGAGTCTTTTGAGCCTTTGATCGACTTTCTAGCGTTTCTGGTTCAAAAGTTATGATCTAAAACAAACAAATTAATTAATTATCTAATTAGTCAAATATTTTTACTAACTTACATCACAACTTTTAACCCGAAACCCCAGCAGGTCATCCAAAGTATCAAAAGACTCGGATTGCAGCCTAGTTTCCAGTAAAAACTTCAGCAAAATACTACCACCTAGCAGTTGGCGCCCAGGGCCAGGCAAAGTGGGCCAAGGTGGCCTGAAAGTCCTCCACTTATGACGTTACTCACAAAAATCCCACACCCCCATGCAAAAAATTTTTTTCGAGTGCAGACTAGAAGACTTGCTGTGTCTTTTGACACTTCGACTTGATCCGTAACCCGTACAGGAACAGAGATATTCCTGCGCAAAACCACGTGCATTTAGGCGTTTTTTTTCCGAAAATCCCTGAAAGCAGCCGGACACCAAAGTGTTAAACAAACAGAGAGATAGCTAGAAATTATTTGCCTACAACTCCTGATACCTTCCGCAGGAAGTAAGATGTAAAAACTGTTTCTAGTAAGGTTCAGGAACTGCCACTGTTGTGTCATCATCATAATGCAGCCCTTGGGTTACTTTGTAATTTCTCATTTGGCCCTCAGCAATTTGAGTTTGAGAACCCTGTAATAAGCAGTGACGAATTGCAAAGTAAAGTACAATTTAACCTGCAAAGCTTAGAAGTTCTCTTACAGACCTGGTTTGATCATTCTGACTAGAAAGTGAGATTTTGTGGTAGTCAACATTTTCTTCTACAATTAACGCCACGTCTGTCCAGCTACGATGGCCCAGCCTCAGCCATGATTAAAGCAAGTAAACATCAAAGGCTTGCAGACCCATTGTTGCAGTATGGTGTCATAATTCATAACAATCATGTTTAGTGTGTTGTAAAGAACACTACTTTCGGTAAAGTAATTCTAGTTTTCAGTCAATTTGACAAAACTTTTAGTATCTAGGGAGCCAGAGATACCTCACAAATGGCCATAGCTCCAGCTCCAGTCCTTAATTTTAAACTAAGCTCCGGCTCCTGATTTTTAATCTGAGCTCCAGCTCCAGGCAAAGTGTCCAGCACTGGCGTTCCAGCTCCAGACTCCACAGCCCTGCTAAATAGTGTGTCATTAAAAAAGTTCTCACTGTTGCACCAAGTGTACAATTTTATGTACCAATAAAAATCCTAACAGGAGATTTTATAAGAATGAAAACAGTTTCATGAGAGATATGCAGAACTATTGTAAACCTGAAGGAAAAGCTTTCTGGTGTAGCAACTCACACTTGTCAATAGTTTAAAATGCTCCAAAACACCACAAAACACCTTGCCTGCTTGCTTGGCATTAGCACTTTGAGAACCAGCATACGATATATTTGTACCTAGATTTTGCCCTAAAAAACAGCAGTTTTTGGTTGCCTTACCAACGCCATAGCTCCTCCGCCGATTGCGCTAGAGAGCTGTTGAGTGGCTCAAACGGATTGTCCAGTCTTCTAGAAAATTTTTGGTTGGGGAAAGCGAATTTTTTTGTGAGTGACGTCAAAAGTGAAGTAGTTTTGGGGTCATTGTGGCTCATGTTTCTAACCGCTAGGCCAAAGTATTTCGCTGAAGTTTTCATTGGAAACTAGGCTCGTGTCCGAGTCTTTTGAGCCTTTGATTGACTTTCTAGCGTTTCTGGTTAAAAAGTTATTATCTAAAATACACAAATAAATTAATTATCTAATTAGCTAATTATTCAAATATTTTATTGGTTTAGATCATAACTTTTGAACCAGAAACCCCAGCAAGTCATCCAAAGTATCAAAAGACTCGAGGAGCAGTTTGCAAACATTACAGACCTCTCACCACCATTCCACGCTTTGCTGAACTCATTTCACATTCAAATTCAACGTTGGTTTGCAGTTAGCTTTGTGCTAGGTATAAAATCGAATAGTATCAGTGTTGAAAATGGCAACATTCCAGCAAAACGGCTCATCAAAGGTGCGAACTGTGTAGAAAGTGTGACAAACGCAAAGACACTAGGCTGTATTGTCTGTGGGGTTTTTACTGTGCATGATAACGTGTTTCAACAAAGATCACACCCTGAAACATGTATGATTTCCTTTTCATGTGTCGTACCACCATTCCTTTTTTTTCAATATATCAAAATTCAGTATTTTCATTGGCTTATTACAATGCATTGCATTCTGCACTCGTACTCGAGGCAAAGTGACAGATGCTGACGTTTACTGTCAACAAATCAGTGAAAGAAACTTGTATTGATTACAGCACCTGATTTTCAACAAAGGTGTTTGCAATTGGTTTAGCAATGCCTTTTTCAAACGGGATGTACCAACTAGGGAGCTGTGGTTACCATGCTGTTATAAGTCACAGTGACATCGCAGAAGTAAACAAATGACATCATTGCAGATGGCACAAAATAAGCTTTCTCATGGTGTCCAAGATTTTTTGTAGCTCCTCCAGTTTGTAAGTTATGGTCAAAAGATTAATCAAAAACCACAAACCAGATGCCACTTCGCACGTTACTTAAATAATTGTGGCCAGACGTGACAATGCTTTGCAACAATTCACATGGTTAGGTGTGAGACACGACGCCACAGTGCTGCACCCAACCTGTTAAAAAAACACATCACATGAGTATGGGAAAAGTCTACCTTGCTTTTTCATCATCAGAGGAACATACAAAAGCAGCAATACAAGTAATAATTGGGCAACCCGATTAGCATAGACCTGGAATCACTGCAAGAAAAAATGAAAAACGCATGTCTTATTTTTTCACACTCACTTTAAAATAAACCAGTGCACAGACAATGTTGACTTAACTGCAATAAAGAGTTCATTTACACTTGGGGTAGAAAATAAGACAAGTGCTTTTCATTTTTCATATGCTGACATGTTTTTGATGTTCATTGTTTGAAGATGTGATGACCAATCTTGCGTTTTGGGGTTGGCTCATGATTTTTTCTTGCGTGAATTACACAAGGTTTTGGTTATTATTTTGACATTGCATCACTAATCCATAACTGAAGTAATATTTCCAACTTCATGCTATCCTTATATTTGAATGATTGCATATAAGCTGAACAGCAGCAGTAATTGATTTAGTATTGCATTACAACTTTGAACAACATTCAAAATTTGCAACAGAAAAGTTGAGTAAAAAAGCTCAATTCTTTTGAGAACTATTTTTCCTAAGCCATATTCATTTTCAGGGCATTTGAGAGAGTTTGGTGAAAACCACAAAAATGTGAGATTAATCACGTTAACACCAATCATTTAGGACCAGTTAAATGCCCAAGGTAGCCATTTTGACTACTTGGGAGTAAAGCTGGCACAAATTTTTTGCTTTTGCTTCTCAGTGGGTGTGCTGTTGTGACTTTTAATTAGTCTGTGCACTTAATCGAATTATAAGGTGGCTCTTTGAAATTCCTTCATTTAGGACCAAATGACCCATATTTTCTTCAATGCCCAAGGTAGTCATTTTGACCATCAGAGGAGGTTTCGTGATTGCAACTGCTATTACCAGTTTTGTTTTTCTATTTGTTTTCTCATTGTTTCTGTTTGTGTTCCGAATTACTGGCTATCGCTTTTTCTTATAGTCCATACTGTTCAAAGCTGCAGTAGACAGTCTAGTGACCCAGTGGTTGAGAAATAACAAGACAGTTATGGCAAAAAGAAGACGTGTTACAGCAGATGAGCTTCTGTCCATTTTGCGGAATATTCCTGACGATGTATCTGACTGTAAAGACAGTGGGGCTGAAATTGACGACATACACACTGCTGATTTAGTTTCGGATTCTTCTTCCAGTGACAAATCAGAGCAGGACTTTCCAAGGAGCTTCAATTCTAGCCTTAGTGTACCTGATCATCCTCCTAAAAGTCCTCAGTTTCAAAACCAACCTGAAAGAATCAGCTTCTCAGGAAACAGATGATATTGAGGCTGCAATAAATGTAAGCCATAACGAAGAAAGATATGATCAGAATATTGAGTTGGCATCTGATACTTCACAAAGTGGACTTCCTTTTCCAGATGCTGATGGCGCTGAGAATAGCAAAGTAATTATTACAGCTCCAGATGGAACAAACTGGCTTCAAATAACTCCCGGTGATTTATCTGCTGGCAGACATACGCAGCAGAATATTTTGAGAAGTTTTTCTGGGCCTACACCTTACGCAAAGAGAAATGTGTTTGCTGGTAGCCCCACAAGTGCATGACGTCTTCTTGTTGATAACTTTATTCTCAAACATATTACAAAATGCGCAGTTACAGAAGCCCATCGCCAACTACATAATCAGACGTTTGCTCTCACTTTTAAGAATTAAAAGATTTCATCACTGTCATGTATGCACAAGGAGGTACAGACAAAAGTGGTTTAATTTTGCATGATATTTGGACTGAAAGATGGAGAGTGCCATTGTGCACAAGTGCTATGCCCAGAAATTGATTCTGTAAAATCCTCTGCTTCCTTTGTTTTGATGTGAAATCCAATCGTTTGCAAAGACTACAGATTGATAAATTTGCTCATTTTCTGGAGTCTGGAATCATATAATAAACAACTGCTGTACACGTTACAAACCTGGAGCATTTATCACAATTGACGATCAGCTTTTCCCTAGCAGAGTCAGATGCCCTTTCACCCAGTTTATGGCATCAAGACCAAACAAGTTTGGGAAAAAATACTGGTTAGTTGTGGACAAGGGAAGCAAATACCTGATATATGGTTTTCCGTATGCTGGAGAGGATGAAACACGCTCCGAAAGGAAGCGGGTTTCCAATCATGTTGTGATGCAACTCATGCTTCCTTATCTCAATAAAGAAATGTAACAACTGATAATTATTTTACTTCTGTGAAATTAGCTACTCAACTAAAGGAAAATCAAACAAGTCTTCTGGGAACAGTAAAAAAACTAGAAGTGCCATTAGGTTTGAGAAAGATGAAAGAAGAGCTTCATTCTTGCAAGCTGTATAAATCTGAAGATATCACCCTAACTGCGTACCAGGGGAAAGTGAACAAGCATGTGGTGATACTTAGCAGTTAGCACAATGCACAAGGACATTACAGCAGCTGATAATAAAAATAAAAAAACACCTGAAAGTGTTTCCTCATACAATAAAACCAAATACGGAGTCGATATACTTGATCAAATGGCTAAGAAATACACTTGCAGAACTAGCACATGAACGTGGCCAATACATAGTTTCCAAAACACACTGGATTTGGTTAATATCAATGCCTGGGTCCTCTACAAAGAGATCACCAATAAAAACATTTCTCGCAGAGACTTGATCTACACACTGGAGGAGGAATTGGCTGGGCCACAAGTGCAGAAACGAAATCACATTCCAGGACAAACAACATTCACCATCAGCAACCACAATGAAAAAGAGTCAAAAAAATTTTTGTCAAGTGAAGATTTCGTGCAAGAGAAAGTGCTCTGTTGGAGTGTGCACTCAATGTAAAAAATCTTTATGCGCAGCTTGCACTGCTCTGGTGCAATGTGTCTGCAAAATGTGCACTGTATAACCAACTTGAGTTTTACAGACAATTTCAATTGTAATGTCCCAGCAACGAAACAACAGCACGTGTGATATTTATGAGCATGGAGAATTCGCCTTTGAAATAAAATTATAAGACGTTTGCAGTTAGCGTAAAAAATCTCATAGCACAATGCTGCAAGTATCCCAAGCATGCAGATAAAACTCTAATATGAACATGTTGAGAGCCAAATTTCCTTGCTGTAAATAAATACAGCCTACATAAATGCGAAAGCACACTAAATCTTTCTTTTTATGCACAATAACGAAAGTAGTCAAAATGACTATCTTTGGCATTTTAGGTAGTGAAGAACCACAGGCATTCTAGTGCTAATTTACTGAACAATAAAACCCACAATTGGCCTGAAATAAACTGATCCAAAAACATAGTTTTGAATGATTGGGACATCAAAGAACAAAACTATTTAAAAGCAAATGATTACAACTGAAGGTCTTATATGAAATTGCTTTAAATGGTCACATTTTAAATGCATGGTCTCAACAAATGTTTTACACACATAGGTCTGAGCTGCCCATTTCCCAAAATTAATATATTTTTGTAATTACAATGACAAAGTAGAGTTCCAAGGTTTACAAGCTGGATTTGGTGCACTGAGAAACATCAGTGAAACAGCTACTTGTGCTGCCTTTTAGCAAGAATAAAGGTCTTATCATACAACAGTACACAGGAGTCACACAAAATCCATAACAGATCTGCTGTATTTCACCTTTAACCTCAAATGAGGATCTGATGATGTCATGAAGGCAGCATCCAAATCCCAGTCTGTGAGCATTGATAAAAAGACATTATCGCCAGCATCATCACGGCAGAGGTATGTGACATGAAAAGGCCTAAGATATTAAGTGGAAGAGAAATGTAAAGATTTATACTAATCAACACATGTTAAAACACAATAGCAATACTTTACCCATAGCATAAAAAACACATAATATGTTTGCAGAAATATAAGCATTGCAATGCAAATAGACATACAACAGAAAAACAATGTGACTGTGCAACAGTGTGAGATCACCCTGCTTTCTGAAATAACAAACTTGGCTCTAACAAGGTAACAAATTGGAAGACTATACATTTGCTAGAACATGCTCTTGACAGATAGAATGACATACCCATTTAGGTTAAATGCTTGTACCAATATCTTTTGCAAATCTTCAAATGTTGTCAAATGCGGATCAACAGCAAAACTTTTTGTTTCTGGGTTAAAATATCCAGCATATTTCTGTAATAACAAGCAGACTACACTGAAGTGAAAGTACAACCAGAAAACAATTGGGAACTGCAATGTATTATGTATATATAATAATATATATATATACATATAATAATTGTTTAAATGCAGTAGTTACCACAGTGCATGGTGAAGCTTTATGTTTAGAAAGCAAAAATTTGGGTAAGAAAAAACACAGAAAACCTGCATTTGATTGCTTACTTCACTAGAGGCATTCACAATTCTAAGACCACTTTAAACAAACCAGTTTTACATAATACTGTTACATAACATCTAACTGTGGGAGAAAGATACACAGACATTTAAGTGTGGATGACTTGACACTTTTGCCTTGAAATTAATCTACAACAGAGCTCAAGAAACCAAGCATTTTATTCAAGAATATTCTTTATAATCTTGTAAACACAGCAGACAAAACAGATATATAATCAATTCAACGAAAACTAGTAAAACTGACTACATCCGTGGCCAAACAATCAATCAAACACTTAAGTGGCTTGCACAGTTTCAGCTGTAACTCCTTAGCTAATAGCGCTGAAGAGCTAATAACATATTTTCATAAAACTTACACATTCTCTAAGAGTAAACTTGGTTACAATCTATTACCTCAACTCCAAATTTGGCCTCAATAGGCATAAAATGAATCATTTACATTAAATTCAAAATAATATTTGACAAAACATATTCATCTTTGCAAATTTCTTGCCTCAACACTAAATACCTTCTTGCAACAAAAATTGTTCACAGCAAACTGCTTATCACCATGCCAAGAGCAAAAGGAGTGCTCCACAGAGACGTCACATCAAGTCAAGACAAAAAGAAGAGAAAAAGACTTTCCCAGACACATACCACGTTGCACAAAAACAGCAATCTACTTGGGCATGACAGAATGTACTTACAAGACCAAATCCATTAGCATGGCACTTTTGGTGTCAAAGGAAAAAAGTGAACTACTTTCTAAAAAGTATGTGCGTGCTCTGCACAAAGATTCATAGTACCGGTATGTTCCAGAATATACTTGGGCACCAAAGTGTTAAGAGGAAAGGATGTACAATGAGTCCATGCATAAAATTTCAAAGGAGCTTTCAACAAATGGGTAACAAATACACATTATCTCTCAGTATGAGGATGAAACAGATCTGCAAAAGATTGTCCCACATAACTTAAACTCTCTAATACCTGTGTGATCTTTATAGCTTTTTTTCAGTGTTTTTGTCTGGGAACTAAAGTTAACAGTCTTGTAGCTTTAATTTGCTCAGTAGCCGCAAATCACTCATTAAACCTTGTGACTAAGAAGCATGTACGTTGTACATATTACTAAGCTATAGCAATCACAGAAATTGAGATAGGACATATACAAATGTACTGAATTTATTACGACTGTATGGCAATGTCAATGATGTAGTCAAGATTGTAACCTCTGAGATTGAGACTTGGTTAAAACTTCAAGAAGTCACTAATCTACGATACTGCTAAGACAGGGCTATAAAAAAATTTTTTGGAGGTGTTACTAAAAATAATACATGTTGCAGAACAGACATTACCATCAACTGAGCAAGCTATGCGTTCAAAACTTCTCATGTGCCTAATCATGTTTGGCTGAAGGCAAAATAGCTCCATGAGTGTTTATTTTGCCTCATGAAGCAAAATAAACAATGCTTGAGTAATGCAAAACTATCGGCAATGTGAAAATAAAAACATAAGTATCGGCCCAAGAAAAGCTTAGTGGTTGAGCTCTTGTTTTTATACACAAATACATGACATGACAAGAGAAAAAGAGATTACAGGCAGTATTTAATAGATGCCAGATCTGTATTTGGTATGTAGCCTGGTAACTGTCCCCTAATATCAAGTAGCCTATGCAAAGATGCATAGTCTGAAAGAGAAAGTGTTAACAATATTAGGTAGATGTACATGGAAATTAATTTGTATTCTCGTTTCAGACACACTGAAAATTTACCACTTTAATTTCTGTTACATTTTTTAGTTCTTGATACTGGCTTTAATATATTGCTGCTTTAAATGTGTTCTTGAAGCATTATCAAAAACATTTGAGAAAACCATGTGTGACTGACTCCATGATACCTTCATAAGAAATCACTGGAAGAAAAAAATTAATGTTAATAGACAGAGTTTACTAGCCTATAATACTGCAGGCTATACAATAGTAAAACTGTACAATGTACTTCTACTATGCATTACATAAACTAGGATAACTTGTACAAGTATTCCACAAAGAGTTTTGAGTGCCTTTTTAAATGACAGTCTACCACAAAACCTGACTGTTGATTTATGAATGCTGTGCTTGGGTAATGGATTATCCAACCACACCATGGGGCAACAGCAAGCCATTTATGCACCATCACTGCCGAGAAAACAACATTGACACTTGTCACAAGCATTGCGCTGTGATGAAGCAAAGTGGGATGAAGTAGAATTTTGAGACATATCTAGATGGCCTAAAAAAGATGCAAGACAACATGATCTGTGGTGCAAGAAAACCTATTCTTTTATTAAAAGAATACAAGTGGCAGCATTCATGGATAATTCCCACACAGTACCATTCTTGAGCTAGTCTTATTGTTTGTTCTTGACATGTCAACTATCATGTGGTTGCTGTAACTTGCAAAAATTCTCGGCACTATTGGAGCTAAGCATCAAACAATCCATCATCAGCAACATTCTGAGAATCGAGCAATAGTTGTATATACTCACTCAAGTGATCTTGTTTAAATGGCAAAACCAACATCAGAAAAAAGAGAGGTATTCACAGCACCATATTCTAGCCATACCTAGACCACGTTTGTTGGACAGTCTGGGGGAAACACTTGTTTAATGTGTTCATCATCTTCATAATTAAAATCAAGACCATCTTCCACAACTAAGAGTGGACAACTACAACCACTGAAAGGGTTGAAAGCTACAGCTTTTGTTGTTTACATTAACTGAGTATGTTTTTTTATGTAATTATGATGTGTTTAGATTTAAATGCATTTTTTAATAAATCTGGCCTTAAATTTTAGTTTTATAAATCATAATAATAGTAACTTTTTCTGATTGGTATGGTGGTAGAGCATCAAGCAAAACAGAAACATTAAAGTAGATTGTTAACTAAACCAACGCCAAGTTTTTTGTTGAAAAATAATCCTCTTTTCAAAAAACTGCAGTTTCTGTATCACATTTTCATTAAATTAGCACATAGTATGTTTACAAAGTATAAATGACCATATACTTTGATGAGATTGCCTCCTAAACTACATGAATATTTTGTAACCTGTACGTATGTATTAGAGATAACTGATATATCAGCCTGGCCAATATATTGGGATGATATGTGGGTTTTACCGATATATTAGTATTGGCCAAAAGGTTGATTAAATCAGCCTTAGTAGGTGTTGACAAAATGCTGTTATATTCCTCACATATGTAGACAACTTGGCGCAAGAAGGCACAATGAACTAAGTCAAGACAGTTATCTTGCAGCAACGCTACCAGGTACGTTTTCATAAAAACGCATACAAGATCAACCATGGAGAACGCGTCGGCCATTGTAGCTGAAACAAAAGCATCATAATTAATTAGATTAATTAGTTAAAAATCATAGCAAAATAATGAAATTGCTGCAATTTGAAAAATTTTAGCTCATAAATCTTGATTTTTGAAGTTTTTGAAAGAAAGGTAAAGCATAGAATACATTATATTTTTTATAATGAAATAGAAAACAAAATTGAAAAATTTTGGAAATATTGGTTATTGGTCCATAAGTGGCTGATATATCAGTATCAGCCCAAAAAAAACATCAGTTGATCCTTAGTATATATTATACACACCAACAAAGTGCTTCACAAAACCATACCTTTACTTTAATGTGAATGACATCTTTAATGTTGTTGGCTCGTTTTACTTTGTGCATGGCCTGCAAGAATCAAACATCTGGTCGGCTATATAGCTGCTTGAGCATAAATGTAGTTGAGCTGAGTTCAAAATTTTATTATGCTTGATCCTTGACCTTGATAAACCTACTTCAATTATTTCAGTACCTCACCTAGGCTACTTGCACAAGTATATAAAAAAAAACAAAAATACAGCTGATTTTACAATGTGTACACCATTTTGAAAAGGTCAAAAAAATAAACAAATTATAAGCATATCTAATAGGCTATGATATTTAATTTGATTCTTGAGGAAAAATAGCCTTCAATGAAAAAAAGGTCAAAAAATCATTTTGAAAAGGTCAAATAATTAAACAAATTATCATAACCTATACACACAAAACCTAAACCCAACATGAAGATGAACACCCAAACCCAAAACCTAAACGCAAAATTAAACCTAGACACAAATCTGAACCTGAAACTTAATCCGTAAACGGAACCCTTAAATGTAAGCCCAAAACCAATGGTTTTTCAACATTTTTTAAGCAGCGACCCATTTTGCAACTCAATTCAACCTATCGACCCCTTCCGAAATTTTCCAGTCAGACATAGGAAATGCATTTTTGTGTTTGTTTGCACAACAAACCTTGAACTATGTAAAATTGACCACTGGCTAAGAGCCAACAAGCTTTCTCTTAACTACAATAAGACTAATTTTATGCTATTAACTTCTCGAAAACACAATCCTGCCTCATTTAAAGTTACTATA
>Ga0210059_1014666_pt1 | contig 11547 bp, 5 predicted proteins | sample Ectturendosymbi2_FD_188042 | JGI IMG/M metagenome (GOLD analysis project Ga0210059, IMG submission 188042) | Ecteinascidia turbinata endosymbiont from Florida, USA - Sample 2 (SPAdes) (version 2) | ecosystem: Host-associated > Tunicates > Ascidians > Unclassified | place: Key West, Florida... | reverse complement strand
ATCGTCAAGATATTGCTGTTAACATGAAGATCAGAATTTCAGAGAAATGCAAGTATGTGAATGGAGGTACCGTGGGAGTTTGGATGATTGGAGTTTAGGACTTGGGATTTTACTACTGTTGTTGGCAGGTCAATTGAACATGGTGATGCTCTTGCTCCTTGTTCTCAAAGATCATCGAAGTGTAAATTTGGGGCTCAAGTTTGACAATTCTAAAGAATAGGTCATTTTTATGACAGATCACACAAAGATGTGTTTGTGTTTCTGCGACATTTTGTTGCTAATATTATAATAACATGCAACTGTTTTGACATATCTAGAGGGTGACACAATAAAAATGGTCATCACCTAAACTTGAATAACTTCTGAAAAAATTGATCAATTTTTAATTTTCAGATTTACCGGGTGGAATTAATGTTCTAAGAGTCTACGAAATTTGGCCTTTGAGATCCCATGGACTAATGAGCAAAAGATATTTATAGTTGAGGCATATTTTCGGAAGAATTCTATCCACGCAGCTCAATTGCAGTTCAAAGACTGGTTCGGATGTCGTGAATTTCCTGTCCACTCAATGATCTACAGATGGGTCAACAAGTTCAGAACCCATTGGACTGTGCATAACCTCAATTGTAAAGACACTAACAGACAATCACACTCTGGATGACTGAAATCATCAAGGACACCACACAACATTGCTGCTGTTAGAGACTCTGTTTTGCACAGCCCAAGCAAGTCTGTGTGTCGGCGAAGTCAGGAGCTTGGAATCAACCGGGAGTCCGTGCAGATAATTTTGATTGCAGATCTCCACATGTATCCTTACAGGATACAGATTAATCAAAAGCTTACACCTGACGACATGAGGATGGTGCCACCCCACACTCCTCAAACAAATCATTGGCATGTCTACAGCAGCGTTTCCCTGACTGACTGATCAGCCGCAGGTGTGACCCGTAGTGGCCGCCGCATTCACTGGACTTGAACCCCCCCAGATTTTTATCTGTGGGGATACCTTAAGGACAGGGTGTATGGCAACGACCCCCAGACTATCCTTGACCTGAAGGCAGCAATCACAGCAGCAATAAGAGCGATCCCAAGGGAGGAATGTCGGAGGGTCATCAAGAACTTTGCCCGTTGGATCCAAATGTGCCTGCAGCACCGGGAAGCTCATTTGGAGCACATTTTTTGAGCGCCAGTGAAACAAAGAGTTTTTGTAGTACAGACTTGAAACTTTGGATGGGTCTGTTACACAGGCTTGAGTTAATGTAGCTGAAGTTTTGTATCAATCTAAATAAAATTTGGAAGTTATTTGATTTTTGGTGATGACCATTTTTTTGTGTCACCCTGTACTTTTTCTCCTTTGGGCATATCTCAGTCAGCTAAAGTAGACTTGATTGAGAAAAACGACTACATTTTAGAAATTACTAAACCAAAAATTCACAGACATTGTTGAAGCATCTTAAACAGAAAATAATTTTTCTAGTGGTGTCTGCCAATGTTGCGGTAGTATCTGTTTAATTAGGTCGTAGAAAACATTATATACAGTAAACCTAAGTTAATCCGGATTCAGTTAATCTAAATCTTCACCAAAAATGAAGAAAACTTGTGGTATGAATGATTTCTGACATTTTTCTTTATAGAAATCTTGGGTTTATCCGGATTGTTTAATCCTGATCTTTGATATTTTCATCCAGACCTTTGCCAACTTTAGATAAAATCTACTTTTTTCTCATCTCGTAATTCGGTTTTTTTGCTCTTCCATGTTGTTGTGTTCTTAACACTTTGAGAGCCGGTCTACGAATGTATAGTGCCTGGAAATCACCCTAAAACCAGCACTTTTGCAGTTGCCTGAAAAATGCCACAGCTCCTCCGCCGACTGCACTAGACAGCTGTTCAAACCCTGAAAAGATTCGGCAAGTCTTCTAGTCTGCACTTGAAACATAATTTTTGGTTGAGGGTTGTAGATTTTTTGTGAGTGATGTCATAAGTGAAGTAGTTTTTGGGCCATTTTGGTTCATGTTGCCTGGCCTGGGGCCCATCCACTGGGCCAAAGTATTTCGCTGAAGTTTTCATTGGAAACTAGGCTCGAGTCCAAGTCTTTTGAGCCTTTGATCAACTTTGTAGCGTTTCTGGTTCGAAAGTTATGATCTGAAATATACAAATTAATTAATTATCTAATTACCTAATTTGTCTAATATTTTTATTACTGTTGATCATGACTTTTTATCCAAAAACCCCAGCAGGTCATCCAAAGTATCAAAAGACTCGGATTGTAGCCTAGTTTCCAGTGAAAACTTCAGCGAAATACTACCATCTAACAGTTTGTGCCCAGGGCCAGGTGAAGTGGGCCAGGGTGGCCTGAAAGCCCTCCACTTATGACATCACTCAAAAAAAATCCGCATCCCCAAACCAAAAAAATTTTTTTTCATTGGAAACTACAAGACTTGCCGAGTCTTTGGCTTCAGCTCCAGCCATTCAAAATTGCTTTGGGTCCGGCTCCACAGACCTGGCACTGACAGGTCTCTAGGAAAGATTCGACAGCTTTTTGACCCAGCACAAGACTCAAGAGTGCTCACGATCACCAACGATAATTTATAATTATGATAACAGTGACCGCAACTGTGCACAGCATTCCACTGATTGTAGGGATGATTATTACAGACACACAGGCATAGCATATCATGTTGCCTATAACGCTCAAGGCACGCTGTTGCACCACGGTTTCAGTGTACTGATAAGTGTTGAGTGTGCATGTGTAAAGCATTATTCCTGATTGTGTTGTACCAGTTAAGATGTGTGGAAGGCACTACCTTCCAAAGAGAAAAACTGTTTATGGAGCAGTTGCAGCAATATCCGCGCAAGTCCAAAATACTGGATTTCTTCGTGGCCAATTAATCTAACGTTATGAACTTAACATTGTTCATCACTGCCTGGATATGGCGATTACTAGTCTGATGTATCATTGTGAATACATCAATAACTTCGTTTTGCTTCAGCGAAAGTTTGCTGTTGGGATGCAAATGTGTTCAATTTGAGTGATTTTCACTGATATCGCAGTACTTAGATGACGTCAGGTTAAAAACAACTTCCTTCGGTTAATCCGGATGTTTGCCTAAACTGGATGAAATCAGCGGTCAAATCGAATCTGGATTAACTGAGGTTTGATGTATAAAAATATTTTTCAGAGGCTTTTTTTGCTGAGACAATTCAATCATTTTCTTGCTGAGAAACTTTGGCCACTGAGACATTTTGGTTATTTGTCCTATAGATGTATTAAAACTTGCTGTAACAGTATTAACTAATTCATATATTCAGAGATTGTGACTGAATTGACTTAATTTTTTTGAGACCAAAAAATTTTTGATCTTTTAGCAAAAAACACAACTCGAGGTATTTTTTATTTTTGTTGTGTTTTCAGGCATTCTGATCACTCTGTTTGGTACAGTATTACTTCAATTTTCACACTCTTCAGTGTAACTGAAAATGACTTGAACATAACAGCAACACTTCGTCTTGGTTCAGGAAGTTTACAGAAGAATGTGTTTTTAAATGTAACAGGTTTGTTGGCTAACTTAATATGTGTGTCCTATTGTGATGATGTGTTGTGATTACACAAAAATGCATTTGTTTCAAGTGGTGTTTTAAAGTGCTGTCGTTGCAAACATGCTGGGTGGTTCACAACAAATTATGATGTCATGAAATTTTTTTGTTTTGCAAACTTTTATTAATTCAATTCAACCAACTTCTGTTGGCACTTATATATTTGCCATTTTGAATAGCAAGCCATGCAACTTTCTACATTTGACTAAAAGTCAATTCAGCTGCCATATACGAGCTTGGTCTATTGGGAAGATTTGCAAGTGTTAGTCAGTTTTGTACAGTCACTGACTTGTTCAGAAAGCTGTTTTCTTGTCTTGAGACCCAAGTAAGGATAGGTTCCTTGTAGGTTCATGTGACATTGGTCATGTTAATCTGAAAATGTCACATCAAATTTCATTTGAAAAGTAGTGTCAACATCTTTGCAGGCCACTACATTTGGGGTAAAAATGCGAATATTTTTAACTTTGCAGTGGCAGAGATATTTGTACACTGCTTCAATGCTTATATCAAATAATCACAAATAATTGTCTATAAAATTTGAGCTGATTAACTGATTTTGCTCGTTGTTTTAACAGCCACAGATTGTTAAGGATTTATTGACAGTTTTGTAGCCATGTTTTAATTGACAGTTTAGTAGCCATGCATTTATTGACAGTTTAGTAGCCATGTCTCAGTCTGTCGCCTTAGCATTATGGAAAGCTTGCGTACCTCTGTGACCCTATGAACTATGCTGGTTAGGGTGCATCAGGTATCCTCGACTCTTTTCAAACAACTTCTATCTAGTGCTAAAGTGTAGCATTTTGGTAAAAAATGAGACCTGTACATTTTTTTCGCAATTGGTTAATGTTTACAGGTGCATTGAGGCTCCCAAGGTTTTACTGGGTGGGGGGAAAAACTTGCAAATAATGAAATTTGACCATAGCTTATTAGCTACGTGGAGTAGGAACATGATTTTGGTGTCTAACCCTACTAAAATACATACCAGCTATTCATTGAAGCTATCAGAAAGACCTAAAATATTATGCAATTTCTATTTGCGCTGATATTTGTTAAATTAAATCAAAATTTTGTGTTTTTCGCATGAATGTTCAAGATTTTGTCATGTATTCTTCTTCTTGGTCAAGTCTTAAGCCCTGGTGGTGCTGCCAGTGATGTGTTCAAATCATATTTGTCGAGTCACAAGCCCTTCGAGTCGGTAGTGCCCAATGTTGTTTCAGCACTTTGTTATCAGATTACTTAGATCTAAGTATGTATTTGGTGAAAGCAGTTTTTCAGGTTCAATTTTAGTTCTCTTCTTCACTCCCAGTCAATTCCACAACTCTAGCCTAACCCTGCTGCAACAAATATAGCCTATCTCCTTCTATGTCACATGCCCCAACAAAACACTCAAAGTAAAAGTTTGAGGCCGACTGCCATGATCGTGATATGAAAACGCTTCATTATACCATGATGTATTGTGCAATGTGTTGTGTGCTGCTGGCCCCTCAGTGAAAAGCTGAGACTCAGCTCTAACTCAGTGTTAGGTGGAACACTTAATCCAGAAAATCTAACATAACACCTGCCAGGAGGCACAGTCAAAACAGAATTGACTCCAGTCACACTATCACTGGGTACTGCTACCAGGGGCACATCCAGGGAGTCTGTTTGGCTGTCATGACAGGCCCCTTTGTACCGCAGGTAGGCGACTCAGCATTAAAGCCGATGATAAAATATGAAACGCTGTCACTGCAGGTCTCTAATGCGGGTAATTTGGAACAGGCAACAGCCTACATTTCGCTTCTAACGTTGCATAGTGCTGTTACGAAACAACAGCGTCCCCCTGTCTTGTCTAAATGGCACCTGCGCAATGACATAGAACAATTCACGTTTTTGAGCACTTTAAATTTATATTGCGTCGAACGCATATGTTTCAGAATTTCCTCCTCTAGTAGCACTAACTCCAATCCAAGCAAAGGTGTCAGAAGCAGTGGCATAACTCACTGGGAGGGCAAGGGGGCGAGCCGCCCCCTGGCAAGCTAAATGTAAAAACTGGGTCCCCTTTAGTTGACATTTAGATATTTAGCATTCTTTACTTTGTTGTTTTTTGTGTTTTTCGGGATGTTTCCTTTTTTTATGTAGTACGGACATCCACGACGTCCAGAGATTCATTGTCATTTCTTAACTTTATTCTGATTTTTGACTAGTGGGCCTCCGTACGGTGACCAGTAGGCCCCTTTCAGGTAGGCTTTGCCACACCCTGGCTCAAACCTCTAGTTATGCCACTGGTCAGAAGCTCCTCCACTGCCATGCATGCGCAGAGCTGTTTTGTAATATTTCGCTCCATGGCAAGAGGACACAGTCCAATCGCGATCGTTTTGTTTTGCAGTTTCAGCCTAAATTTTATCTAATGTTTGCACCTAGGTTACCACCAAATCAAACAAGTTTAGGCCTTCCTCAGCATCATGCCAAGTAATGCGTGTTCATTTCAACTGAAGCTATATTTTTGCAAGGATTTTCTCATAACGAAAGACACAACAGCTAGTCTCAAATTGTGGCCGCATTATCTGAACAAAATATCAGTCGAGTGTTGTATTTTGAAAATAGGTTTTTCAGAATTGAGCAGTTGACCATGTTGTTTTCTGCGCAAAATGTCCTATATTGATTTCAAGTAAGTCACTTTTGCATTACGATGTACAATCATCAGAGCAATTGCAACTCAATCAATCTTCTTCACAGTGCTATCGCAAGTATATTTATAACACCGACATCTTTAATAGACAGCACTCCACAGACGCATTTGTGCAGCTGATTGTCAGTTTCGATTTTATAAGTGTTTGTACATATGGATAAACAGCTCTCATTGCTGTATGGCTGGCATATGCTGAATGTTCGACAAATTAAGTATTTTTTCAGGACCATGCTCCTAAGAACAAACATCGATTGTGATGTAATAAGTGAGCTGTGACCAAAAGCAATGGTATTTGAAATCATTCCTTGCGTGTTTTGACAATGAGGTGAATTATTGAGTCAATACCACTATCTATTCTAAACAGTTAGTTGCTCTAGGCTACTAGCCTTTTTGATTGATTGGCCTTTAGGTAGAGCTCAATCGATAAGGCTTTTTTGTGCCGATACTGATGTTTATATTTTTCATTGCCGATAACCGATGCCGATATTTTGCAACGTTCAAACCACAGTTGAAAGACAATACTTCAGTGCAATGAAGAAGCGTATAACATGGAATTCTGTGCAAACCTGGGTCACTAAAATGGTCAAAAATCACAGCCTTGTTCGCAGGCAACCATCTGCTTACCACACAAAACCTGGGAGCGAATGTTACATCATAGACTAGTTTATTGGGACGATTGCGGAGTGGTCTGAATATTGCGCACTGCTTGATGCAGTCGGAGTTCTGCGCGTTGTAAGGAACAGTACAGAGCTTGCGTTAATTAATCATAAATGCAGTAGCAACTTGGGTTTCTGAACACTCCATGCAGAAAACTAGCGTAGCGGCTTTTATGAGTAAATATTGCCAATATACTATGTATCGGCAGAATTTTGCCGATGTAATACTTCGCAAAATTCATCGGTCGATTTGTGGTATTAAGGGAAAGTGTAGTTTTATGCTGAAAAAAGATATCAAAAGCTGCTTTCCCCGACAGACCCCTTTTTTCTAGGCTAGATGCGCCACAGACTGCTACTACAGGTTTTAGTGAAATAAGCAAATATGTGTGAAATTTTGTGAGAAATAGATGAGTGTGCAAATTTGTAACATAAAAACAAGCAGTGCATGACCTCCAATGCTCATGCTGAGGAAAGGCAATATAAAAAATTGATATTATCATCAACATGATACAATTGTCTTTACTGCATTTCTTCTGTGTCACAAGATTCAGAAACAAGACACAAAAGTTCCAAATGTCTTGTATGTTCACAAGACACAGCAAAAAGTTCTAAAGGATATGTTTCTTATTACACAAGCTTAGATGTTTTCTTGTTTCATTCCGCCACTTGCATGAAATTCTGTTGTAGAACCTTGTAACGGACTTTTCGCAGCAGATGATTATCTTGAAACTTGTTGAGCTTGTCTTATCTTGAATAGGAAAACATTCCTTTCAAGCGAACAGGAGTAGTCCAGAAAGCAAGATAAACAGGCAAGATGTTTTATGCAAGTAAAGTGTTTTTGCTTGAAGCTTGGAGCCTATTACAGCCCCAAGGTACCATCATAACAACAATGCAGCTGCTACAGCTAAATATATCTTCTGCTTGTCACTCAAATTTACTGTGTGGTGGCTACCAGCAGTTGTACTGTTGATGGGCTTGCAATGATATGCAACCTTGCAAAGACCTTCTGTTGTATCAACATCAGGCCCTTGACAGCTCAGTTTCAAATAGTGCTGTCAAAGCATTTAGTTGCCACTTTCGGTATCTTACTTTAGAAATGATTCCACTCTCATTGTTTAGCTGCAAGTTGAATGAGGTGGAGAAACCAGATGTGGCAGATTGCTTGTTAACTTTTAAGCCAATAAACCAATCCCCATTATAGTACTGGGTATGGTAAGCCCAGCTTCCCAGAAAAAATTTTGACAGTTGCCCTACTTTGGCACACTTGATTATCTTTAATCTCCTAAACAATGATCATTCTTTTCTGGTTGAAGATGTTCCAAACTGAGCAAACCCACCAGTATATCTATCACAATGCTCTTATCAAAATTGATGCCATTAATATGATAAATGACTGTACGGAACATGGGGTTAAAACTCGGATCAGATGTATTTGCTGCAGCGAGGTCTTAGCAGCACTATCAAAATTTCGTACAAGTGTTGGAACAAGACAGAAGAAGCATCCAAGCTTGCGTCAACCACGAAACAAGAAAATGACATAAAATTGACATCTTTTTGCTGTTCCAAGCCTTCTGACGCAGAAGAATACAATAGTAACAATTGTATCGTGTTGGTAGTTATCTATTTTTTATTGACAGCATGGTCATTGGAGATCGTACCAGTGGTGTAGCCAACATAAAACTTTGGGGGAGCAAAGTGTTCGACTTCAGGGAAACAACAGCACTTTTGTTTGGGACGTCGCTTCTCCAAGTATGAAATGACAAGATATACTAAAATTTGGGGCGCATGGCCCCCAGGGATTCGTTCTGGCTACACCATTAGGTCTTGCACTGCTTGTTTTTTTATGAGAATTTGCACACTCAGTTATTTTTTTACGTAATTTCACAAATGTATGTTGATTTCACCAAAAGTGCTATCAACAACACCACCAGGGCTTGAAACTTGACCAAGAAGAAGAGTACAGAATAAAAGTTTAAACATTTTTGTAAAAAACACAAAATTTTGATTTATTTTAGCAAAAATCAGACCAAATGGAAACTGCTTAACCATTTGGGTCTTTCTGATATCTTTAATGAATATCTGGTATGTATTTGGGAGGGTTAGACACCAAAATCATGTTCCTACTCCGAAGTAGTAACTAAGTTATGGCCAAATTTCATTATTTGCAATTTTTTCTCCCAGGTCAAACTTTGGGAGCTTCGATGCACCCCTAAACATCAACCAATTGCGAAAAAATTGTACAGGTCTCCTTTTTTACCAAAATGCAACACTTTAACACTAGGTAGAAGTTGTTTGAAAAAAGTGGAGGGCTCCTGATGCACCCTGATGCTGGTGGGTGCATATACTAACGCATGACAGACAAAAACAGTGTTGGCCATCTTCCCTTTCAACAACAAGGAAGCCAAGATGGAGCACTTGCACAGTGTTTTCTCTAAGATTTTTTAAGGCAGCTGGTGTCCCAAAAGTGCCATCAAGATCAAAAGAAATTTAAGTGCCCCATAAGAATTTTCCTAAATGTGTCCATTTTCAAAGAACATAGCCTACATTTCATAAACCATTTTTTTAAGATTCACCAAATTTTGTTTATACTGAGACCATAAATGGATCAAATCACATCAAAGTTTCAAAGGAAAAGTTTCAATTGCATAGGTCTGTTCATCAATAATTTCATGAATGATGGGGCACCTTGCAACAAGAGTAAGGTTGTTAAGAATTTCTTGGAGAAGAAAAATATTGGATTGTTGGACTGGTCCTGAAATTGGCCAGATTTAAATCCCATTGAAAATTTGTAGATGCTATTAAAGAAAAAGGTGTTGGGAAAACAGCGAAAAAGCCAAAAATCTTTTGTGGGTGGTATGAAAGAATTGTGGACTGAGAGAAGCTTGTAGTTAGTATGTCCTAATTAATTGAAGCGCTGTTGAGGGATTATCATGCACGCACAAAATGCTAATTACCTTGCAAAGCTTTTGTTTGTTTGTTCATGTTTCATTCCTTCATGTTTCATAGAAATATTGGTGTTTAATTTCAACAAATGAAGCAAAATATTAGTGAAATTGCAAAAATGTGCAATTTACTCAAGTAGTCTGAAACTATGCACAACACTATTTAAAAATTTTTGCTTGTAATAGAGTATAGTTGTTTATTTTTGTCACGTTTATGTGTTATTAGCTTACTTGTGCAATGTAATTAAAGGGCGTAAATTTTTTTTTTGGCTGTTACACAGTTATATATACTTTAAGCAAAGCAAATGAAAGAGCAAAATAAACAGATTTGAGCACCAAAATGTAAGTATAGTGTTTTTATTTGAACAACATTCCACATGATTTGGAGAGTTGTGCTACCAACTTTTCAGTTTAAGTCTTCCAACTAAGTTCATCATCAAGTATTGCCAAAATATTTCAAGCAGCTTTTTTGAAATTTTGGTTGATGATCAATAGAAACTGAAAAATTGATATTGTTGTGGTTGTTTATGGTCATGAAGTTTCTTTTGTGTTCAAGCAGGAAAGAATGTGTTTCACATCATTTATTTGCTAAGAATTTTAACTGTGTTCATTGTAAATACTTTGTTTTTTGAAGCAAAACTTACATACTTCACTCCATAAACCTCACCTGAAAAATGAAAAAATGCAGGTGTCAGCTGTCCACAACCATCAAGTATCTCTTTATGAAAATCTTGCTGTATTTTGCAAATAAAATTTTTTGTCTGCAACTTGTAGTTCCATCATCTGTAACTAAAATATAGCCTTCTTAAGGTAACAAGCTGACTTGTGATTATCACTGGCAAATGATTCTGTTTCTGAGAATGTCTTACTGTGTTGACCAGTGCTTCCCAACTTTTTTCAGCGTAAAACCCACTTTTTTGACAATATTGTTGTGGCCCACTACAAGATTCTGGCAAAACAACAATATTTGAGACATGAAAAAACAAAATGTATGCAAATTTTTTTAATCATAGACTTAAGAACTTTAGCCTTACTTATTGAATATGATAAGATCAAGTTGATGCTTGACAAGTTAACACACACATTCAAGAAACATTTATATTATTTTCTGGAGAAATTTGGAGTTTTGAAATGCTTTATTGCTTTCCTGGAAGAATTTTGTAATCCCCTGTTTAGAAAATGCCACTCAAGGCAATGCAGCATGGCCAACAGGGAAATACTTGGACAGCATTGGAGTATATAGTATAAAGTACTTGTCACCAATAAATATTTTAAGCAATGTGCAGTTTCAATTAATAAATGATACATCACATTGAATGCCTCATTATCAGTTAGCTGTATATTTTTCAGGTTTGTCACATGAGACCTCTCATTTGCATGTTGGTTGACCTAACCTGGGTTTGTTGTTGAGTTGGGATCACTGAGTATATTAGGCAATCAATATTTTTCATTCATCAACATTGCTATAACAGTTTGTCCACATACTTTGGATAATGCTTAGTGGTTTTCCTTTCAGAATGTCCCGAATATATTGGAAAAGGTGATGCAGTTGTTAAAATCATATCTGACAAACAAACATTTGGCGCAAATGGAAGTTTTTCATGTGGCAAAGGTGGTTACTTGTTCTATGACAATGGAACAGAACAGTTGTCGAACATCACTTATTGCGATTCTGATGCGTCATGGT
>Ga0210059_1014664_pt1 | contig 11549 bp, 2 predicted proteins | sample Ectturendosymbi2_FD_188042 | JGI IMG/M metagenome (GOLD analysis project Ga0210059, IMG submission 188042) | Ecteinascidia turbinata endosymbiont from Florida, USA - Sample 2 (SPAdes) (version 2) | ecosystem: Host-associated > Tunicates > Ascidians > Unclassified | place: Key West, Florida... | reverse complement strand
TCTAATTCTTTTGGATGAGGAAACAAGATTCTTGGCTATTTCCTCGATCTGCCCAATGCTCGGTGACGTTTGCTCCGAGTCCTAGAGAAATCTAAATGTCTTACAAATGCCGTCATACGCCCTCACCACTTTTCCAGTTCAGCTAACGGACAGTCGATCATGATCAAATACGTCTTGTATATTGAATGCTTTTCTTGAGCTGAAATCCGTTTCGTTTGCAGCTCCTTTATTAGGCATTTTTTTCGCGTACGGCCACGACGTAGACCCGTCGCCACAGGGGTCTTTAGTGGGGCCTAGCCCCCCAAATTGAAATATGAAACACTATAAATAAGTAAAGTTATTGTCAAATTTTAGAATGTCAAGCCACTGCACAAAAGCAAAGCCACCTACTGCAGAATTCTTGAAGCCTCCCAAACAAAATTAGCAGGCCCAAAACAGTGCAAAACAATCAAAGGTTTACCGATTTATAGTGGTTCATAATTCAATTTGGGGGACTTGGAGGGGCTAAGACCCTCGTTGCCACGGGACTGTCGCGCAAGCTTCGGTGAAAATGTCGGAGTTGTTAAAACGAAATAACGTATGGTCACCAGTGAAGAAGATGGGTACCAGCGTAAGTGGGACGTTGATAGAAGCAGTGTTCGAAGCAGGGCCGGCCCTAAGAGATGCGGGGTCCAATGCCAGACCTGGGCGCGGGGCCCTCTGACCATTGATTTTATGACGTCATCATGTTCAGTCAACCGTGTTACGATCGTGGTAGAGCGCAGATATACAGTGCAGCACTAACACGAATAACTGAGCACGTTTGCTAACGTTCGAGAGGAAGTTTGCTAGTTCTGGCGAGACCGTTCTTTGTTAACAATGAAGTTTATATGTCGTTTCTACTGAATTCTCAAGCGCAAGGTGTACCTGGCAAAAATGAATAACCTACCCAAACACCAAGGCGCGGGGCCCAATGCAGCTGCATTGGTTGCATCGGCTTAAGGCCGGCCCTGGTTCGAAGTTAGATTCGCCAAGGAGGGAAGTGTTGGCAAAGGTAACGACTTGTTGCAAGTCAGCGTTGTAATATTCGGTCGCGTGTGTCGGTCAAAGGCGAGAATATGTGCAATTTTGTCCAATCGAAGCAGGCCCGTCGCCAGAATTTAGCAGCAGGAGGGGCCAAAACCAGAAAGAGGGGCCAAAAACCACAAGGGGGTGGCACATTTTTAAAATACAGTATTGGATATATGCAGCGACTGCTGGGCCAAACGTGAAATAGGAGGGGCATCGTTTCAAATGGGGGGGCCGGTCACCACTGCCCCAGTGACTTACATTTTATTTGGAAACCGGAAACCAGTACATTGCAGAATTTTTTGTTTGGTGTGTTTGATCAATGTTTGTCTTATTATTTTGATAGTTCTATTTCCATTGGTGTAATTCTTTTCCCTGAATTTAACACTGTGGAGTAAAGGGAGCGCATTTTATTTTTTATAAATTAATCTTTTTGCATTTTTGGCCGACGTTTTCAGCGGCTTAACATCTCAGAAAAACCTAACTTTGACCTTTAGTATCGTTATCAGTACTAATTAACCACTTGTGTTTCATACTTTTTCGTGCTGCAGTTAAATTTTAATTGTAAAATGTGGCAATTTAATTTCTTATCTTCAAAGACAAACACCTTCATCTTGTGATTTTTTAAAGTAGTATTTTTGTGGTAAGATAATGTTTCTGCAGAGTGATGTTAATTTGAGTTTGTGTTTCCTTTACATTCGCCTTTCGTATACAAAAAGGTAACCTGGGTTTTGTTATGTCATTTTTCAAACAAAAGTGGAAGGTATTATTTTTTATTTATATTTCTCACAAAATGTTATTCCTTATAAACTTTCAGTGTTTATTTTGAGTTGGTGGATTTGCCACTGGATAACTGCAGTCAAAAATGTTTATTCCTGTTTTAAAAGCCTATGTCAAAACTCATGAGACATCGGTTATTTTCCTTGTTTGGCCTCTTAACCCTAGGACTACTGAGATTTTTTCTTCAAGAACTACCAATGGGATCAATTGACCCCTGCGTTGAATGTGAGTGGGTTTTTCACACTCAGCGCACTAGTTATCACATCTGTTTCATATAAATGAAGTTTGAAGTGTGACTTTTGTCTGTGGTGACGTCTCAATGAGTTCGCTGCTTGTTTTGCGCATGCGCAGTGGCAATGCTCTTGTTTGATTTCACCGCCTGGTGAAATTGTGGATGCAAACTGCTCAAACGTTATGCTGGGGCAGGGGACGAGATTGCCAGATACGTTTAGGGAACAAACGTTGTGTGGTATGCATGTTAGTGTGCATATCATACAAGTATAATACTCTTGGTTGCGCTTCTGTGACGTCACCATGTTCACTCAACCGTAGTACGACCTTTTCGTAGAATTGGCAAATTATGGATGTGATATATTTTTACCCCACTGGGCACGTCCCTGGTGTTATGTCAGTTGCAGAGAGTGCTGTCCTAGTACCTAGCCATGATAACTAGGTATTATTTGATTTGCGTCTTTATCAAGTAGGCTACACAAAACTTTAGTATTAGCGCTTGAAGTGTTCTTGAAAAAGTAGATAAAACAAAGAAGACACCTCAATTATTCTTCAAAAACAAACATTGCCTTAAAAAACGGAATTTGTGATTTGTGAACATGTATCTCTGAGATTCAAATAACTGGCAGCAATGCAATGCAATTCCAATTAATAAACATGCCTCTGGGATTCCACTGTTCCATTGACTGGCACAATGACCCAAAAAGTACGCCTCAATCATACCGTTTTTTTTCATGTACATTGGGTAGTATTCAAATTTTGCCAAACACCTTGCATCAATAGACTTAAAAAGTTCTTTGGCAAAATCTTGGCAGTGAAATTTATACAACTAAATTGATACCACAAAACATTCTGGGGAACAAAAGATTTTGTGTCCCCCTATGTCCAAAATTTAGGGGAGACGGGTCCCCATTGCGGAGTACTTACCGTCATTTAGCTTGTGAACACCAAAAAGTACGTGAAGGAGGTTATCATGAAATGCATGAAGCAAGAATTCAGGTTCAAGGATCACCTTGTTCAAGCGGCTTCTTGAAGACATCCAGAAACTTTTCACAAGACGTAGTATGCAAGTATCCGGAATATCACATAGTTGAACGCTCGATAGTGGCCTTGTAGCTGTTTTTCACAGGCATCCTATAGCTGTTTATCTCAAATGCAGGTTTGCTGTTTTTGTGATATTGTTTGGCCAAAGGTTTGCTCTAGTAAATTTTATTATCAAACCGGCAGAAAAGCTGTGCTCACCAGAGAGAAACTGTAAGGCATGTAGAGACCCCATGTATTGCATTTGAAACGCATTCAAGGAGATGCTGAGGCATGTCAATCCATAAAAGAACCAAATTCCGAATAAGCCAGTCAAACAGAACGAGAATGAAATGCTGCAACTGTTCAAAGTGTGTGTATGGAACGTGTTCTGGCCCTATGTGCAAAAGTTGTTTCAAAATGTAATTGGATAGCTCAACATTCTCAGCTTAGGGGTCAATTGACCCGTGTGGTAATCAGGGATGTGGAAGCGGCTATTTCGCCAACCGCTTCCGCACCTATCGCTTCCGCTACCAACAGAGCCTGGACTCTATCTTATCTATGAACTTGCTGACAAGCATCACTACCAAAACCAGCAGCTTACGATTTACAAGGGCACATTACCAGTTAAAATGATCGCATAAGTTAGTATCTGTACGGTACTGCTACTCTGCTCTATATATCGGCAAAACCCAAATATCGGTCGATGTCTAAACACAACCTAGAAGACTGTCTTCAAGACATATTAACAGAAACAGCACTTACAACAACCTGACCTTAGCCTAACAAATATCAAGCTAAATTGCATAGCGTACCGTTTGAGGTTTCTTCAAAGCGCAATGATTGTCATACATTATTACGTCATAATAATACTTTGAGCGAAATTCTAGGGCGCAAGGTTTTGGACAGACTTTTTACATCTTCAATAAAATGCTAAAAGCTTTTTAGACTGAGTTCGCAAACACATATGTACAGTAATATCTAAGTTAAGTTCGCATCCCAGTTAAGTTCGCACAAAGTTATGAAAAATTCTGGATTCAACTTTTTCAACAATTTATTGGTATTTACAGCAAATCAAACGTGACAACTGGTCATAAAAAATGTTAAACACGAAACATTATGTTGCTGAAGTTCACGATTTGATATAATTGTTCAGAAAGTTCGTTTGCTTTCAAAATGGTTAGTGAAGGTGGAACGGGCAGTTTTCTCGATGCATGTTATCAATCCAAAGAAATTGCGGACAGACGCACCAACTTTTGTGTGTGTGTCTTCAGACATTAGGGCAAATAACGTTTGCACATAACTTCCCGCTTTGCACAGACTTTCCCACAGCAGCCTCACTCTGTACTGTCGTGCGATGTTTCGTTAACTTGGATCAGTTGGATGATTTGACTCAAAATGGCTCAGTTAAACGCTTGGCTTTGCCTAACATTGTTTGTGACGTGAATAGCATAATGTAAGTGAATGCTATATGCCTTGCTGAAAATAATAGTTAGCTTCAGTCAAAGCATCAATCAGTCTCCAAACATTAGCCCTGATGATCAGCATCTGTTTGCTAAGGCAGTTAAAAGTACAACTGTTTAGTTACCATATATGTTCGCGCACAAACAGCTCAGATTCAAGTTGCGAACATAACCGGGAGATTGCTGTGCTTTCAAACTGTTACCATTTTATTAGACAGCAGCCAGGTTTGAAAAGTCAGCCTCCGATAAATAGGGTAAGCTGCACCATGACTTGGCCTTCTGTGAAGAACGCCATGGATGCTAGTTATGCTTTATCTCGTTATCTCGCGCTACTGATATCGCACGTTCATTCAGATTATAGTGCAACTTCACCGTTTAATCCACATTGGGAAATGGACAAAACTTTTTCGCCAAGTTAATCTTGAAGTCAAATAACCTATATGTGGAAGCGGAAGCGGCAGGATTTTCGCGCTTCCAGCTTCCACATCCCTGGTGGTAATTAACCTTTTTTCCATCGTGAAACACTGGTTTTGAAAATAATTTTTTTGTCGACTTGGTGGTTTGCTCAGAACACAAAAATGATAAAAGTCAAAGCATCTGAGATTCCTAGCTGCAAACCTTTTCCTTAAAATTTGAAAAGAAAATCGCAAAAGGGTCAATTGACCCGTATGCTGGTCCTAGGGTTAATAAGGTGGTGTTCAGTGGTTTATGAAATGCTTGACATTACTTTTTAAATGTTGCAAATTCAAATATAGCAAGCTTCAAGTGCATGTGGAGTCTTCCAATTTAGGCAACCATAACTTGTTGTACGTGCCTGTTTCGCAACAGCATTTGTTAATCTTCAAAAATGGAAAAAAGGAAAGGTTCAACAGTGAAAGCTTTGGATTCAAAGCGAAAAAAAGCGGAGGACACTTATCAGACTGATAAAAAGAACGATTTCTCATATTTGAGAATTGAACAGGAACCCCAGCCAGATGTTTACACAAAACGCCCAGTGCAGCCAAAAGAGTCAAAACCTGGGCAACTCACCACAGCCCAGTTGGATCATTACTTTGATAAGGTGGGCAGTAATTTTCATTACATACTCGAGACGCTCTAGACTTGCTGATGTTTTTTAAACTATTCTGATAAAATCGTGTGACCTAAGGGAAAAGCGGTGATTGCGATGGTTTTGCGTGACAATATTACAGCAATAACGGAGAAGCGCTGGACATGGTTATGGTCGTGTTGGCAAGTAAAGCTTTTCGTTGAGATTCAATTTTGTGTTTAATCTTTTTGCATGTACACCACTGAAACCCGTACAAGATTCAAAACGTCTGTGGTTTTTGGAGAGTTGTAGCCCGCACGCACATGCATGTCAACTTGAGGTGGCACCATCCAGAAGAAAAATGATTTTTGCATTTTTTACTTTTTATCTAATGCATTCACCTGATTTTCTGTATCCCAACATCTTGAATTCAAAATGCGTCACAGTTGTCACCTGCAATCAAATCAACTAATTTTGATTGCAGTGCATTTACTGCATTAGCGTTGTTGGATGATGTTATACACCTCTACTGTTTTCTGGCGAAGCTAGCGATCAGTGATGAAGTCAAACGTTTCCTTACTTTAGTGTAACCAACTGCACCTTGGAAAATCATTGCTGACTATACGCGAATGACATTTTTCGCAACGTGTTATGTGATCAATAATCATGGCTGCAAGCAGCTGATATTTTGGGGGGTTACAAAATGATTGTAACTTGTTGTTTTACCGAACTACTAAGCATGTTCTTGAAAATTTTTTGGGCCAATTACCTTGTTGAACATCCCTGGCTATGTGGCTGTATGTAATTAAGATTGATTCATTAAAATCATAGCGGATGGCAAATCTTTTATATTTTTGCCTTTCGTGCAAAAATGCTGATTCTCAAACCACTGACAGCAGCGTGGGGTGTCTGCGCTTATTCCGAATATAGTATCTCGTATGACTGAAACATACCGAAGAATTAAGCGTATTATCTACCGCACAGCCAGGTAAAGCATCTTGCGCAAGAAAACAGATGAACAGGGCTGTTTGCGCGTTGTTGTAAATGAAATACAATTGATCAATCATGAAATCGTCCTTTCACCAACATTTTCAAAATGAGTTTTTGTTAAAAATTCTGTAAACTGATGTTATTTTAATTAACTCCCTCACTGGTAACAGTCAAATTCAGAATAAACTTTTTACGCTCGAGGCGAAAAAACTGTAATTCAACCTCCAAACCATACAAATCATAAATTTTGCTCCAATAGGAAAGAAATATACTGCCAGTGTTGATTTCGCTGTAAAATAATGGTTGCTGCTTGTTATGTGCAGGAAGTTTTGACTGGTTTCATAGCATGAGCATACGCCGACGGAAGAACAATCGCCACAATTAAGCATAAGCGGCAATTCGGCAGTTGTGCAGAAATTCGATTGTCCAGTAGCTTCGCAGAACGACAGTAACTGCTAGAAAAGTTAAAGATTCATTTTTCAGTTTTCCTACAATTTGTAACAGCAGCAACACTGATGTGTATACCAACTGATGGCATTTGTAGGGGTGTCGTGCTAGGAATAAAACAAAGTTATCAGCGTTTTTGGTGCGCTACAAGCACAACACCACTGAGCAGTGGTACTGGAGACGCGCAATTTATGTGCACGTAATCACCACTATTTGGAATGTGGTTATGCTATTGACTGTTGCCGTGGCTGCGGACTTTGCAGACCACTCACATGCGGTTTGTCATTTCGTGACCTTAGACCAGTGTTTCCCAACCGGAGTGCCGCGACGCCATAGGTTGCCATTTACGATACTCACGGGTGCCGCAGGCTAATGCGTTTTTAAATATACCATTTAAAAAATAAATTTTCACAATGTCATCAAACTTAAAAGCAAATTGCTATGGGTTCGCCACTGGGTGCCGCGAATTATTATTCTCTTCCGCAGGGTTCCACAAGCAAAAGCAGGTTGGGAAACACTGCCTTTGGTGAAATTTATATCACAGCGTAAATGTTTACTACAATAGAAAGACTTGTGCCATTATGTGATATACTGTACATTGAAAACCCAGCACTGATAACACAGTAACCATTTCAAGACAAACTGAGAAAGTGCCGGATTTTCCCAGTAATCGTAGTACCCGCAACTGCGGCTTGCCATTTTGGAAGGATTTAGTTACGGTCAACAGTTGCTTTGTTTAGTTGCACGACCTGAGCAAGGCGATGTTTATCTGCACAATCCGTCCAATACATGACCATTTGTCTGCTGAAGCTGCCCGCAAGTCTGCTAGAATCTTGCTTCATTTATGAGTTATCCACATTGCACTGCTATTTTCTCTACTGCCTTTCAATGCTACCATCAGACAATAAAAAAATAAAATTATAACAGAAGTAACCCAATTTTGAACAACTCTGTGAAAATTCAACAACCGTGCTGTGTTAACAAAAGCAACTGCAATTACCTGAGCAAGGCTGAACATTTCTCATGCTGGAAAGAAAATCTTAAATAACGGAACAGTACTATTATAGTTAGGGATGCGCATAATGGAATATCTAATCCTGAGGATTCGAATAAAAAAATCGGAGTTTATCCGAATATTTAGATTCGAAATAAATGTGAAAAATTGCAAAGTCGGCAAAACAAATAATTCCAACAAGTTTTTCAGTGGCACTCTGCGCCCTGGGAAAGAGAAGCAAACACTCAGGCTCAGCGTACTACATAGTGACGTAACGATCTAATTAACAGGTCGCGTGATCGCTGATCGGCGTTCTAAACCTTTACGCGATTAGCTCATTTTGCTCCCAACAAGTTATTCCGGAATAGGATTCGATATTCTGGATTCGAAATAAAGACTACAGAATATTATAGAACCTGTAAATGTTGCATAATGTACATCCTAATTACAGTATTACGAAATAAAAGCATTTTTGCTACTATTCGTTAATAAAGGCTGGGTAAAAGTCCGGCACGTAAATCCTACAGTTCAACGAAGTACAAAGCATTGTTTAGTTGAGATCCTGGGTTCTTTAAGCTGCGGGCGTGCAACGTTCGCAAGGAAGCGCGAGTATGGCAACGACACATTGTTGAAAAGAACAAATGCATTGTTTTAACATCCGTAAATTTATTTTCATTTCACTATGAACGCCACAATCAAAACAAAACGTACAAGACAAAATCCCTGAATAAACTAGAATGTGAAGCTTGCAATGTGCGTTGTCTTCAACAAATTCCCCAATTCAGGGGAAGATGCAAGGGCGGGCGATCGCCCCCCCAAAGCCTACGAAAGTAACTTTATTCACCATGATTTTGTACAATTCGGAAAACAGCATATCAAACCAATTCCGAGTAAATCTTTTCGACATGTTCGAAATGTCTCATTGTTCGCAATATAAGGCCATCCTGTCGTCCATGGTTTTGTTACAGCAGTGTTGTGAAGTGTACTTCATCTCTTACAGCAGCGAGCCGATATTAGATTTTTACTGGAATCCCTCCCCCCCGCCTTACGTTAGTAGCTGGATCCGCCCCAGCCCCAATTAAACTACTAGTTTCCAAAAATAGTTGCATACTTTATCCTTCTCATTAGGCAGGATAATGGCAAATAAATTGTTCTGTTTTTTGCATTTGATTTTGAGGTTAGGTGAAGCCCGAGTATCAATGACTAACCAAAGGCGGCACGACTGAAAAAGTGTAGGAACCTCTGGTTTAGAGATTTTTAATCTATGTTTCTCCTTCGATAGGCTCCGAAAAGGGGGGCATTTAAAACAAAGGGGCGCCATTCAACGGATACCGCAGATGTTTAAGGGACTGTTTTCCCAAACTGTCCCCCTTGATTCACCATTGCACATACGGCAACACATGCTTGGCCCACAATAAGTTAACTCGCATATGCCACCAACCAAGCCTGTGGATTCGGATCGCCCTTCATTTCTTTCAGGGCTTTGTTCTTGTAAAAGACTTCTTTGAACCTCATCGTCTTGATGTTGTCAGGGAAGCCGTCAATGAATTGGTCGATATATTGGCAGAAAAACTATACGCTGCTGGAAAAATTAAAAGTATGCTCGGCTTTGTTTTTAGTGGGCCGTTGTTGGAAAGCTCTCTTGCAATAAAATAAAAACCAAATTCGAGAATACGAAATTTTACTGTAAGCGTGTGGTTCATTTTCAATTTATAATTAACATGAAGGCAAGTTCTTATAATCGTTTGACACTCCTTTGTAACGTCAGGAGTAGTCCACTGGCCCCCATTTCCGCTTACTTTGCACCGTGGGCCATGTGGTTATTTGTGAAGTAGTTGCCGCAGTTATGGGACGGCGTGTACAGTATCAACGTGAATTAATTCATTTGTGTTCGCTCATCAAGCCCTAGCTCGATACTGGAAAGGTAAAAGGTACCATTTTCCGAATCTTCGGTGCGATCCTGTGAACGGTCTTACTTTAAAATGCGTTGATGGTGAACAAGAACTTGTGATACGCTAGCGTGAGCGAGTTTGTGCTATCTCTTAATTTTTAGACAAACACCAGGACAAAGATTTCTTTGAACGACTTTCATTTCTTGAAGAAGAGCACAAGGGATCCGCTGTCATAATGATCAAGCTAGGCATCTTGCCAAAAGCTTTCCAGCAGCTATGGTCGGATGAGAAGCTGCTAAATGTTGCTGAGCAAATTATTGGACCAGAAATTGCTGGACATCCTGTATGGAACCTTAGAACTAAGGTATTTACTGTGACTTTTTGGTTAATTTTGCTGCAAGGGCATTGGCTATGCTAACTGAATAATATTGTTTTGAAATAAGTGTTTTTTTGAACTACTCCATGTAGTGATAATTCACTTGATGAACGCGCAAACTCACTGGAATCCAAACGCATTTAACAAACATAGGTCCTGCTATAGGTTGTTGCTGAAATGACCCTTGATGTTGTGTTGGGAAGGCTTGTTAATTTCTTGTTTTAATGGAACTTTCGTGTTGGAACAAGACAATTAGATTTTGCTTGCTTATGTTGTTTTCTACTTTGCAAAATAACATCTCATGCCGTTGCGTTAAAGTTTCAAATCCGGACAGTTACCTAATTGCTATTCAGCATATAGTATTGATGCCTGTTTTGAGAATTTTATCGCACATCAGCACGTTGATATGTTACTGTTCTTTTTAGACGCCGCTTAACGAGCAAGCCACAGTTCCATGGCATCAAGGTAAGTGTTGGTTCCTGAAAGGGCAATGCATTGGCCCCTGAATGTGTGTTTTAAGACTTGCATTCGTAGAACTGCGTTTTCAATGCTTTGCGTTTGGGTGAAGAAAACGATCGATTTAGCAGTTGGTGCTTTGGAACAATTGTTGATGTTATATTACTGTTAGCCTTTCGTACATTTAACTGTAAGCATGTAATGGTTGAGATCATCGACGCGCTCTGCTGCATTTGAGAAATGGACACCAGGACTTCTTTCGCAGAGATGCCTGCCGAAAACAAACCCAAAACATATAAGAAGAGGTTCTCACATTATTCAACTGTTGTATTGAAACCAGGTCAAATGATTATTTTGCAAGCTGGGCCGCAAACGTCAGCAATGTGCTTGCCAACGTAATGCAATCAAATTTGCCTTTGACACATATTTCTGTCTTTAAAGAAGCATTGGCATGAGCATTTATGTTGAATTTTAAACGTGCAGAAGTTTACTATGGACGAGATCTACCACCTAAATTAATAATATCACAAGTTGTTTGCAAACAATACTGAAAAGGTTCTGCATGTCTTCTGGCCTAGTGTCTGCGTCGTCTACGATTTTAAAAGCTTGACGATAAATAAGTGCAGTGTACGTTTCCAAGAGAGTAACACGCGTTTACTGCTGTATGCTAGTTTTTCTTCAAAAAAGGGCCTAATTTCCCCCACAAAAAGCTTCACAGAACTTATCTTTAAAATATCGGTTGTGGACGGGTCTGTTTCACGTTACAAAGCTTATGCAACGTGCGTAAATGTTGTTTGTTACTAACTTTAGTTTTTGCCGAACAGAC
>Ga0210059_1014662_pt1 | contig 11549 bp, 5 predicted proteins | sample Ectturendosymbi2_FD_188042 | JGI IMG/M metagenome (GOLD analysis project Ga0210059, IMG submission 188042) | Ecteinascidia turbinata endosymbiont from Florida, USA - Sample 2 (SPAdes) (version 2) | ecosystem: Host-associated > Tunicates > Ascidians > Unclassified | place: Key West, Florida... | reverse complement strand
AGATTTGCCGTCGAGGAACTTGTACTCACAGCTGACCTGGAGCTGTATATAGTTAGTGGTACATTTCATTAGTTGTTCCTCTCAAAAATGAAAATCCATTTAGCATGGCTTAGTAATAGTACACAACCACAATGACACACAATTGGAGACCAAGCAAATGAGTGAAGACGTTAGGGACATGCTCGCAGACAATGCTCAGAAAGAACCAAAACTGAAACAAACAAAACTATTGTACATCATCAGCTGCTGACTGTGGCGCAGAGGAACAGACCATTCACCATGTTGTCCTTCACTGTCCAATCCATCGACATCCCTACGAAGCGCATGGCCTGAAGGTTCTGGACAACGACACAATCGAATGGCTGGTCAACACCTCTAGTGGGGCGTAACAGTGGATTGAAAGAACTGGCTCAAACGACGAAGAAGCAACCGCTCACCATGACTTTCATCAGCAAACAACGAAGTTTATGTACTCTGAACCAGGCGCGTAGCCACGTTTTAAGGTTTGGGAATAAAATACAATTTTAGAGGGAAGAAGATATTTATATTAATTTATGTTTGAAACAATTTTTTCTGAGCACAAAAAATTCGGATGTCACTGCTCCCGAATGCCCCACTGTGGCTACGACTTGCTTTAAACTATCAAGTTCGGTTCACAGAAAATTGGGTCTATTGTCTCAACATTTACCATAGTGGTGTACAACTTTTTGCAATGCGACCCGTTATTTCAACCTACTATAGCCCAACGATCCCCATCTAAAAATCGAATAAAGCAAATGTAATACATTTGTGTACGTAAAAAATCTACTCGCTACAGCCCCGAAATTAGTTCACGACCCCAGGTTGTAAACTATTGATTTAGCAAGAGCAATGTTCTGGTGGGAGATCAGATTTACACCAGACAGCAACATGGCATGACCTAAAAAATAGTGTGCGCATGCTGCCGTGAGTAGTTCAGGGTGAAAGTTATCTCGCACATAAGTCTGCAACACTACAACATGCTTTTTAGTCAAAGTGACCTGAGGTAGAATATGGTTCCATCAAGAACTGATGGCACCTGCTTAGTGTTAATGAGCATCCTAAAACATGCTTGACCTATATTAAACGCTTCCCCAAAAAAACTTTCATGATGCGAAAGTTTAGTTTTGTATGAAATATTTTGACAACATTTTACTCCCGATCGCAGCTCTTGTTGCTTTGGTTTTGAAGGTTCTTCACAACCGACATTCACAAAAAATATCAAGGTTTAGGTTCCAGGTAGAGTTTCGCTGAGGTTTCATGCGAATTCGGGTAGGCAGAAAATCGAGATGGAGGTTTACGTTCCCGTCCGCTTGCTTCAACGAAAGGTCAACATTCTTTGAAACGCCCGAGGGAAATACTTTTTCTCTCTTACTAAGTCAACCCTAGAAGAGTTTGAGACAAAATTGCATGAATGTCACCAACTTCAACGTGAGAAGTCAATGCATTAAACTAGGTACAGCGATAGAAAGGGCACAGGTGTACAATGTACATGTTTTTTCTGTGTGTGGTGCTTGTTTACGTAGGTCTTGTGAGACAGCAAATGCAGGCTATTTTTCTATTCCATCGCGGTTTCGTGCAAAATTTGCCAAACACTGTGACGCATCGTAACTACTTTTTACAATTAATATTCTGTCAAACTTCCTGAAAAATTCATCTTTTTTTTATTTCGATTGAAGCACTCGTTTGCTGTAAAAACCAAAACTATTATCACCTGGCATGCGGCCCTGATTTCATGCTGACTATTTCTCCAGTAATTATTTTATGCTGCACAGTTATCTATGTATACAATTGTTGGTGATAGAGAGTCCTGTAGACAGATGAGAGTACAAAATGTCTTTTTTACCACAGATTTTTGTCGTAGTTGACATGGATTTGAATGAGATGTAAAAGGTGCTAAACAGTTTTAGCACCTTTTATATCTTCTCATTCAAATTCATACAAAAGTACCTCTGCTTTGTACAACAAACCGTAGCCAGTTTTCGTTTGATGCATTATTCTATAAAGAAGAGATAAAGCTTACACATTGATATACAGCGATGCGAGGCCTAAAGGGTGTTTTGAAAACATCTTTCTAAGAATATCACGATATAAGGTGATGATGTTGCTAATAGCAACGATTTCAGTTTAGGGCTGGTATTGTGATGCAGTGTCACAATATGGATTAATTTATTGGAGTTTACTAAAGTTTTATTCCTAAAAATGATGCAATTATGCAAATCAATCTGTGCAGCGCGGACTTTGAGATGTTTTGAACGTTACGAACTTGTGCGAACCACAGCGGGAGCTTTGTGACATGAAGACATTGTGCTGACGAATGATCTGTGACAAAACGTTTGGGCAAGTCTACCTGCATCGCAGCTTTGCAGAACCTTAAAAACATCTGCTATTACTCTCTTCCAATAAGGTACGTTTCGAATAAGGGTCTCTCTGCAGATAGTCTGCCTTCGAATCGCCGTACTTTTTATTCTGGCATCAATTAGATTTTCAACTGTGACGTGATCAAAACAGAAAGTTCTGGCCAGTGGTAACATTTCGCAAGGCCGCTGGTCCTTGCGCTATTGACGTTATGAAGTTCTATGGTTCATTTGTTACAGCAAAAACACAGTTTTATGGTTTATAATAAGAACAATAAAGCACGTTGCAAGACATATTTCTTAGTCGTCAAGATGACAATTTCAACATGTGTGAATAGAAAGCTCCTTAGAATGAAGTCGACGACAAAACAGGAAAACAATGGAACCTTCAAAAGTACATTTAAAAAAATTTTAATTGTTCAGGCCCTAGCCCCTGGGGTCTCCAACACTGGCAGGAGAATATCTGGCCTAGGAAGGTGGTTGCAAGTAACATTATGCGCTGGCTGGTCTAAAACTAAGTGAATTTTGAAAAGTAATTTTGCTGCTTCTAAGGGTTAAGTCTGGCAATGATCACGGTGTGTGCCAAATATCGGTTTTATTTTTCCGTTGCTTTGAGTAACGTGTGTAAGTTATGTTGCGTTACCTTAGTGGATTTGAATTTCAAGAGCACAGAACGGTAAGAACGCAAAGCTACGTGCTATGACTCCCATCAAATAGCAGTAGAGCTCACCCGCTCGACCGGGAACACTCCACTGTTGCTGACGCCATTTCACCTGTTTATGTACCATGCTTAGCGCGGTTTCGGTTTGCGGTACTTCAGGTTTGCGGTACTTTAGGTTCGCGGTACTTTAAGCGCGAAGGCTGCATGAGGCGCGTAGCACCATCACCAGTGATGCGTTGGCACGCTTGCATTATTTTGAGACAAGTTTCACACAAAGTCGTAGATGAAAGATATAATCAAGCAAAGTACAAGGTTTTGGCCAGAGTCAAGTGGTTTCTAATACTGAACTGACAAACCTCCATAATCAACAGCGTTCGTTTGAACAAGCTGGTGGAATCCAGAATTCAGTTTTAAACGGATTGAAGAATGCATTGAGTCAGTCCATTTCCCAACTCGTTCGCAGAAAGCTTTGCTGCGTTGTTTGTTTATGAGAAGTAGCAGTTTAGATATTTTATATATTCCTTAATGCGGCAAACAAGAAAAATAAAAGACATTGCCGTTGCAAAAGCATGAAGAGCATAACCTTTCTTCAGAAAATAGTGCTGTTGCTGAAGTTTTTGCTTTAGCTCCGTCTCATTACTGCAAAACATCTGGTTAATTGGTAGCAAACAGAGTGAATTTGCATAAGCAAATGGTGCACGAAATTTTTTTTTTATTAGGAGATTTATTTAACGATATTTTTGCTTTACAGTGGCTGTGCAAGTTAGTTTCGTTTCAAGCAAAACACAACATGCACGCTTTCAACATCACTGGTATAGTTTCATGCTGCATTGCATTTGCACTAACGTTTATTGCAACCTTGACACCAGGGTGGATCGCGATGACCTACAAAGGTTCATCACTTACAGCTGGACTAATATCAAGCTGTGTCCAAGGTCTTTTTGTTGCTCCTGGTAAGTACAACAGCGATTTTCTGTGCTTCGGCTTCCAATCAATTTCAACTTTTATTTAAGGACCGCGAGAGACAAGTGAGGCATTGAGCAATTTTCGGCCGTATCTCTCTGACCGATTGGGCTGGCAAATGTGAATGAAGTCATCATAAGACGTAACGTTTGAATTCGTTCTTGAAAAATCGTGTAAATTAGCATTTGAAATTTTTTCACATATCCCAATACTGTCACTGGGACATCCTCGTGACGTCGCACTGCCCCCAAATTTTAAACCTAGAGGTACCCATTGCTTGTGTCTGTAATGCAGTGTTGTACGAAGCGTTGCGAATTTGCGAACAGTTGTGTAAACGTTCTGTGTCGGTTATTGTCAATCAGCATTGTGCAGACAGTGCGTGCTTGTGCTCTGTGGACTTCGTGTATGGTTCAAATATTAAAATAAATAAATAAATATTTTTTTAAATTAAACGAAAATCTGCACATTATGGTTTTTTATTGGATGTCTAGCGCAACTGACGGGGAGTTACGGCCGAAAATTGTCTTAAGAGCCATTTTAGTGGCTTTGTGGTCCTTAAAAACATGCTCTCGGTCTGAGCTGCATCACGTAATACTTACCATTATCTGCATATATTTTTCTTCTCATTCAGATCAGAACCAAAATCTTGTTCTCGGTTTGATGGCATCGTCATGCCTGGTCCATGTGGGAGCATTAATTCCAGCCATTCTTGGACACGTGCAAGCAAACTTTACTCAAATGAAAGTCGCAGGTGGAATTCAAATAGTCGGAGGTATGCAGATTTCGACCTTCGGTGCCGCATTCTCCTCTTAATTCTCAAGTATAACAACTTTCGGACGATAGAGGTCGTTATATGGTAATTTCATTGTAAAAATTGTTTCTGAAAAAATTTTCTTTGTTTGTTTGAAAGCTATTTTTGTAATAAGCTGTTTTTAAGTCAAAATCGAGTTGAGATAGCGGTGAGGTATCGGATTGCATTCTAAGCAAGAGAACCCCGTTGCTTGTGGTTCCCTTAAGTAAAAAATGCTTCCAAGTCTAATTCAGTTTCGCAGTGATGCTCTTCTTAGCAATTTCTGCCAACAAGTGTCGGGCGTACAACCGGAGAAACCAGCCGAACACAAGTAAAATGTCCTTAATTGTGCCTAAATTTCGGAAGGAATAAAACAACAGGATATTGATCATTAATTTTTATGATCAAAACTGAAATCAGGGAGAGAAGGCTCGCAATCAATCTTTGTCATGGAATGCTGGTTAGTCCAGAATAATTTCAACGGAGAAGCACACACACAAATACGTTTTATCAGAAATGAGTCTACACAAAAATGAGTTCTTCTTTTCATCTTCAGATCCGTGCTTCTCTCCCAAATTTTGTTTAGCAAAAGCCACATATGTGTTTTCAATCATTTGCAAAAACTAACTTTTTCCGAGTTGTAGTTGTATGGAATAAAACTTGGGCAAAATTTGGTTTGATTGGCAAATCGTTTTTTGTACTTTATGTATCTTAAACTTTGCAAAGTTATTTTAAATACAGAAAAAAATTATCTGCAGAAAAGCCTGTGGTGACATCACAACTTCATGAAATTATGAACAGGCACAATTTTTTGCAGATAGTGCGACAGACATTTTCTAGATGCACTTTTTTGCAACATGTCTTCCAGGTGAGAACAGGGTTTGGCTGATCACTAGCGCAGCCAGCCCAAAAACTTGGAGGACCAAAAATTTGAGGGGGCTAAAATATTTAATTTTAGGCGAATAACACTATTTTGTTTGGGATACCGCCTCTCAAGGCACAAAATGACTATATGTTCTAAAAACTGGGAAGAATGGCAGCCGCCTAGGCCCCCTGACAACGCCTACGGGCTGAATATACATACACAGACAAACTGATATTTTCTAAAGTTGCGTGGAAAATGATCGTTAACGTTGTTATTTCAAACAGCTGAATTTTATCTATTTAAGGACAACTTTATCATTTAAGTTTGGCTGTTTTGCTAAATTCACGCCAGAAGAGCAAATATTGTGGTTGATCTAGCAAACAGTTAGGCTACGATTTTCCTAACTAGCATAATAGCAGTGAAACCTCTAGTACAAGACCACATAGAAAAACACGACGGTAAAGGCAAAACTCGCAAAGAAAAAAATATTTGTTTATATTTGTTTATATTGTTTGTTTATATAAAAAATATTTGTTTATATTGTTTATATGGTTCTGTCTTCAATGCAGTTGCAAAAAGTGTCTGTAACCCTGTGATTTCGCCGGCTACAATGTCCTGTACTACGTTCTGTATTGTCTGTTTTATCAACCTGCGTTCTGCAGAGTGTATGTGTTCATACTATGGACTTCGTGTCTGCTATAAACAAATAATTTAAGTTAAATTATATAACTAACTCGAATACAAGTAAAAAGTCTTTACCTGATTTCATAGCTTGGAAACCGGCTATTTCTATTCTTGTACAGTGAAAGGATACAACTCAGGTCAACAACGTAATTCTCCTGAATAATTTCTTACTGCGCTATACTAAAAATGCCTACAATCAACGTGGATTCAGCCACGTTACCTGCACAACTGCCGGCTTATCAAGGCAAATGCTGACAACGAAGCTACCCACAATGCACTTCGCAATTATTGCCTTAGAGATCAGTGATTCGCAACGTGGTCTAGTGATCCTCAGAGAGTTCCGTAAATCATAAGATTGCACATGCTCTTGAGTTCACTGTGTTTTTGCCGTTTGTGTTTTGCCGTTTGCGAACCTATGCATTCATTTCTACCATTTGCACTGTATCAGTTGTCGTTTCGGCCTCTCACGAGGTTTCAGCCTTTTTCGTTTCCCGACGCACGTGCTGTACAGCTGAAAAATTTTGTCTCACGCGCTATCCCTCCATGAATAAAAAGGGTGGGCTTATATGACGGCGAGTGCTCCTTCGGGAGTGTGAAACATCGCCATCAAGGAACGGAAAAGCTACAGCACGGAAAAATTGTTTCTCAGGGTTGCTTTGCTTCGTTGCTACCGGTATCTTCACATGGTTCATGAACATAATGATGGCTATCACCACTGAAGAGACAGTACCAGTATCCCTGTCATACAGTTACTCATACTTCCTCGCATGGATCAGCGGCGCCTTCGCGATCATTGCAGCTATGATCAATTTTGTTTCTCCTGACAACATGCCTCCGAGCCTACCTCCTCATATGCGTGAGTATGTTTAATTCAATGCAAAATTCAGGTTTTTGAAAAACTTTTAAGACTCATTCTACGATGCTTTGCTGTTTCTTGACCAAACGATTGCTTGCTATCAAGCATATATTTTTGTAAATTTTTAACTTTGAAAAATCCATGCAAAGGCACCTCCAGTGAAAACTGTACTGAGCACCATCGTTGACTCTGCGCCAAAGAAGCACCACATGAAAACCGAGTTCTAAAAAAACACGTCACGTTGCGTTGATTGTTATTATGCTTTTGCTAAGCACGTGACAATTTTTCTTATGATAAATTTGGTCATGATTCAACAATATCAAAACATTTACAAGCAAACCTATAGAATGTTAACAAATCTTTTCACGAAACTAAAAGTAATACATGTGAAAAAGACAGCCTCACTCATAAACAGGCAAATGACATTCAAAACAGAGCTGTTGCTATAGAGCCACATAAATCAAACATAGCCGCTCATGCAGCTTTTCTTTTGTTGAAGAGAAGCTGTAGAGAATACTAAGAAAATTACAACGGTTCATCTCTATTTTAGCGGTTCATCTTACCAGGCCAAACATGAAATCCAAAATGTATGAATCAATGGAACTGTTTTAGGGCATTTATTGCTGTGACTCAAAACGCCTTTGAGCTGTATGTAGTGTGTATCCGGCAAAATCACAACTTTCTTGATCCTTTTGATACCGAGCAAACTTTGTTCAAGGGCAAGTTTAATAGGAAAGGATCATGAATTAAACGCAAAACTTCCCGGAATTTCTCATACCTCTCTAGATTGTAATTAACACTATTCTGTTTCTAATCACAATGCGAAACAACTGGTTGAACATTTCATGAAATCCAAATATCGTTTTAGCTTCAACATTGCAATCCATTATAGGTTCTTTTCATCTAGCACGTTTAACATATTTTCCAGCCCCCTTTCCGTGAAAATACAATGCCTTAATCAGGGATCTCAAGCTCAAATTGCTCTAAAGGCCAAACGAGGTCTTATGAAGTAACTCTCAGACCGCATTACGACAACCCGAGGGCCTACCCGCCCCTCATGGCGCTGACGCAACAATGGCGGTAGCTGAACCTTACCAGAAACCGCCTTTACATTTTATTTCCTGCAAAAGGTATCGTGAGTAATAAGGAAATCACCTCTAGGCTTCTGTCTGTAGGTTCGTTTAAAAAGCCTTGTTGACTCGCTAGTTAGCTGAACATTTTTAAACACTGGTGAATAAACTGAATAACTTAAACATTAATGATTTAAAACTTCCCAAAAAACTTCGCAGGCCGCATAAAATACCCTCACGGGCCAAATGCGGCCCACGGGCCGCGTGTTTGATGCGCCGGGCCTAAATCGAAGGTGTAGTTTTGACATCGCAGACATAAGAGTCACGTTAAATGTCTCATTAACAAGTTGCCTTTGTTTGCCCACTTCAAGTTCAGTTTTATGTTGTTGCAGCTTTGAACTAAACGTGGATGAGTTCGAAGATCCAAATCGAAGAAGCTCTGAGAGTGAACCGATGTTATAAAAATTCTGCAACGCACTCCCAATTGTATATGCGTTTCGTATATTCTGTTTTCTCTGCATGTCTTTTTTAGAAAACTTTCAAAATACAAACTTCGTAAAAGCAATCACAAAATTTCAAAAAGTAAGTTATCTTAGTACAAAACTATTTGGCATTTACAGTGAAATTCTACGCGTGTAGGCAATCAGGTCTTAGGTTAACAGTTCGTAATAATATTTTTAGTTAACAATTTTCTTGTTCTTACCAAAAGGTCACAGACACATTCTCTAAGAAAACGAATCTCAGATTTATTTGACAGAGCTTCAAGCGTAATTATGTCTTTATCTAAAGAGTTGAGATATCCTCCCTTGCAATTCTAATTGTGAAGAATTTTTGTATATAAGCGAAAAACAACTAACTAGTCAGTTATTGATAGACTGAAAATTACCCTTTGTGCATGGTTTCTTTAACTACGCCTGTTCGAAAAGCCTCGCCAAGTGCGCTACAGAAAGTGTTGAAGTGTTCGTCATGCTGCAATTCGATTTGTTCGTGAAATGAGAATGTTTCTGTGAAAAAGTAAAGAGCTTGGAGAAGTTTGTTGAACGCGAAGAATGCTACCTGCTTGTTTGCTTTTGGTATCAGTCATACAACACAGTTTGAAAATAAAAAGCCGGACTGCCAGCCACATATTTTTTTGCAAAACCATTTGAAGTTTACAGTGTTACAAAAAAGTTGGTCGTACACTAAAAGCTTACTACAGCAAGGTGAAATTTGGCAAACTAAGACAGTTTTAAGAACACTTGAAATGCGCCAAAGTGCAGTTAGGATCAACTGGGCTTTTTGCAAAACAAAACATGTTGCGTGCATCGCACTACTCAAGAACAAAAATTCTGAAATAAAATGCAATCAAAGACTTCAAATAGCAAAACAAGATGATTTAACTATGTATGTTGTAATATGATAAATGGTAATTTAAAAATCCCTGGGAACATTCACACAAAAATGCATCATTTATTCTTTGTCAATTGAAATATGAATGTTTCCAATTAAGTGGTGAAATCAAAACACCATGAAAGAAACTTTTGCGCCAGTTTTCGTGCTGCACCAAGAAACGAGATCTATAGTGCGTGACTTCAGAGATTGCGTGACTTGAAAACACTTTTTCCATCCAACGGAGACTTTGCAATTGTTTGTGCAGGCAACGTAAAAAAACAGTTGCAAAGCCTGGCATATTAATTTGGGAATCAGTTGCCTTTGCGTACCTAAAAACGTAGATCTGTTGGCTTTGTGTACGTAGAAAACGCAAAGGATATAATCCTCTGGCTATATTCTTCTGAAAAGCTACAAACTGAATAAGAGCATCAGATTCCTTTGGAATTTTCATAATTTGAGATTTTTATTAACAAACTCACAGCGTTGGCTCTAATTTGCAAGTAGGTTCTACGCAATAAAAGAATTTTCCTCGCATTAATCTTTACATTTCCTCGAAATTTCGTCATACTTTGCATTCACACTGGAGCGATAAAAATGAAGTACTTATCCTCTTGTTTCCACTTCTGAAACGTTTTCATCCAGAGTTCATTAAACGAATTTCCTGCCGCAACACTAAACAAAAACTTCATGGGGTTTTGTTTTAACTGACCATACAAGAAAAAGAAATTTTAACTCTACAGTACAACATAGGGTTAAAGTTCACTACAGTTCCAGTGCGTACAATATTGCATGCGGTGAAATCGATCAGAATTTTATATCTGAGAAGTTTGACAGAGAAACAGTGTGGAAAACATATGTGCAATGATTCCAGGCAAACAATTCGAGAGTTTGCTTTCTGGTTTCGCAACAGTGAAGTTTTTGTTTTTGAAGCTCTTTTCACTGGTTTCAAATATCTTCATTATTTTTGTATAAATCAATGGCCTTGTTTTACAGAAAATAAAAGGATTTTGCAAAACGTATTTACCACTTTAGTGCGGCAATGTTTGGATGCAGAATAGAACCACCGCTAAAACCCCTTTGATTTTCTATAGTCAAAAGAAAGTGTAAAATATTTCAATTTTTCCGCCTTTGACCTAGGCGTTGAACAAAGGTTGATGCTAATTAACTTTGAAAATTTGCCTGGAAGTTGTTCTAATATTCAACTGTTTCTACTAACAAGATTAAAAGTAAGTTTGGCATATTGACTGAAATAAACTGTAACGGATCCTGCTTTTTTGTTAAAGGTCCACAAAACAATTTGAAAAAATTTAATGAAATGCTAGTAATCAGAAATTTTTCCTCACAGCTCGCGTTCATCTTAAACTCTGCTAAAACTTCAGGACAAAGTGTTTCATGCCTAACAAAGAGATGAAAATTACAGAAATTTACAGAAAAGCTGGCATTTTGGCTACAAAGTGATGCCTAACTCTTGCACAAAGATGACTACATGGATCCATAGAAATTTATATATTTCACGTAGCAGCGAAAATTCGATGAACTTGTAAGTTCTTCCGGGAAGTTGTATACAATGAAATTGTCTCGCAGGGGCGTTTTCGGCTACTTAGGCGACGCAACAGTTTTTTTTAGCTGGAAAACACTCTTGTACAAAATTTGATTATTTGGACTCTACTCCTGATGGGTGCAATTTTTTTTTTAACTTTATAAGTTGGACTGGTGTGTAGGTTATTTATTCAACAGTGTCTGGATCGGGGTTACTTCAACGATTGGGAGCTAAAACAAAACTTGGCAAAAGTATTTAAGCATTTCCTGAAGTTTTGTGTCAAATTTTCAGGCAGCAGTTCTGTAACGTGCATTGAAACATCGAAAATCTTTGAAATTCAAACAAACCTTTTCCATCAACAATCACGCATTGTT
>Ga0210059_1014661_pt1 | contig 11551 bp, 8 predicted proteins | sample Ectturendosymbi2_FD_188042 | JGI IMG/M metagenome (GOLD analysis project Ga0210059, IMG submission 188042) | Ecteinascidia turbinata endosymbiont from Florida, USA - Sample 2 (SPAdes) (version 2) | ecosystem: Host-associated > Tunicates > Ascidians > Unclassified | place: Key West, Florida... | reverse complement strand
AGTGGATTTTTCCAAATGTTTCTCTGGGGGGGCAAAAGTAGTAAAGTTTGGTATCGAAACTGAGAAAACAGCCTTTTTTGCTGATATTTTCAAATTCCTGCTCCCTTCTGACACCCATGCTTGTGTATAGGAAAAAGTTCGTGCCACATCATTAAAAAATTGGTGTAATTTCAAGCGTTTTTACACCATTCTTTACTGAACCTTACACGCAAAATGAAATATTTGCCAGATCAATTTCAATTGTGGTTTTGTTTTTGCATTGGCAAAACTAAATAGCTATATTTTATTTCTGCATTGGCAACACAATTGGCATCCTTCCAGACAACTTGCTAGTTGCTGCATATGCTTTGTCGTGTCTTTGCATTTCGTATCTAATGCAGTTGCAGAATGAGTATTCAGTCATGTTACTTCTGTATTCAAGATGTGGAGAAGTTGTGATTTTGAACGTGTTTAAGACAGGTATGAATGCTGTGTCATTTTTGCCTGTTTTTTAAGCTGTGTTCTTGGTGTTTTTAACAGCCCAGTGGCGACTCGGGCACACGGGCTCCTCGGGCTTTGCCCACTTCATCGACAACGATTTATATTGCAGAACGCGAGCTTGCTTGCTTTGTGTATTTGTGCCACCATCCACTTCACTAAGTTGTTAACGCGGGTTCTTTTCATTGGGTCTTGTCACCGTTCATATATTTTCGTTCCATGTCTAGCCTTTCGCTTTCATGTTGCAGGACCTGAACAAAACAATATCGTTCGTATAGGCGCTCTCTCGACTTCGTTCGCTCGCGCTTTACTCGGGATTATCCATTAGAGCTCGAGCTGCCCTATGCAATTAATTTTTTTTTAAAACAAAATTCATAACTGACTGTATGTTTTTTGAAGCAATGGATTTGTATACAACATGGGATTTGAAGTCCAATCCAGTGGAAAATTCCAATTTCGAGAATAATTTCAAACGAACGATAAATTGTCCAGCAACTCGGGCTAATATGAATGAGCCTGGTAAGCAAAGGACTTACTGGCGTTATGTACGTTACTCAACAATGGAAAAGTTATCATGAGAACTTCTCATTTATTGTTACGTAAATAACATCACAGAGCAACAATAATGCCAGCCAGATTGAAAGCAAATGGAAAATCGCAGTGACGCAAGCGTCGAACGGTTTTATTCAGTCAGAATAAATCGTATGATGAGCCCGAGTGACGCTGATAACCTGGGTCGCTCCTGTAACAGCCTATTTGAATTTCAGGTGGTTCATCGATACGTTTCCATAGTGGTGTAAATTTGTCGAAAATAGTGTAAGTTAGACCTTCATATGATGTATAGGTAATGACGTCATATTTCAATGCTTGTGACGTCACAGTTGCCAATTCAAACCGCAAAAATTTTCTATAGTCTTTTTGACGTGCACTTGTGTCCCCCACTTTGAAAAAGGTTCCGCCACTCGTGGTCTGATCTATTGATACTGGATTTTTGTCATACTTCAGTTCCTGTAACGAAACTTTGTCACAACACTTGCTTCAAAACGTCAGCTTCAGATTGCATGACGTCATCTTCATATTTATTCTTGTTTCAATTTGCGGAGATCTCACAGTTCCATGAACATCAACTGCTTCGCAGTGGCTTGCAGCGCAGTTTCCAAATCATTAGCAGAAAATCAACAACGATGCATAAATCTTAGATCTAGCGGAATCCATATGAGACTTTTCAAAACAACTTTCTATGTTGTGGACAAAAGTCAATAAAGAAATATTCACCCTGACTTTGCGTAGATTCACTGTTTCTATTTTTAATTTTTTCAAGCATTCGCAATTTAACTGTTTTCTGCGTCGTTTATTGTCAGATTATTATGCTTTACCAGCAGTTTTAAGCTAGATATGAGAGTAGCTTTTCAAACATCGTGATATTCTACGTTTTATAACCACTTTATGATCTCTTTAACTGATCCCCTGACAGCTGAATTTTGTTTTGGAAATGGCTGTAATGTTCAAATTGGAAACAGTTCTACGTTCAAAAGTTTTCAAAATGTGATGTTTTGAAAGAACTGAGTGAAACTTATGGATCTTTCTGCACATTTGCACAGAATGGTTATATTAGAAACATTCCTCGGTGTTGGTGGAGGTGTGGCTGGAATAAGCAGCGGTTATTGGATAAAAGCCCAGGGTTACTTCGTTCCTGCCGTATCGTGCATTGGGATTACCGCGCTTGCCTTTTTTCTCATTCCACTACTTCCTGATTCAAAGAAAATCAATGAGGAAATACGTCACGGCGCGGTTTTTGATGCTAAAAATCAAACAAGAGTTGATGAAGCGAATCCTGTCAACCAATCACAAAGCAGCGTTGGTGAAAGTGAACAAGGTTAGTAGATGTGTCTTTTTCAACAAGCTTTCTGCTACCCCTGTACCAAAGGGCAAAGCCATTAAAATACAAGATTCAACATTATTAGTTTTACATGTACAGGGAGAAATAAACTAAACACTGCAGAGGAATGTGTTTATTGCATTTTCTTGTGAGATGGCACTCTAGATAAACTTCCCCGAAATTAAATCACGATAAACAAGTCAGATTTGTACGACAAAATGTCAAATTCCGTAACGCAGAGCATACCAAATAAAACCAATATAATTTTTCCATGGATGCCCAAGTGATGTAGAAGTTATATTGCTTACATTTATGAAATCATAAAGAAATGCTATTATGTTCTTGGATTACAGGTCACAAAGCATTGTCGAAAGCTTACCGAGATCATCATCTAGTAAACCAAACGCAATGAATAAACAGCCTTTGTTCAGCAATTGATGCAAAAATCAGCAGTTAAGTACAGTCCCAAAAATGATAATAAAAAGTAAAAGCAAGAAAGCTGATAACAAAGATAGCAGTACATACAAATTTTTGCTGTTTCCCCAAATATGAGGGTAACCAACTGTTTTGCGCATACTCTCTACGATGAAATTGAAATTGTGTGGACGATCAAACAGTCGTTTCGTATCTCGACTGCAGCAAAAATAATCTCCGTCTGACCTGTTGCTTCTTTGTTGTCGTTTCTCACACCAATTTGTAAGATTTCGAAGCTTTAATTTGAACGTTTTGCGATCACTGTAAGTGCACTTGCCAAGCAGTTATACACAGCTTCGTCGCAAAAATCCTACTCCAGCCTTGCCAACCATTGGGTCGCGATGTATTTCGAAATTTTACTACTATTTCCTCTAGTTTTAAAAATTAAATGCTGTAGCAGAAATATCAAAATTTTGAAAGTGGGAAAACCAAAATTATGTCACATTGTTTGAGTCAAATACCTACCGTGGAAATTTGGTTAGAAAGCTTTTGCAAGGATTTAACAGAAAGTAGACTTTTCCTTTTCTTGACTATTTTTGGCTTTACTGATTAGATCATTTAAACTGTTTCCTTCATGTCGTTTAGCAATACGTCTTGGAGAAACATACCACGCGAGACGTTCTTATACGATATTAGATTTACTCAAATCTGTATCGAAAATCTACACAAGCGAATACAGTGTGTGTCACAGATGTCAACTGAAGGACAAAATTGAGGAAATGGGACAAGCAGGTATTCACGAAAAGCTTTATGACAAATACTAATATTTGTTTTGTTATCACAAAAGTGTTTAAAAACAATTTCTGCGCCATATATGAACTAATGACTGAATTCGCAACAGAGCACGAATCTGCATTGGGACAAAATAATTTTGCAAACTGGACGTTTTGCTCTCAAAAACATCATACAACTATTTGAACTGCAGCATGTCAATTTTTGTTAAGTAATTTATTGATACAAGCACAGCCTGTTGAGTTTGCAAATTTCACTTGTCAAATTCTTTCCACCTATATCTGATGATGTGGTTGTAAAAAACGTCTAAATAGGAATGATTGCGGTGTAGCTCATCAACTCCTGAAAACTATTCTTTGCAAAAGGTTTATCTTCTTCGTTGTTTAAGCAAGTTCTTTATATCCATTGTGTGGCGGCCTGGAGATGGCGCCACATGAAAACAAAATGTTCACCGCTAGATGGTGCCCATGAGTAACAAGTCACTGTGATAGTCACCACAAGCGAATTATCGTAGTTCACTTATCCCTATATAATGATAGTGCAACCTAGTAGTAGTAGAGTGAACTCGTCGAGGGAGCTCTATTTCTGCTGGTTGCTTTCCTGTTAGTTAATGCCCCGAATTGCCATCTTTCTCTTGTACTTGCCTCACTAGTTCAAGGCGATGCAGTCAACTGCAACAATTGCTGGGCCGCACTAGATCTCAGGGCAGGGGTTAAGCATTGGATTGTCTCATCGTCCAGTACCGTCAGGTGGTGCAATCCATGAAGATGTCCATGGGTTGTACACTGGAGGGCAATAAGGTCAACGGTTTGTTCTTCTGCGTCACACTCACAGGCGGCAGAGGAGTCATATCCCATTTGTACAAGCAGGAGCGGAAACGCCCCACGCCGGTGCGAAATCGGACCCATGCTGTTCTTGGAGTTTGCTGTTACTGGTAACAGACCAGAGGAGTGTCCAGACCTGCAAGTAAGTTTATTGATGATGCTCCACGCCTTGTGGCTGGAGTGCTAGTAGTCGATGGAATTGACAGCTTCCCCCCATCTCTCCTGCCTCTTCTGTTCTAGCCAAGATATTAGGGACAAAACGGCTATATCAGAGTCAGCCCCGTTGCCGTTCGGAGATAGGAGCGATAAAGGGTCTCGCACTCCTTGTCCCAACATGACTTCTTTCGACGGTCACGTGGGAAAGATTGCATAGCTGCCAATAGCAGGTTTTCGCACAGTTTCTGGTATGCCATCTCGATGTTTGTTGTGTCCTGAGGTGTCAATCACTCAACCGATTCACTTGAGGAGGCAAAATCTACCACAATCAGCCTTGCGAAAGTTCCAACGTTTCACCGGATCGCTGTGGGCAGGAAGCTTGAATCTTGATGGCGTTATGAAGGAAGATTGATGTTGTTACCGCGGGAACTTTCCTAGAACACGTCTGTCTGGCAGTTGGTTATCCTGGCTGACATTCGCGAAGGCGAAGTCCGGATTGGTGCCGATGTTTCATCGGTGGGAGAAGCTGGATACTTCCTTTTCTCTAGGCCAGCCCAAGGTTGTTGGCTGTTGCCCAAAAGTCAAGACTCTCACCGTTAGGGGATGTTTTCTGTAGGTCCAGTTGACATGTTGGCAGTTGAAGTCGCCAACATACAGACTGGAGCGCGGAAACGTCGGTTGGCCGTAGGTGTAAGTCGCGAGCGTGGAGGTTCGTTTACGGTAATGATTTCATATCCTGCAACGTCTACACCAGTGTTTTTCAACCTTTTTCTTGCAGCGGAACCCTCCACAAATGTTCGCGTTGCTCATGGAACCCTATGGCACAGGGTTCCGTAACACAAAGGGAACAATAAGTCAAAGCAGTTGATAAACATAATTTTCAATGCGGCTGATAGTGACAAGGATTCTGCGAAACAGTGGCATTTTGCTACAACCGCATAGAATTGTAGTTGCTAATTTCGTTCCAGGCAACTTCGGTCTGTTTGGGCGGAACCCTGGCAGCGACTCGCGGAACCCTGAGGTTCCTTTTATGCTGCAGCGGAACCCTCTAGAACAGGGGTTCCCAACCTTTTTTGACCATGTACCCCTTCAGCATTTCGAAAGATAAGCATGTACCGCTTCAGCATTTCGAAAGGTAAACATGTGCCCCTTCAGCATTTCGACAGATGAACATGTACCCCTAAAATTTCTTATGGCAAAATATTTTATCATGATTTTTCATAGATATATTTACATATAAGCATACAACGGCTTTTGAAAATAACATTCACTGATATACAGTATGTATAAACATTTGAAAATAAAATATATGTAAATATATACCGTATTTGTTCGAGTATAAGTCGCATGCGTGTTGTATAAGTCGCACCTCCATATTTGACCTGATAAAACGGTACAAAATTTTTAATTAATATTTTTTCATACAAATCACGTAGCAAAAACTTAAAAGCCATCAAGGTCACTGCATTCACTGTCCTCAAATAGCTTATCCCAGTCTTCTTTTGGTACATTCTCATCAGCATCCCATGATAATGTCAAGCTATCTTCAAATTGATCACCTTCTTCATCAGAGCAGTCATCCCATAATTAATCATCCCCACTCCAATCCAGGGCATTTGCAATTCCAGTTTTAAGAAAAAGATAACACGCGCACAGCAGCAGCGTACATGCGTATGTCGCACCTCTTGTATAAGTCGCACCTAACTTTTTGGGTAAATTTTTAGTACAAAAAATGCGACTTATACTCGAATAAATACGGTATTTCTCTTCTATTGCTAACCTTAAATGTAGCACTTCGGATAGGCAAATGTAGCCCTAGGGGTACATGTACCCCAGGCTGGGGACTTATGCTCTAGAACAGGGGTGACGAACCTATTTGCTATCGCAGGCCACTTTGTCAGTTACCGCTGAGTGAACGGGCCGCACAACTTTTTAGTCATAATATGAAACCTGTTAAAAACGAAAAAATTGTTCATCAACAGAAATAAACAACAAACGAAAGTAATAAAAACCCGTGTAATTCAATCGGGCTATCAGCTTTTGATATCGCATCGCAAAGATTAGAAGCGAGTCAAAGAAAGTTCAAGACTGCTTGTCTCGCCTGAATGCTTCGCGGGCCGCATGTTCGTCACCTCTGCTCTAGAACAGGGATTCCCAACCTGGGGTACATGTACCCCCAGGGGTACATTTGCCTATCCGAAGGGGTACATTTAAGGATAACAATAGACAAGCAAAATATATTTGTATATATTTTATTTCAAAAATTTACACATGCCAGTGAATATTCTTTAAAAAAATGATTATATGCTTATTGTTGAATATATCTATGAATAATCACGATAAAATGTATTGTCATAGGAAATTTTAGGGGTGCATGTGCATCTGTCAAAATGCTGAAGGGGTACATACTTACCTGTTGAAATGCTGAAGGGATACATGCTCATCTTTCAGAATGCTGAAGGGGTACATGGTAAGAGAAAGGTTGAAAGGTTGGGAACTCCTGCTCTAGAAGAACCTTTCAAGCACTTAAAGTTCTTATGCCTTCCCAAACTTTATACTTAATCAGTAGGCAAATTCATGCACTCTTATCACAACAAACTGCTTCCAACCCATTTTGATGAATATTTTATTCCAATCAGCTCAATTCATTCTCACTCCACAAGACTAGCAACCTCTAGTAACCTATTTTTACCTAGAGTTAACTCTTCCTCAGGAAAATGTTCCCTTACCTTTGTTGGCCCAAAAGTGTGGTCTTCAATACCAAATGATATTAAGTATTCAACCGCGTTAACCTTTAAATGGAAACTGAAGAAACATCTCCTACATGAAAAAGGTACACAATTATGAAGCTTGGCAACATTACACTTATCCAGAACAAAATTCTTTGAATTCTAGTATTTTGTAATTCTGTGTATTTTTGATGTATGTATATTTACTTTTTCGCATTTTTTCTTCCCTGTGCACATCCCATTCTTTTCGGCATGAAAGTATGCTCCATAGGTTTTTCTGTTTTGTTTTTTTTTTTCTTTTGTACCTCATTAGTTTTTTGTTATTTTTTACTTTTTTATTTTCATATTATGTTTAAACTTATTCTTAACCATACCAAATTCCTTCAATTAAATTTGAACCACTCATCTGATTACATAGGCATGCGCTTTCAATTGTACATTTTCCTCACTATGTTCTGTGTTTGTTTTCCTAATTGTGCTTATTTGATTTCCAAGTGTTGTTTTTCAACACTTCTCAAAAACTGAAAAATAGGGTTGGTTGACTACATGACCGCCATGGTCCCTCACCAATCCTATATGACACAGCGCCCCTCTTTGTTTACACTGATCAGCTATTGCGCCATTGCATTTTCATTTGCTCCAATGTTCACTAATGGTTGGTTTTCTTAATGCAGTGGCTTCTTGTAGTGCTTCTGCTTGTTGGCTGAGTCATATGAAACAATAAACCATTGAACCATTCCGCGGAAACCCGGTTGAAAAACACTGGTCTATGCAGTGAGAGGAAAAACTGGATGCGCCCTTTGAGTTGTACACCAGCTCAAGTTTGTTGGCTGCTGGCCAGTAATCCACGGTCTCACTGTCAGTAAATGTTATATAATAACCTCATTACAACCTCAGTTGATGTGTTGGCAGTTGAAGCCACCAGCATACAGACTGGAGTGTGGGAACGTCGGGATGGCCGTTGATGTGAGTCGCGAAGGTGGAGGTTTGCAGACGTTAATGATCTCGTATTCTGCAATGTCTAGGCACAACCACTCAGTCTCTGATTGTTCTAGAGGCTGGTCGACCAGTGACCATTTTAACCGCTCATGGACAAACGTGGAAAGGCCGTGGTTCCTGCTCAGGACTGACCCAGCTAGTGAAAAGTTGGGAATCATTAGCTTGTCTGCAGTTGTGCAGTGGGTCTCCTGAAGGACGATGAAGTGTGCCTTGTTCTTGTAAGCTAGCTACTCGATAACACTTATCTTGTTTGCGGTGAGCCCCTCAGTGTTCAGCTGCAGAATGCTGGATCTTGGGTAACCTTCGACAGCAGAAATGCTCCCACGCTTTGAAAAAGTTTTTTTTCATATCCAGCCCACGCCAAACACATCCAGCACGGGTAGCAGCGCACAGTGTCGGCAGTCTTCCATCTCAACAACAAGAAAGCTAAACGTGAGCTAACAGTCAACCACAACAACAAAATCCTGGCCTATCGCCCCGATCCCAAATACAGTACTTTGAAGTAACGTTGGACAGGTCGCTCACGTATCGCCGACACCTTAACATCACGCGTCGCACTCTTGAGGCGGCTTGCTGGCTCTGGCTGGGATGCAGGAGCAACAACGTTGGTACAGCCAACCTTGTCCTAGTGCATTCAACAGCAGAGTACTGCGCTCCTGTCTGGTGTTGCAGTGCTCATACCTGCGTCATTGACTCTGCCATCAACGACGCCTTGCGAATTGTGACTGGATGCCTGCGTCCTACACCAGCGGATAACCTTCCAATCCTCGCAGGCATCCAACCTGCTGAGCTTCGTCGCAAAGGAGCCACATTGTCTCTAGCACGCTGTGCCATGGAGCCTGGGCACCTGCTCCTCTCAGCGCTCACCTGTTCACCAGGAGGGAATGGACGGCATCTCAAATCGAGAAACCCATTTGTACCCGCAGCAGAACAACTCATCAGTTCAACTGACAACAACAACATACGTGCGGCGCTCTGGCCAAGTCACCGATGGAATGCAGAGTGGTTGGAGACCACTACGACACTTCGTACTTTCATCCCCGACACCTACACCTGCCCTCCTGGAATGTCTCTCCCAAGAACAACATGAATCAAGATTAACCACCTTCCGCACCAATGTCGGACGTTTCCGCTCCTGCTTGTACAAATGGGGTATGGCCTCCTCTGCGGCCTGTGAGTGTGGCGCAGAAGAACAAACCGTCGACCGTATTGTCCGTCAATGTCCAATCCATAGGTGTAGGAGCAGAAATTTTTGTGGGTGCGAAAGATTTTTGCCCGAATTTCCCCAAATTTGCTCGAAAACGCTTCGGACAAATTTTGTGCGAATAGTGTCCCTCACACAGATCATGAAGACCTTTTTGGGATGATCTCAAAAAAAAATCTTTAAAAGATCTTCATGTGATTCTGCAAACGTTGGGCGCCATGTTTTGAAATGAAACAATGCTGGGCACAATTTGTGCTTGCATTTTCAGGGAGTTTGCGAACTTTTTTATAGATTTTGCCCAGATTTTCAAAAATTTGCCGGATTTTCAGGGATTTTGCCTGGATTTTCGATTAATCAAAACTTTTGCGGATGTGCTTGCACCCCCTCCTACACCACTGGTCCAATCCATCGACCTCCCCATGGACTTCACAGCTTGACGGTTCTGGATGATGAAACTGCTCAAGACCTGCCCAGAGATATTCGGTTGCCAAGTAGTGGATTGTAACAAATCGCTCAAACGACGAAGAAGAGCTGCATACGTCAATTAGTCGCTCAGCAATTGGGCGACAATGGGATGAACGTCTTATGTGTGCGCAAGTAATGCAGAAGGCCTACTTTGAATGTCGGTGTTTCATTGCAAAGTCGTTACCCGGCTTCGATTGAACTTGGGCTGGTGCACATCAGAAGCATGTAAATGCAGTACAAAAGAAGTGCAATGGTTATGGTGGCCGCAATGACTTCTTGAGCATACTGCAGACCGTGCATTCACAGCATCGGAATTTTCACAAGCGCTTTTGCAGAAAAGCTTTACGAGCAAGTAGTGGCTTTGATCCAAACTGATATAGAAGCTTGGAACTTCAATAAGAGCAGTCTTTCAAAACTTGCCAATGCAGTGAAAAACACTTTTGTTTTGCCGGCTTAATTCTGAACACGGTTATTGAGGAAAGAAACACATGGGCAAATGCACGTTTTGTGTGCAATGCTAAACAAGTGGAATTAAATGTTTAAGTGTTGAGGTTCGGTTGCATTTTGTCCCCCTCCGAATTAAAATTTCTGGCTGCGTGCCTGATTGACAATAACTATTATTTTGTCGTCACTAACTACATCATTTATTAAAAATAAAATGAACTTTTTTCTCAGATAACTGCCCACATGGTGGCGGCAGGCACCCAGGTCGAGTTTGGAAAATCTGGACGTATTTGGTTTGTTACGACTTCCACATGTTCATTACAGTAGGATTGATGGTCTTTCAAACCATATTCTACTTATCTCCTCCATTATGTTTCACTCAAGTCCTTGTTGGTGTGCAAATGGTGAGTGATGCAGAAAAATGTTTGATTGACGTGTATGGATGAAAAAAGTACTTTTACAAGCACGACGTTTGCATTGCACAAATGCTTGAATCCGAAAAAGAAGTATTCATAACCTATCTCAATGTAGAGAATAGTGCAGTTAAAACCTTTCCAGCACTGTCTTGTTTCAGGGTATGCTTGTTTGTGAGGTATGCGCATAAAGTGTGTCTGGTCCCTTATCACCATTTGGAAGAAGTTCCACGTTATTTTTTGGTCGTAAGGCAGACATAGTTTAAAACTGAGTATTTGTTGCAAATTCAAAGCTTTTCTTGCAGGATTTGCACTGGTGCTTCCACGTTTAGGTGATACTTCCCAATGGGGGCTACCGAAAATTTCGGGTCAATGATCCAAAACTGGCTGTTGGGGAACAAGTTGGCAGTTGATGAGTTGATGCCCCTGCACCCAGCATATTCATTCATGAAAACCCAGCACATTCACCTCATCAACACCCAGCACATTCACCCCATGAACACCCAATACATTCACACAATAAAGATCCAGCACATTCACACCATGAACACCCAGAACATTCACCCCATGAACATCCAGCACATTCACACCACGAACATCCAGCACATTCACACCATGAACACCCAGAACATTCACACCATGAACATCCAGCACATTCACACCATGAACACCCAGCACATTCACACCATGAACACCCAATACATTCACACCATGAACACCCAGCACATTCACACCATGAACACCCAGCACATTCA
>Ga0210059_1014660_pt1 | contig 11552 bp, 8 predicted proteins | sample Ectturendosymbi2_FD_188042 | JGI IMG/M metagenome (GOLD analysis project Ga0210059, IMG submission 188042) | Ecteinascidia turbinata endosymbiont from Florida, USA - Sample 2 (SPAdes) (version 2) | ecosystem: Host-associated > Tunicates > Ascidians > Unclassified | place: Key West, Florida... | reverse complement strand
AACACAACAGCCGCGATGAGCCTTACACACCCAAGCTTATTTGCTGATAACTACCCAGCAGACACAGACAGGTTTGTTTCCCCATCCGGGCGCCAAGAAGCTGATTTTGTTTTAGTTTTACTTTGCTGCACTTGGTGTAGCCTCTCAGCAGCCGCATACGCCACCATGCTGGATAAGAGCAAACCGAAGATGATGTAAATCTTGACATTGATGCACAAACTGGTGCTCCATGCTGTGCCAGCAACGATGCCTAGGTTCGTAGCAAAGTTCTTGACGCTGAACGCGATTGCCACGTTGTTTTCAAAGTAGATCGCGAACATTCCTGTGGAAAAAATGGTCAAAAACGTTCATTAATTATATTACTCCTTTAAAGCACATAAGCAGCAACGGTACCACCGCTCCTGCTCACAGTAGGAGTTGTCTTCAGTTGTGTTTAGAAGTTTTAAAATACGGAAAGTGGCATCTTAGTGATTACCCGAACAGTTGCGTTTTTCCACGAGTAGTGAAAACTCTTCACCATGAACTTGGTTAGTTTTCAGCTTTGCGATCAAACTGGAGTGAAAATTAGCACTAAAAAGACTTAAAAAAGTTTGATGCGTGCAAGTGTTTTACGCATTTTACAATTTTAGCTTTGCTGAAAACACCCATGTGTTTTCTTGCGTTCATCGCAAACTACATCCTCATTACAACCCATAAACCAGCGGACCTTTGAAAAGTGAGCCATCGTTTCGAGCTCAATGTATTGATTTGACAGCATTTCTAATTAGTTTTGATCACTTCAATCCAAGAGTCAAGAAAGCTATGAATATTTGGGTAAAACCTTTTCTGCAACGTCGCCAAGGGTCAGAACCTAGGATGGACAGTAAAGACTTGGCTTTACTTAAGAAGTTTTCAAAAGCAGAACAAAATAGCAAGTTTTGAAGTCTCATAAGAAGCAACCAGGCACAACCAATGGCAATAATACAACGATTTAAAGTAAATCATTGGTTTCTGTTTTTCGACAAATTTAGTGCTTCTTTCCACGACCACGTAAGTTTACCTCACCTTGTAGGATGTTGGTCATAATACCGTCGCAAGCACCAAGGCAAAGAGAATTTAAGTAAATAAGCCACGGTTTATCAGCCGAAGGTATCCACAACAAGCTGAACAGGTAAGTGCCAATGTGAGCCAAGAACATGATGACCATGAAAATATTACGACCAAGAAGTGGAATGAGTTTTGTTGATGCGCCGGAGACGACCATGCTCGACATTCCATAGACCATCACCACGAAGCCGACCTGCAAAATGGAAAGGCTCATTCGACTGACAGCATTGCCAACAATCCACAACTACAAGTCATGTTGGGTCATGCATAACAGTGTGTCGCCAAAGCGACAATCCACGCTTGTCAAAGTCTTACGATTTGGATTTAAAAAAGCATTGATTACTGCCACCAAAGCCTTTCTTGCTGGACAAAAGCAAATTTTATTAATCTAGGATTTTCGTACAAACAACAAAGTATTGAGCTTGATTTAGCGGTTATGGCAACAGACAGTGTTGAACAACATGCCCACAGCAAGTTTTGCTTCTGATTGCCGAAGGTTCCCCCAAAACATTGGAATCTCTGTGTTACGACGCTTGAAACGATTAAGCTTTGATCTTATAAATACGAAAAAGTCTGATCTACGGTTTCCAGTTGAGCAGCTCCTCTTGAAACAAGACCCAAATCGACAAAAACCGTTTTGCTTAAATCTAAACTTCCACATCTGAATAAATCCCGGTGTGATTTGTCCTGATTGGATTCAAAAGGTTGCTTAGATCAGTGCTACCTAACCTTTTTCAGCTTGCGACCGACCCATTTAACGACAATTTCATGGAGCCTACTGTGAAAGAAACTTGGCTATTTAAGAAAAGTTTTAGTTAAACATCGGTAAATTGTCGCATTTAAAAATGCTTCGCGGTCCACCTGAAAGACCTTAAACGCCCACTGGTTGGGAAAGCGCTGGTTTAGATCTTATTGAAATAATAGCCAATGCGACAGACAATGGAGATATGATCCATACGTTGCGTTTACACCTATCACCATCAGTGTTCCCTCTAAGAAAATTATACACTGAGCAAATGTTTGTTTTGTTGCGCACTTAGCGCATGCAACTGCACAACCATGCATACGCACAACCAGTGAAGCATTCCCAGCGTTAAAAGAGCTATACGCGATATATTTATATATCTATACTGTATTAAATTTAGAATGTTGGAAGTGCGCAAGAATCAAATACTGCGCAAATTGTCTGGTGGTGGTACTGCGCAGTTGCACACCTTAGAGAGAACACTGATCACCACCAAAATGAAGTAAATTCATTCTTCAGAGGTAAGTTTGTGCCCCACATTTTTATCTTGTACAATGTACACCAAGGTATGCCCTTCAATAAAGTTACGGTATTTCCACAGTAACTGTAAAGTGACGGTTATCTCCACAGTGGCATTTGCACTTTTGGTTGATAACTTGAGATTCATTATATTCTCTATTCGCTCTATGACTTTTGCTTATTTCCCCATTCATCACAGTAAATACAAACTTGCAAATGTGCATCAAGATACATGCAAACTTTGACGTTTCGCACAACATTGCTTAACACACACACACACACACCCACGCTTGTCCGCATTTTTTGAGCTATTCACTCTCAGAATTAAGGCTGTCTGCAGAGCTAAAGCCGCACAAATCATTCACAGCTTTTTCGAACAACATTATGAACTTTCGGAGGAGGTTGTTAGAGAGCGGCGCCTTATTTGGCTTTCCGCTGCCGACGTTTACGCAACGATTTGTCAGAACGTTGAAGGCAGCATCTCTGTGGAATTGTGATCCACTAATTAATCGGCACCGCAACCAGTTAAGAACACTACATTGGTTCCTACATTGGTCCCCACACAGTTACATACCGAACGCCATTTTTCATTGGAAGTGCTTGGAAATTTTTTTCATAGCAGCTCGTCTTGCAGCAATATGCAAATGCTATATGAGGTAGCTTCTCGGTAAAGGCAACACACGTGTTTAATCCGAAAATACTTGGATGTGTCCGCGTTTGACACTTAATTGCCGGAGAAGCTTTCGACTTTTCATTAATGTCACGTTACGAAATGGCACGTACCGTCTGATACAAGATGACAGTGAACGAGCAACCTTGTATAAAATCAATCAACTGTAAGCTGTATTTGTGAGAGACATCGTTATTTTAAGGAGATTTACTGTGGTGTATTGTCAGTCAGTCTCAGCATAAGTGCGCTCACATCAGATTAATCCACAAAGTAAAGAATAATGCAAGTGCGCTTTAACCTCAGAATACAGATAAAAAACTTCAAAAACGTTCGTTGTTAAGAAAACTGCAAGAATCGGCATAGCTGTCGCCCAAACGCCGACATGCCAACAGCTAAATTCATCTTCTATTTACGAGTAGGAGGGCCGAGACAAAAAATTGATGAAAAAGATTTATTACAACAAACACGCGGAGCTCATTGGCATTTTGCGTTTGAACATCAGTTGTTACAATAAACGAGTTTGCACTTGGTTTCCGATAAACATCTCGCGTGTTTTCACCGTTCTTTTTCAACAGCACTGCAAGCCTTGTTATTATCTTTTTTTCAACACACACTCCGCTTAGCGTCATCGTTACTATTTCAACTTAGGGTATTTTTGATGTACTTTTTTGGAATCATACGCCTAGCCAGGGGGGCAGGGGAACATCCCCCCAAATTTTTAGCGTATCTAGTCATTTTGTAATTTCAAAAGCGGCGTCCCAAACAAACTTACTGTTGCTCGCCTAAAATCAAGCATTTTGGCCCCCCCAATTTTTGGCCCGCAAAAAAAATTGGGGCTGGCTACGCCACTGTTTGGAATGTAATGTCCCTACCGAAATGACGCCGTGCTTGTTACTTGCATCAACCAGAACATTCTTACGTTTTCGACTCCGATGGCGCACGATACGTAGGCTCGGGTGAACTCGGTCACGTTGAAAGCGATGACGACACCGCAGTAGAAAACCAATGGGAAAACGAGAAGATGCAACGGCGACACCATGTGATGGAACGTCTGCTTTATTTCCGCTTTCACTTGGGGCAGGAGCGACGATGAATTGAACAGGCTATTGATCTCTGCGACAAATCAGGTTTTAGTCTGAGAAGGAAGAACTATTTCAAAGATTATCGTGCTTGGCGAAATGCATCTAACGTGGTGTAAAACTGCTTCATGAAATTTTAAACCATGCTGAAGTTAACCATATCTGAAAACATTACTGAATGGTTTGCTCTTTTATTTACTACCACACCCTGTTGTCTGTTTAAACCGCAATTCGTAAGATGAGCGTGAAATACGAAAGTAGATACATGCGTGCTGGCTTTCTTCGGCGATATTATTCCTGAATTGTGAGCTACCTTTCAGGACAGTTTCGCCTACTGTTGAAGTCCATTCAATTCTCAAACAGTCTTAAATCACCCAAGAGGGGTTGTAGCTGTCCTTGAAAATGGTTGAGCACTGGCAAGCACTAATATATAGCAAATCTAATTTCTTGACGTCGACAAAAAAGCAGCGCGCTTCGTGAAAAGTTTGGCGAAAAGTTTTGCTCACTTTGCGCACATCCGGTAACCTTCCTGTCAGCAGTGGACTCATGCGTAGATGGATGCGAGGTGGAATTAGGTAACCGCGAAGGGATCGGAGGCAAAGCAAACGCGTGGACTGCTGTGAAAATAACTTGGATGACGACGAAGAACGACAACAGCAAAAGCACCGAGGCGTGGCGAGGCTCGTATTTGTCCAGGTTTGCCGCCTGTTCGTCATAAATGAAATCCGCCTGAAAATTGAAGCTGTTTGAAAAAGTACGCCGCGGATGTGAGTGGAGAAAATTTCTTGTGAGCGTTGAGGCGTTTCGTGAGACAGACATTTCGGTGCGAAACCGCGAAAAGTGCCAAAACACACTTCTTTCTACATTTTTGCAAAAGTACTTGTCTACTTCAGACTGAACAGTCTGAGTAGCCCTGCAATTCTGTTGCTGGTCTCTGGGGCCGCGATTCGCTTCATTTATAACCACAGATAGCAACCTTGAGTGTTCAATCGCACTGTGTTTCACCTTGAGCATTTTCCTATATTCCTCACGGAAAAACGCAAACAGTGGAACGTTGACACCCAACACAGAAAAAAAAACTACCTGACATTCCAAAGCACCGCACAGTTCCCAAGGTTTTCCTTGTTTATTTCCCTCCCAGGCCGATGTTGAGGTGATGGGAGGGTTCCGACCGTCAATTCCATTGCCGTCACGGTCGCTGGTGTAGTCAAGAGTCCGTGTTGCATTCGACAAGTTCCGATCAGGACCTTGTCTCGCACCGTACAGCACGGCGCTTACCAGCGCATTACCTAGTACCTGTAGCGTTGGCAAAACGCAAGAACACTTTTGCTAAGTGAATTGAAGGAGCATGCAACAGCTGATGGCAGCAACTTTGTTACATTTCTTACAAGCGAAAGAGATATATTGTTCCTTAAAACAGCGTGGGCCAACTACTTTTGACCAATGGGCCATTTTACAAAAACGTGGCAACTTGCGGGTCAATTCTAACAAATTGATGCAGGAAACAACAGATTCACAAGATTTAAACTAAAATAGTGAAGATGAGTAAGTGCATCATTGCAATTATTACACAATAGAAAATAGTAATTTTTTACAAATCTCATCAGTGAGATGCCTATGATCAAGGCTTCTGACACATTGTTCCTTTATCAATACCAGTGTTAGTGGTAGTAAGTCGGAGACCATCGCCCAGTGTTTCGTCTGTCATTCGATTTCTGTTTTTAGATTTACTTTGCTTCAGCGTAGAAAATGTAGGCCTACTCCCACACACGTATGTGTTTCGAAACGCAGAGCGCATTTTTAGTGCGAAATGTTTCAGTTCGGAAAATCTATCTTTGCTGACTAATTTCCAGAAGCTCTGTACAGTCTCTTACACCGTTAGTATTGTACATTTTTATTAAAAGACGTTATGCTTGTTCTAATTAGAATTACTTATTGCAGGGAAGGCCAATCAATTTGGCTCGGGGGCCACTAGGAGAAGACCGCGTTGAGCGGCTCCGCAGTTTTTAACCTTTTTCAACCACGCCTCCCTTTTAGTAGGTAATTGTCCTTTGTTTCAAGCCCCCGACTTTAAATAAGTTGTGAAAACAAACGCATTTTTTTGCAATTTTAGCGCAATTTTTTCCAGCGCAAGCTGTTAGTGAGACAAATGTAACCTCACACACTATTCAACCAATTTTAAAGTAAAAGATTGTTCCTGAATGCTTCCGCGGGTCACTGAAAACTCTGTGGCGGGCCACATGCGGCCCTCTGGCCTGTAGTTGGACCAGACTGTCTTAAATTATTTCCTCTGGTATAAACTCTACTGAAGAACGAACGAGGGATAAGCAGAAGAACAAACATAGTGTGACAACTTTTTGCTCCAACTTCTATTTCCGCAAAAGGCCTTCGATTTCACCTATGGTTGTGCTTTACAAAAAATATTTCCTTTACCCGCATTGCTACGTTTTTTCAAAACAAATCGGCATTTTATGGTGGGTCAATTGCTAGAAAAATCACGAGTCCAGCGTCAGGTGAATGTCAAAGATAGCTCTAGTTGTCGTTTAGCTGTAAATTCCACTGCGCGATTTTGTCTCAGCTACCGCCACGTTTAGGACAACAAGACGTAAGAAGTTTGGGTTTTCGGTGAAAGTTTGCTTAATACAGATTTGCGAACGTAGTGCTTTTAAGGGTTAACTGACTTGATGGCCTCGCAAATATCTCACGTATTTCGCGCGGTCATTTTTGCCTGCCCTCGCTTTACGTGCAAAATACAACTGAGTTGTAATTAAAAAATGCGTGCCTGTTTCCCCATGGAGCTCTTTCCGAAGCGAGACAACTGATATCAAGTCGACATGCGGTAGCGTGACGTGGTCAGCTGTTTTCGTGATTTGAAAAATCGTGGGAACTCATAGAATACTTATATTGTGGAGGGACAAGAAGAACTTGCCTATCAGAAATACACAAAGAGGATGAATTGCTTTTGCGCAGAATTCGAACTTCGTCAAACGTGCAGGTGACTTCGGTGGCAAAATCACGTCAGCAGGTGACATGCTTGCTAGCTGACCTGGAAGCAATGTCGCCATTCATTCTATAATTAATTAATCGTTACCGTTGACAAATATTTTGACCGCATCGCCAATGACGTTGACGTGGAAAAGAAGGAAAAACGTTCTGAAACTATTAGGCAAGTAATAACCGGCAAGTGAAAAACAAAGGAGAAACGTTCTGACAATTTGCGTTGCGTGGCGGTGCCCCGCGCAATAATACCGATGCAATACGCTCATCTAATTTTATCCAAATGAAAATCGATAACAATTGTTCAGATGCTGAATGGCTCCCAACGTGACAACTGGCACAGGATGCACGTACTGCACCTCTTGCGGCACGCTGCGTCATAAACCCAATTTCCCTGTGAATCACAATAACCGCTACGTCGTCCAGGTGAGGCAACGGTCATTTACAGGTCAATGCTGCTTTTAACAAGCGAGGAGTCCTGACTAAGCAAATGCTTCACGTGTTTTCAATTAGCTCTAGGGAAACGTCACCTCGAATAGTCCTCCGCTAGTTAGGTTAACAAGGGGAAAACAGGATCTCACAAAGCTGATTTTTTTGTCAAAACAAGCTTTGATTAGTGGCACCTACAACACGGGACATGAAAGATTTCAGCTAAAATATTCATTTTTTTCGCAACCGTTGTGAAACAAGAGGTAAGTGTTTAAGACTACTCATTTTGCAGCAACGTTGCTCAGTTTTATAGATAATTTTATAAATTATTTTACAAAATTTCTCAAAGTTTTTTTTGCAACTTGATGTTAGTTTGGTCAGCTTTTGCAGACAACCTTTCTTATTAATTTTAAGATCTTTTAAGACCAACGATTTGCTTTTATCAACGGTTTGCGACTGCTACGCAACAACAAGAGTAGCAACAAGAACAGCATTTTTAGATTTGCTCTTATTTACATGAGAACCTAACCATTGGGAAAAAAGGTTTTGAACAGTTGGTTTCTTTTCACTGAATAAGAAACGAAAACAAAAAGGAGCGATTCTGCAAATGCACATATGCATGTGTTTCGTATGCTTTTGTATTTCAGTTCCACTGTTCTCCATTTCTGAAAACATCGTAATTGTACGTTCATCGCTGTTCACTCATAAAACTATTTTTTCATTTAAACGCTTTTTTTGCATTGTTTAATGACAGCAAATAAAAAACGTGTAATGCAGCAGCACTCGATCAGTTTAACTACAGATTTTGATATAGATGTTTTAACCATACCATGCACAGTCCCGTCGCCACGGGGGGCTTTTGGGGGCTTAGCCCCGAAATAGGCTTCAAGCCCCCCAAATTGAATTATGAAGCACTATAAATCGGTGGAGTTTTTATCAAATTTCAGAATGCAAAGCGCTCTGAACAGTCACAAAGCCTCCCTATTGAAAACTTTCTGGCGACGGTTCTGACCACACAGCTGATACTGACTTCTCACGTCGAAGCTAATCGGCGAAAGTATATCTTCATTTACATCCTCTGACAATGTTTTCTTTTGCACTTTGCCGTGCTGCAATAACTGGTGCGATCTATAGCCACGGTGCAGCAATCAGGCCATGTAGTATGAAAAGGCCCGGAGTGATCAGAATAATTAATACGCACACCTTTGAATCGCTGTGCGTTCTGACGCTTGGTCAGCTTTCGAAAAGTTATAGAATAAATGTTTCAAAAAGATGTCATTGTTTCTTTTATGCCTCATCTAACCACAAATCTGCTGTATCTCATAAGACTGCTTTTGTTGAACGTAAGACAAATGAGGTAACTTGATACGATTTTCTGAAGTATAATGCTTGCAGCTATTTGTCGCATAAGAAATGAAGTAATAGTTCTACCGGTATTAAAATACTGCGTTTTCTCTGATGCAAACGCAGAATTTCTTAAAAATATTGTGGCAGATAATGCGTAATTGCCCGCTTTGTGCAACACCAAATCACTACAGTTTTGTAATCAAAATCAGCAAAAAATCGGAACGCATATTTTCGGAAAAGAATGGCATTGTTATCCCATGCAAATTTAGAAAAGGTTCGTTTGAAAGCAAACATATTTGCGCAATACTTCGACAAAACTTGACTGCTTTTTTTTTGACGATTATAAACGCGGCTCGAACTGATCTATCAAAATGCTCAATTGCCAGTGTTTAAAAAGGTCAGGCCATATAGTTTACGTGAAGGCTTGCCAGCAGCAATTTACCAAGTATATCTGATTAAAAAAACTGTTTCTGTTTTTTAAGGAGAAAGTAGTCCTTGGTAGGTTACCTGCGACAAATAGACGAACGCGTAGAAGACACTGAAGAACCTGTACACGCAAGTTTCTTTGCTGTTTTTTTTCTGCAGCATTGTTTCACTTTCGCGCGAAAGGCATTCGCTGTATTTTTCTCCCAAGTACGTCACGTAAACGGACGAACCTGCCCAAGCAGAGCTCTCCGTGAGGCCGTGACATATAGCAGCCGGAATGATTATGCTCCAACCTGTACAAAAACAGCAAAAGACTTCAAAGGAAAGCAAAGTGGAGGAAAATTAATTCAACAAAAGAACACACGAATAAAGCGTCATGTAATGTTCGATTAGCCCTTCTGCATAAGTTCGATATTTTCCTTCGCAAGTCTAGCTCGGAGTTGTTTGATCTGCAACTCTTTTTACGCAAATTTTTTGAAAGACACGGTGAAACTAGTCAAATTACTTGCAAAACGTAAAAGCATGGGTACAATTTATTGCTGAAAGCAACTTTCCTGGACTCATTGAAAAATTACGGCGTCAGCAGAAAAACGGATTGTTTAAAAATTCTGCGTTTAAAAATTCTACAGATCAACTACATCTTCATTTCTGCGTTAATCAGCGTTGGCCAACCGTCAAAACTAGCGATAAAAAGAGAACATGAAAGCTTGTTCATGGCATAAATTAAAATATATTGCATAAAAAGAACATGAATCTTGTTATCTTGTTTCGAAACCAACTGAATGCAAATGTCGTCTACAATTACTTGGAAAAAAGTTGGCAAGTGTGTAGAGAAGAATTCCCATTTCTCCCAGCACAATTGCCATCTTTGCCCCTTTTACGTCGATCAGAAAAGGGGTGACGAACAAACTGGAAAAACTCGACGTGGCGTAAATGGTGGACAGGCCAGCTGCGCCCAATCCTTCCTCGATGTTGATGCTGCTTTGGAGAAAAACGAGCCCTGGAAATAAGACGAGCAACACGATTTAAATGAACAGGAAAGATATAAAGAACCGATTTAAATGATTTCCCGCCATTGTCAAGCGTTGACGTTCGACAAAAATGGTCGTTTGTCAGTTAAAATGGCACAATTACCTCTTGCTACAGGCTTAACTCTTGCGATTTTATGATCCATCATCACAACACTTCATTTCACAGATTCCAACTAAACTTTTGCAGAAGTAAAATCTGTTCTTAAATAATTTTAACCAGGGTTGCCAATATGGCTTTTTGGAAGCCAGATTTTGAAATTCTGGCTTTTGAAAATAAAAAAAAAGCCGGACAAAATCTGGCTTTTGTTTAGTCAGAAAGGCTTGGGTCTGGCAAAAAATAGTCTGAGCTACATACACTATTCATTACAAATTCTTCTGGCGAGAGTCTATGACCATGCAGGGTTCAAAGAATATTGCAAAGATTTTGCTGTTGCTATAAAAATGCTCGATGTATTTAATAAGAAACAAATGCACGACAGTGTAATTACGGGGAAATAGCTTCTGCAGATTGGAATTGTATTATGTCGATGTTTCTTGCGAGTTTTAATACCTATTTTGTGTTTGATTATGTGTATCGTATTTCTTAACAATGCTATCTCGCTTTTTTGGTGAAGACAGGTTGGCAGCCCTGCTTTTAACCAAAGTTGTACCACGGCTGTTGTGTGCTTGGCATTGGGGAGCGGTTGCTTTCGACTTGAAGTACTGGTTGGCAGAACTGGTCAAAACAATCCATGATAAGACACTGTGCGAGCATTGCCTACTGTCAAAAACTGACAGCTTCCCACACTGCATGTCGCAGCTCTTATAATTTCGATTGCGGTGTTTTGTCTCGGGTCAGGGCTTAGTGAAGCTCTTTCAGACTTGACAAGTGATTTTAAATGACCCAGAGCTGTTTTGCAAGGTTTTTAACTCGTTGTGTACAAATCAACCAAGACCCCCTTGTAGCATTTAGAGCACGCGTTTAAATCCCGACAGTGGAGCTCAATAACCCGGGATGCAGGCATTGTGCATTCTTCCGTGAACCCAAGTCAGTCTATTCAGCTTTTCTTTCAAAACAGTCTTACGTTCACTTCACCACACAAACCACAGCAAACAGCGAAATAGTAGTCGTGCTTTTAACTACTTGTCAACATTTTCATTTGATGCAGCTTCGTCTGCACAAAGTTGCCTGCTGTTGGTGTCAGCCGATTTTTAATTCTTTCACCTGTTCTCAGCAACTGTAC
>Ga0210059_1014659_pt1 | contig 11552 bp, 6 predicted proteins | sample Ectturendosymbi2_FD_188042 | JGI IMG/M metagenome (GOLD analysis project Ga0210059, IMG submission 188042) | Ecteinascidia turbinata endosymbiont from Florida, USA - Sample 2 (SPAdes) (version 2) | ecosystem: Host-associated > Tunicates > Ascidians > Unclassified | place: Key West, Florida... | reverse complement strand
TTGCACATTGCACAATCATTCATTTATTATCTTCAGAAGCATCTTTTCAGCCTTCTGCGCCATGACCCCGAGTCTGTCTATGGTGCAATCTCTGAACCGTAGAGTTATGCCAAGTTTGTCAGCATGAATCTGTTCCTGGTGTGGCAATATAGGCTCTCTTTCAATTTCAGTGTTCATTAAAAGGACTTTGTTTGCTGTGTACCTGGACTAGGCTAACTAGTGTAGACCTACCGTGATCTGTAGTCTAGACTTAGACTAGCTACCTTGAGCACTAGCTAGTAGCTCTTTGTTTTAATAATGTGTTCTAAGTCTATACCAGGTCTTGCAGTCTTCACGCCTATTCTACGTGATCCTGCATTGACTCTGGTTGTTGGGTGATAGCCTACCAGGCCAGATAGCTGTTTTAAACATATGCAAGATTGTTGATTTGTGGCACTGGCTTGTTAGACTTAATTTTTAATCAGTCATTTCAATATAAATGACAAATTGTAAGCCAGTGTATTGTTTTTAATGATGTTTTGGTTTGTAGAATAGCATTCATGGCTGCATTGTTATGTAGTTAGGTTTGGTTAAAGTGCAACAATGGGTAGAATTAATAAATAAAACTTGAATGCGAACTCATAGATGGTGTTAAAATCTAACCATTGTTGCCAAAAAAATGGCCAATGAAAACCTTGGTGTGGCAACAGAACCGTCACCAGAAAGTCTTCTACAGGGGAGCTTTACAGTACATTTGATTTGTGCAGTGCCAGTGGGGCTTGACATTCTGAAATTTGAACAAACATCACTGTTTTATAGTGCTTTATATTTCAATTTAGGAGGGGGGTTGGAGCTTTCTTTCGGAGGGGCTAAGCCCACCAAAGGACCCCCGTGGGCGTGGTGACTGACTGGACTGTGTGGCAAAACTTCAGCTTGCTTTTTAATGCAATTGAATTGGAAAAGTACTTAGGTTATGCAATATCTCAAGCTTGCAAGAGAAGATATGTCAAACTTTCTGTTTACAAGCATGACAGCGACCAAAGTGATACAACGCATTCAAGTGTCTATTCTACTTCGAGGCAAAATCTGTGCTGGGACTATTTTGCCTTCATTTGAACACAATTGGTTGAAGTAGTCATATGACAAGCATGATATGCAGAGACAATTGGTTGGGATTTAGGAGTTTATGGTTATTGTTTAGGATCAGGGTTTATGGTCAAGTTTTAGGTTTAGGGATTCAATGTTTAGTGTTAGGGCTTAGCCTACAGTTCACTTAATGCAAACGAGAAGCTGCTAACTGCTTGCCATCCCTGAAACCATGACAACCATCATCATCCATGCATGGGACTGAGCTTTTATAGATGCCGTGGTCAACTAAGCAGGACATGCGTTCCAAAATTGTCATGTGACTACTTTAACCAAACATGTTTAGCTAAAGGCAAAATGGCTCTGCATAGACTGAAATGTTTTTGAAATGACCAAAAAAAATCAAGTCATTTTGGTCAGAATGTCTGAAAAAATAGGCTAATAAATACTGGTTTGGCAAGTTGCGAGACAAAAACAACTGCGAGACAAATGACCGAAATGTTTCAGTGACCAAAATGTCTCAGCAAAAAAAACAACGAAAATCAGACACATGCTGTAAAGAAAAGTTTCGAAGATGAAAAAACTGAATGCTTGTTGGTAGTTCATGCAAACAATGCACTTAACAAACTTAACAGAAAAGTCAGTCTAGAAAATATCAAAAGACTGTGTCTGCCCATGAACACTTACCTACATAATTCCTGCCATGCTATATCCTATATCTGGAAAATTGGCTCACATAATGTCATAGGAGGGTGTGACACAAGGTGATAATGCAGTAACTGCTATGTATGCAATCTCCACACAACCACTGATACAAGCACTAAAACTGCAAACGATGATGTGAAGCACTAAAACTGCAAACAGTGATGTGAAATAGGTATGTTTTGTGGATGATAGCTCTGCAGTCGGACCTTTGAGAGGAGTCAAAAAATGGTGAGACTACTACAGTCCAAGGGACCAGACTTCGGGTACTGCGCAAAACCTGCAAAGACCATCCTCCTAGTACAGGGGTTCATAACAAGGGTGATTTATCCCTTAGGGATAAAGTTTACCTATCTTGGTAGTAAATTTAATGATGCTGTTGTACATTTTTATACAGTGTTAGTGATTAAAAAAAACAAGGGTTAAATTTTATGTTAGGAAGCTGGCAAGGGGTAATGGGAGAAAAAAGGTTGAGAACCCTTGTCACAGCAAAAAGCAGAAGTTTAAAGAAATCTGCACAAAAACGTTTTGAAAAAATACTAGTATCACAATCTTAGACCAAGGTGAATGCTACTTAGAGCAGTCATTGGGACAATAATTTAGGGAGCAAAAGACTTTTCAGTTGCTATCAAATTATGCACAAGATGATCCTTAAGCAGCATACTCAGCATTCACCAAAGGATTATGCTCCACATGAACCCATTTCCAAAGAACAATACTGGACATAAGTGATTTGTCTGAACCCCTGGAAAACACCATCAGAGATTAGTTAATACCTGCTCTTGTACTGTAGGACAAGAGGTATGATGCGGAAAGACAACTGCTGGCTCTTCCGGTGTGCTAGGTCTGACAAATCCTCAGACAAATGCCAAAACAGAATACAATAACTCCATGTTGATCACTGCAAAACTAACCAACCAAATCTACAACCAAAAACTCAACCTTGAATACTACCCTTTAGACCAGCAATATATCAGAACCACAAAAAGCAAACTACAACAAGAGAAGACGAAATGCCGCAATTGTCGTAACAAACCATTTGGGGAACTATACCCTGAGTCACAACAACTCATAAAAAGAGCAATGGAGAAAGGAACATCTTCATGGCTGTCAGCCTTGCCAATAAAAGCAATTGGATATGCATTAAACAAACAAGAATTCATGGATGCCATGAATTCTGCATGATATCTGGATGGAAGGTGAAGGGCATACTCACCCATGTGCTTGTGGAGAGACAAACTCTGTAGATCACAGCCTCATTTGTAAACTAGGCAGTTACACATCAATGAGGCGTAACTCAGTGAGAGACTCTGTTCAGATAGAACCCACACTTCTTGACTTCCAATCAATGAAAACGATTTTGAAAGTCAATACTGCTGACATTGCAAGGTTGGATAATTGTGCAAAAGGACTGTGGAATAGTTGTGAGAAAACATTCTTTGACATAAGGATCACACATCCTACCTCACTTTCTTATTCTGGTTTATAAGTCCCTTGCACACATCTACCATTCATGTTGTTGGTAGATGTGTGCTAGGGACTTGTAGGGCAATTCCATGCAAACGTCAACCACAGACTATTTTTTTCAAACGAAGTTTAGACATATTTTATTCATAAATCTTAAAACTAAAAGCTTTAAAGTTTTTTTTTTGTATGTGGAACATATGTTATGTGCAGCATCGTGTAGTGGTGACATGTAGAGAATAGTGGACGGTAAATAAATTTGAATGTGTTAAATATACCCAATTTGTTTCTGAATTTTTTTGAAGTTGCTAAAACTTTTTCACAGTTACTTTTTGGTGCATCATTGAGTGCAAAAGATATGTTGTGTTGTTCAATGCTTGAAATTTCCGTTTTCCATGTTACCTCTGAAATATTACAGCTTTTTTTGGCAAATATTTGTCCCACACGTCACGTTTTTTTGCGTTATTTTGTTTGAAAAAGTTTTAAAAGTTACTTCTCAATTTTATTTCAAATTATCTTTGATAAACCTCTACTGAACACATTTATCCCGTTAATGATTTTTTTACCATTTAGATTTGGCATAGAAACCATAAAGTAAATTGGTCACACAAGTCACATTCTGTGATTTGACATGTGTGACGCCATTTTAATTTTATGTATAACTGCATAATTTGTAAGGGCATAATTTAATTTTTTGTGTGAAGTTCATGCAGTATTTGGAAAACACTTTACATTACTTTCTTCTTACATACCTGTGTATAACTGACTTGTCTTTGCATATATTGGCAAAGGATTGCTTATTGATAAGACACTTAGCTGACAAAATCTAATCAAATAACAGAGAAACAACTGCACTATGCTGGCTTACCATCTAAGCCAGCGTTTTTCAACCTTTTTGCTTCTGGGGAGCCTTCTGCAAATGTTTGCGTTGCTCATGGAACCCTATGCGATGATCCAAGTATCTATCCTACTTTCTGTAAAAAACCTGTGAAAACAGTAGTATTGGTACAACCGCATCAAACTGTGGGTTGCAAATTTTGCCCCAGGCACTTTCAACAAATTTTAGAATAGTTGGCATGATGCTAGTGGCTTCTTGTCTGCCTTGTGTAAGCTGTAGGCTAACCTTTAACTATAGACCCTAATCCCTTGTCTCTTTGCATGTCATACTTGTCCTGTGACCACTTTCACCAATTGTGTTCAACTAAAGGCAAAATAACACAGCCTTTGCATCATGAGGCAAAATAGACACTATCACAAATGTATGTATTCAGCAGTCGAGTGTTTTCTGCAATAAACAGTGGGCATTATTATTTTACAAAAAGTCTTCTTGTAAGAACAAAAGCAGTAGGTGGCACCACAAGAAATTGCAGTCCGTCACTTCTTCCAATTGACTAATCTTTACCGTGGGACAGTTTTTTTCAGCTTATAAATTGCTCATACTGAACATTATGCTTTTTCTTTCTACTTGTAGGTCCACCTGTCAATTTCTAATTAAAAAAACTACAACAAATCACTTAACTCGTTGGCTGCCGGCCTACAATATATTCGTACTTCGATTTCAGCCTAAAAAACAGCAGTTTTCAGTTGCCTTACCAACACCCTAGCTCCTCTGCCGATTGTGCTAGAGAGCTGTTCAACGGCTCAAACGGATCAGCCAGTCTAGTAGATTGCACTCGAAAAATATTTTTTGGTTGGGGGTTGCGGATTGTTTGTGACTGACGTCATAAGTGAAGTAGTTTTAGGGTCATTTTGGCTCATGTTGGCAGGCCTAGGGCCCAACCAATATTTTGCTATGATTTTTAATAAATCTCATTAATGATGATGCTTTGTTTCGGCTGTGATGGCCGACGCGTGTTTCATGGTTCATCTTGTCTGCTTGTTTTTGAAAACACACCTGCCAGCATTGCTGCAAGATAACTGTCTTGACTTGGTTCTTTGTGTTTTCTTGCGCAAGTTGTTTGGATGCGTGAGGAATATAACAGTATTTTGTTGACACCTACTGCTGCCGGTAAAATCGGCCGTTTGGCCAATACTGATATACCGGTGAAACCCAAATATCAGCCCGATATATCGGTCTATCTCTATTAGTAATGGCAAAACTCATCCGCTGATTGCACTAAAGAGCTGTTGAAACCCTCAAAAGGCTCAGCAAGTCTGTGAGTCTACAATTACAAAACAAATTTGGTTTTGTTTTTTTGTCAATGACGTTGTCTCAAATTTTTATTGAAAACTATGCTAGAATCCGAGTCTTTTGGTCCTTTGATCAGCTTTCTAATGTTTCTGGTTCAAAAGTTATGGCCTAAGAATAACAAATTAATTATTTATATAATTAGGAAGATTTTAATTAATCCCCTAATTAGATGCTAATTAATGATCTAATTAACAAATTAATTATCTAATTAGGGGATTAATTAACACTTTCCTTACCAGCTTACATAACTTTGTGTACTTAGTATTTGAAGGACATTTGTTGGGCTATGTACCAATATAGATCTGGCATCTACTAGAGATCAGCTGTAATCTTTTTCTCTTAAAATTTCATGTATTTGCATATAAAAACTAAGAAAAACAGCTGATTTGCCACTTGAAACCCTTGGCTTCAAGGCTTCATTTACAAGTAAAGATCAACCGATATGGGTTTTTTGGGTCTGATTCCAATATATCGGCCATTCATGGACCAATAGGTGATCATTAGGGCAAGTTTTTGTTGCAGTAAAAAAGTGAGAAAGTTGCATTTATTTTCAACGAAAGTTGCAATTATGCGCAGTAAGTTGCATTTATGGGCACATTTGACTGCGAAAGACTTGACACAACCTACTTTGGTTTGCGCGGACTTGGCCAAAAGCCAAGACTTTCCGCACTTCCACCTCTAATTGAGTTCGAGCACTGTCGTACTTGGCTGGGGTTGTAAAACTTCTAGCTTGCAAACATTGAGGCGCAGCTAATCCGTCCCATAGCTCTTTTTCATGCAATCAAAGAGAATAGAACTAAACTGAAATAGTTCTGTAGTATTTTTTAAATTACACTTTTACATTTTGCGCAATACCTGATAAAAATTGCAGTAAAAATTTTGCACGTAAAAATCGAAAAAGTTGCAATATAAAATTCCTGGAAACAGCTCAAAACATTGAACTACATATATTTTTAGTATTTAGGAAGCTGTTGAAAGCTGTAACAAAAAGTTGCAAAACCTTGCCCTAGTGATCATGATAAATGATATTTCCAAAATTTTTAAATCTTGTTTTTTGCTTCATCATCAAAAATATAATGTGCTCTACACCTTAACTGTTTTGAAAAGCTTCAAAAATCAGGATTTATGAGCTGAAATTTTTCAAATTGCAGCAATTTCAATATTTTCCTAAGATTTTTAATTAATCTCATTAATGATGATGCTTTTGTTTTGGCTGTGACGGTCAATGTGTGCTTCATGGTTCATCTTGTCTGCTTGTTTATGAAAACAAACCTTTTAACGTTGCTGCAAGATAACTGTCTTAACTTGGATTGTTGTGCTTTCTGAATATAACAGCATTTTGTCAACACCTGCTGAGGCTGATAACGTTTTGGCCAACGCCAATATATCGGTGAAACCCAGATATCGGCCCGATATATCGGCCAGGCCGATATATCAGTTTATCTCTAATTACAAGGTCTTTTTATAAAAAAAACTGGCATAAATGTGTTAAAACTGCCTGGCATCCAGCCCATTTTATTTTTGGAAAATACAGTGTGAATGTAAGCTTTGTTCTTGACTTGTTATAGCCTGTCTAAACCTGCAAGGCCATAGCAAGAAAACAAAAAGGTAAAAAAGACAGCAAGAAAGTAAAAAGTTGGCAAAAGACTGACCAAAACAGCAGGAAAAGTTGAGCACACAAACAAAAATTTAAACAAAGACTGACCAAAAACATAGCTGAAAAGTGCAAGGAGCCATATACCTTTGCCATGAACAACATTAGTTAAAGGCACCTTGCTGCAATCTAAAGACTCAGGCAAATGGAATAATGCTGACCTCCAAGATCTCATGCACATTGACTTTGTCATAAGTTACACCCATAATTCTTGAAAACTAAGTTGCAGCCAATTATGTTATCATATCTTCTATAAATTTGTGATGAATAGGTGTGTATTGTGCCAATGTGAATGATTTGTTTTATTTTCAGGCATACTCAAGGGTTCACATAAAAGCAGTGAACAAACACAGATGAGACTTGACAATTATATACAGTACTTCATTTCAAAATCAGGTGGTAGGTCATGAGCGATCACCTTGGTCCCAGATTTTTTTCATGAGTTTTCTGCATTTTTGTCGCTTGGTTAAGACATGTTTCAATGGAAGTACAAACATGCACAGTTAAAAAGTAAAGCAACCTTTCCTGTCCTACCTGTGTGCAACATTCCAAATCATTTCTACAACAATCAGCAGCACTGCAAGCTTGTTAGCCTATTGCAGCCTCTTTGAAAAAAGAATACTGATTCAGGCAATCACTTTTAGAAATTGTTAAAGTAATAATACTACTTCAAAGTACCTAAAAGTAATACAAAATGGTATTAAACATAAATTGTATCATCACACAAACAGCCATTTATAAAGTTACCTTTCTTGCCTTACTGTTTGCACCATACTAAAATCTTTCTGCAACAAACAATAATACTGACATGAACTTTGCACCCCAGAGTGGCTGTGTTATAAAAGCCTTAAAAAATTTCTAATCCACAGCAATCCTCAATCTGCTGTTTTTTCATTTGTGTACTTGGAAAAGAAAAATTTTTAGGTTGGTATCCAAAGAAAAGATTTTTAGACAAATGTTTTTTTAAGACAACCTTCATTCAGCATTGTCTGCACTATCTAGTTAAAAAACATAGCTGGTATCTGAAGTGTTGATAACTAATCTTTGTTTTCCATTTATCCCCCACAGTATTGGATTGTTTGTTGCTTGAACAATATGAAAATTGTTGCTTTATCTGATACCAAGATGGTTTATCCATCTTCCAAGTCTACTGTACCCTTTGTTGTCTACATGGGTATTGGGTGACTTGTATTCATTGTGGTGTTCACTTGACAAAAGTGTTTTCACCATATGTCATGCACTTTTGTTATTTGCACCACACCCCTTTTGTGCTATCATGTGTACTGCATTAGCACTCCTCTCACCCACAGGCACACCTCACTTTTTCATCTGTGTATTTATAAACTCTTCATATGTTACATCCCTCCATGTTTCTTTTGTTATGACTATTACCTAAGAAAGGATGTGGCTTCAGGGAATAAGAAAGTGGTGCCCAAACAAAATTTCAATTGTTTCTAAACCAACATATTTTAGCATGGTATTGTTATATTTTCTTTGACTGAGAAAATGGTGTTTGAGTGTATGAAGCTAATAAATGGTGAACACTTATGCTGTGTTTTGCCTAATAGAGTCTAAAATAGACAAGGATAAACAGTTACACAAGATGACATCAACACTTAATTCTACTTTCTGTGCCCTAGTTTTTTTCTTGAGGTAATCCTCCATGTTTATTTGTTTTTAAATACCATTTATTATTTTATGTCCTTATCGTATATGAGAAATTAAAGTTATCGAAGTTAAAAGTTCTTTGTTTACAAAAGGTCCAACAAAGAAAATGACATTAAAGCTGTTTTGCAAATTTTTCAAGTAGGCAGACTACATCATAGCATATAACTCCTTTTTTTGAAAACTGTTTTTACATACATGTCAGTCATGTCTTATCAAGGATATTATAGTAGACAAGGTCAATTTTCATGTTAGGGTCAGGATAAAGTTTCTAGACTAACTGAAACAGTGATGTCCTATTACTGACGAAACAATGATGTACTATAACTATGTGTAAATTTTTTAAGAAATACTAAAACGATTTGTATGAAAAAAAATTATTCTAAGGTGTTCTTGCCACTAGGCCACTTTCTCTGCAAGATTTCAGTGAATGCCTGTTTTTGCTCAGTGGGTTAGCATTTTTTGCACTGTAGGCTAATGGACTATACCAGGGGTTCTCAACCTTTTTTCTCCTGTTTACCCCTTGCCAGCTTCCTAACATAAAATTTACCCCCTGTTTTTTGTTTACTCACTAGCACCATAAAATAAAACAAAGTATTATATCTTCAGCATTGTTGAATTTACCTCCAGGATAGGTAAAATCTACTGCTGGCTGAGAACCCTTGGACTATACTATAATTGTAACATCACTCATGTTTCACATTGGGATTTCCACGTTGGGCGGTTGCAGAAGCCTTAGGAGGTCTTAAAATACCTTGCTCTTTTCTAATAACCTTTGATACTTGCGTTAACTTCATACCAAGGCAGGAGCAAGCCAGATCAGATATTGTCATGCCTGAGGCTGTGGTGCTGCAGTTAAGGAGTTCTGCAGTTTTTAGGAAACTGGAATATCCTTTGGTGATCATTATTCTCAGGTCCACTACAACCTTTTCATGATGATGCCTTAAGGAGCTCAAAGTGTAGATGAAATAGGGTCTTTCAAGCCCAGCAGAACTTTTCAAACATACAAAGCAATCAATCTAAATATTGGTTACTATTAAGTATGAGGAAAATTTTTCTCCACTGCGGTTGCACCTGAACCCCAACATATTGGTCAAGCCTTTCTTTGGGTTTCTATGGGAAAGTAAGCTGTTGTTTATTGGTAACTGGGAATTTCAGTGAGTATAATCTTTGGCAAGACTCACTTTATCAAAGCAATCATCTCTTCTCATAGATGTTTTGCCACACACCTACATACACTCAATTATGTTAGTCTTCGTCCTGCTGTTGATATGTTTTGCTCATGCTAAAATTGAAACTGGGTTGTTTGTGGAACACAGTTTAGCAAGTGTTCTGAAACTTATGTTATATTTGTCATACAACTTGAGTTAGAACACCAAAACATTAACAAATCATTCGTGGAATTTTATGAAACTTGGCTTGTTTATTGTTAGAATTTAATTTTCCTGAAGATGCATGTTAAATTGCTCCCAATTGATGTGAAACTCATTGGGTTTTTTACTGACATAAGACTTTCTGAAATACAAGGTATATTATAATTTTTTTGCTGAATGAAAATGCAATACCATTGAACATTTTTACCATTCCACATGCTTTGAAATTTTCGTGAGATAGTCCACACAAGTTTCTATGTTTTTGAGCACAAGGTATAATTCTGTTAAGTATGAAACTCTGTTTGTTACATCATTTACAATTCGCAAGTTTTGCATACAATTGAAAAGCAAAAAATTAATTTATGAAAACTACCAATGAGAAGTTTGGCACATACTATGCTTCATTGATTCTTAACCTGATTTTGATGAAACCTCAGGGGTTTTACAAGATGTGTGGCATTGTTCATTTCATCTGCTAACGATAGAAACATATAAGGTTCATTATCTCGCAAAGTTAGGAACAATGGAAGAACTAATTGTAACAAATAACTAGCACTTTATTAGCAAAACCTAAGTTGACCTTCATAAAATGACCACAGTTGTTATTTCTCGACACTGAACTGTAAGCATATTATTTTCAATTTTAATGTTTTCAGGTATTTGAGTTTAATAATTATATATTTAGAGAATGTATTCTGCAATGCAATTGGTTTCTACAGCTGCCTGTATGTGAGAAAAGCAAGGAAGTGAGTTAATAAATCATGTCCCCATCTGAATGGATCTCTTCTCGTGCAGCCAAATGTGGTGTTGGTATGTCAATACTTGTCTGCTTTCTATCTTCTGCATTGGATCTACCTTAAACAAAATTTTTTGTCCACACTAAGCATAACAGATGAAATAGCAGAAACATTTCTTATTAACACTTTGAGAGCCGGTCTACGATATATTCGTACTTCGATTTCAGCCTAAAAAACAGCAGTTTTCAGTTGCCTTACCAACGCCCTAGCTCCTCCGCTGATTGCGCTAGAGAGCTGTTCAAGGGCTCAAATGGATCGGCCAATCTAGTAAATTGCACTCGAAAAAATTTTTTTGGTTGGGGGTTGCAGATTTTTTGTGACTGACGTCATAAGTGAAGTAGTTTTAGGGTCATTTTGGCTCATGTTCCCTGGTCTAGGGCCCAACCGCTCGGCCAAAGTGTTTCGCTGAAGTTTTCATTGGAAATTAGGCTCGGGTCCGAGTCTTTTGAGCCTTTGATCGACTTTCTAGCGTTTCTGGTTCAAAAGTTATGATTTAAAATAAACTAATTAATTAACTAATTAGCTAATTAGTCAAATATTTTTACTAACTTACATCACAACTTTTGAACCTGAAACCCCAGCAGGTCATCCAAAGTATCAAAAGACTCAGATTGTAGCCTAGTTTCTAGTAAAAACTTCAG
>Ga0210059_1014657_pt1 | contig 11553 bp, 6 predicted proteins | sample Ectturendosymbi2_FD_188042 | JGI IMG/M metagenome (GOLD analysis project Ga0210059, IMG submission 188042) | Ecteinascidia turbinata endosymbiont from Florida, USA - Sample 2 (SPAdes) (version 2) | ecosystem: Host-associated > Tunicates > Ascidians > Unclassified | place: Key West, Florida... | reverse complement strand
CTCAAAGTGTTAAAAACCATCAAAGTCACTGCATTCACTGTCCTCAAATAGTCTATCCCAGTCTTCTTTTGGTACATCCTCATCAGCATCCCATGATAATGGCAAGCTCTCTTCAACTTGATCACCTCCACCATCAGAGCAGTCATCCAATAATTGATCATCCCCACACCCATCCAGGGCATTTGCAATCCCAGTTTTAAGAAAACCTTTTTCATCATGTCTTCTGGAATGTCATCCCATGCACTTTTTACCCAGGATAACACAAGCAAGAGGCCAGGCTTTTCGATGTTTCCAGCTTTGGTCAGACTTGCTATCTTCCAATGACATCTCATGTATAAGTTGCACTGGACTTTTTTGGTGAATTTTTAGTACAAAAAATGTGACTTATACTTGAATAGATACGGTACTCATAAACCAACACGATGAAGTAGATGCAAAATCTTGTATACAAACTTGAAGCATGAAAGTGTTCTGTGTGGCACCTCCTGTTTTCAAAGAGGATGAGAGGTGCCTTCAAGTGGCCCTCCCAGTTGCAGCATTTCTTCAAATGTGTACCAAACCTGTCACTACAAGAGCAACCATTGCTACCCATGCTGGATGTGTTTGGCACGGGCTGAGTACACCCTTTTTAAGGCACAGCAGCGTCCCTGCTGCCAAAGATTGACTGTATACACCACATTTTTCGGCTGAACACTGAGGGCTAACTGCAAGCAAAATCAGTGTTATGGAGCAGCTAGCCTACAAGAACAAGACTTGTTATCATCCTTCAGGAGACCCATTGCGCAACTGCAGACAAGCTAGTGATTCACAACTTCTCACTAGCTGGGTGAGTCCTGAGCAGGAATCATGGCCTTGCCATGATTGTTCACAAGGAGTTGGAATGGACACTGGTTGATCAGTCTCCAGAACAATCAGAGACTTAGTGGGTTGTGCATAGATGTCACAGGAAACAGGATATAAGATCATTAACATCTACAAACCTCCACCCTCACAACTCAAATCTACAACCATCCTGACGTTCCCATACCCCAGTCTGTATGTGGGGGACTTCAACTGCCAGCATGTCCATTGGAGCTACAGCACAACATCTCCTGATATTGAGAGCCTGGATTCCTGGGCAGCAGCCAATAACTTTGCGCTGCTGCACAACCCAAAGGGAATACCAATTTCTTCTCTCACCGATGTAATGTCAGCACCAACCCAGATCTGGCCTTTGCGAGTGTCATCCAGGACAACCAATTGCCAGACAGATGTGTTTTCGCAAAGTTCTCGCGGTCACAATATCGACCCTTCTCTGATAATATCACCAAGTCTCAAAGTTCCTGCCTACAGCCATCTGGTGAAAGGTTGGAACTTTGACAAGGATGAATGGAAGCACTTTTGTCTTCTCACAAAAGAATCCATTCAGAGATTGCAAAATGTTGTTCAGCAATGTTATCATGTGGGAAGATACAGTGTAATTTGTGCATACCCTACTTTGTCTTTGTACCGATGTTTCAGACCATAGGGTGCACTTAAAATCCTTTAATTTTCTCAAAAACCGAAAGTGCGCCTTATAACACAGTGTGCCTAATGTATGGACCTGGTTGTACTTTCTCATCTAAAACCAATTTTATGTGGTAAACGATGCCATTTATATAATGGCTAGTTATGATTTTTTGTAAACAGACCATCGTGTCACATAATAAACTAATAACAATTGCAATGAGAAGCATATTTGGTTCCAAGAGTAGCTAGCACATACCACAGATCACACTCCACTAGGTTCCTGACTAAATTGGCTCACACAAACATGCGCACCACTTTTATTTTAATCTATTCATGTTTAGCGGATTAGGCATGCGTGACAGAGTAAACTCCCTTGTATGTACAGTAATCCAAGGGAGTATAATTTGTCACATGAAAGTCCCTCGTATATTATCTGAGTGTTGCTTCATTGAAAGTGCCTTTATGTATGAAACCAAAGCAGCAAGCATTCAATTTTTGATTGGGCGACTCATAATCCAGTGCGTCTTATGGTCTGAAAAATACGGTAGATCTAAGAACTTTGCTTCGGGATGGATTTGCCTATAAATCCCATACTTTCGTGCCACTTTGCAACTCCATAACTTGCCAGTCAATTGTGCTTCTGGATAGCTGTTGAAACACCTAAAAGACTCAGCAAGTCTTCAAGTTTGCAATGAAAAGAATTTTGTAAGCTTTGGGTTTCAGGCTTTTTGTGTATGTCGTAAGTGGGATATGTTTTAGGCCTTTCTGGTCGAGGTTACCTGGCTCTGGGCCTTAACCATAAGAGGCAAGTTTTCGCTTAAATTTTCAGTAAAAGCTAGGCTAAAATCTGGGTCTTTTGAGCCTTTGCTCACTTTTCTAACATTTCTGTTAAAAAAATTATGGCTTAAAAAACTGTGACCCAAAAAGATTTTTTTAGCCAAATTTTGGTTCTTTTACGCTCATTTTTTAGCAAGAAACCTTAGAAAGACGATCAAAGACTTAAAAGACTCAGATTTTAGACTAGTTTCCACTAAAAACATGAGCAAAATACTTCCATCTTGTGTTTGGTGCCTAGGGCCAGGTAATCTGCGCCAAAGTGGCCTAAAACCTACCCTACTTATGACATAACCCACAAAAAATCCCGAAACACAAAACCTAAATTTTTTTACATTGCAAACCAGAAGACTCACCAAGTCTTTTAACACTTTTAAAGCCGCCTGGTTTCGACGATTTTTGCAAGAAAAAACAGCAGTTTTCGGTTGCATTACCAACGCCCTAGCTCCTCCGCCGATTGCGCTAGAGAGCTGTTCAGCGGCTCAAACGGATCGGCCAGTCTAGTAGATTACAATCAAAAAAAAAATTTTTGCTTGGGGAGTGCGTTTTTTTGTGAGTGACGTCATAAGTAGAGGACTTTTTGGCTACCTTGGCCCACTTTGCCTGGCCCTGGGCGCCAACCGTTAGGTGGTAGTATTTCGCTGAAGTATTTACTGGAAACTAGGCTACAATCCGAGTCTTTTGATAGTTTGGATGACCTGCTGGGGTTTCGGGTTCAAAAGTAGTGATGTAAGTTAGTAAAAATATTTGACTAATTAGCTAATTAGATAATTATTTAATTTGTTTATTTTAAATCATAAGTTTTGAACCAGAAACGCTAGAAAGTTGATCAAAGGCTCAAAAGATTCGGTCTCGAGTCTAGTTTCCAATGAAAACTTCAGCGAAACACTTTGGCTTAGCGGTTGGGCCCTAGGCCAGGCAACATGAGCCAAAATGATCCTAAAACTACTTCACTTATGACGTCAGTCACAAACAAACCGCAACCCAAACCAAAAATTTTTTTTTCGAGTGCAATCTACTAGACTGGCCGATCCGTTTGAGCTCTTGAACAGCTATCTAGCGCAATCGGTGGAGGAGCTATGGCATTGGTAAGGCAACCGAAAACTGCTGTTTTTTAGGCCGAAATCCAAGTACGAATATACCGTAAACAGGCTCTCAAGGAGTTCAGGGTTTTAACAGCTCTCTACCACAATCGACGGGTGAGTTATGGAGTTGCAAAGTGCCACAAAAATAGCAGCTCAATGCGTGATTTCAAACTGAGTATCTCGTGCACCAGCAGTAAATGTGTTAAGTTGAGAAACACTGGAACAAGACTTTTCAGTCTGGTCTTTTTGGTAGAGCTCGACCAATAAGCTTTTTTTAGGCCGATACCGATGTTTTTCATTTTTCATTGCCGATATCCGATGCCAATATTTTTGTATTACTCAAGCAGTATCTATTTTGCCTCACGTGGCAAAATAAACACTCCTGGAGCTATTTTGCCTTCAGCCAAGCATTTTCAAGTATGGCTGAAAGACATTACAGTGCATTTTTTTCTTCAGGCCACATAAACAAAGAAAATAGTTTCACAAGTCACAATCATTTCATGAAGCAAAATATACACTCCAGCTTTGCCTTGTGAGGCAAAATATACACTCCTGGAACTGTTTTGCCAGCAGCTGAACATGATTGGCTGAACTGGTCACATGACATGTTTGGACAGCATGACTGTCTCAGTTGACTGTGTGACATCTGTAAATGGGTTCAGTCTGATGGACAAGTAATGTTATGCTTTCACTGCTGGCAAGCTGTTATCAGCTTCCTGCTTGCATTGTGTGAACTGTAGGCTAAATCTAAACCCTTGTTTCTTTACATATTGTACTTGTCACATGACCATTTCAACCAGCTGTGTTTGACCAAAGGTCAAATGTACTCTGAAAGGATGGTTTAATCCGTTGTGCCTACTGCAGTCCATAGCAATGTCTAGGACTCACAGTAGTCTAACTCTAAATAAAAAATGCACAAACAGCACACATGTGTTGCGTACAAGTGGGCTTACTCCTTGTGTAGACATCTGTGCCTATGCTCAGATGTCATAAGTAAAAAACAATACACGAAGCATTAAAACCATCACTTCACTGTGATGAAGAACCATACAACATCAAATTCTGTGCAAACCTAGGTCGTGCTCGCTGTGACGTAGGCACTTTTTGATGCACGCTGAACGCAAGACTGTCTAGCCTAGAGAGACCTTGATAAAACAGCCAACCAACACAAAAGCATGTAACCTAGTTTGTTCACAGACAATCATCTGCTTACTGTGCCAAAACTTACAAGCCAATGTTATGTCATAGAGCGTTTTGCCGGGACTGTTGCACAGCGGTCTGATTTATGCATGGAGGTCTGTGTGCTAGGAACAGGACAGTGCATTTGTTTTAATCAATCAAGGTCAGAGACGAAGTAGCAACTTGGGTTTCTGAACACCCCATGTAGAGCAACAGCGTAGCACTTTTATGAGCAAATATTGGTGATATATATCGGCAGAATTTTGCCAATACATACACCTGCAAAATCATCATATTGGCCGATATATATCGGTGTGCCGATATATTGGTCAAACTCTACTTTTCAGTCTGGCCGTTTTGGTCACAGGACTTTTCAGTCTTCATCGTTTCAGTCTTGAGACATTTCAGTCAGACTATGAAGTCTTGCAGAAATCTTACATGTTCACTTTTTGATGTTAAATTACTTAAATCAATGAAAGGTTTTATTTTAAAAAACTACAAATGTGATCAATCCAAGATCTGATAGTCAATCAGCATCAACATATGATTTTCATTTTCACCACCAAGCAAATTTAATCATTATCAACATTTGGCAATTAAATACAAATGCTTCAAACTCATATTTTTCACATTTAATCAGAATCATGACTCCTCAAAAGGGAGTTTGTGTATTAAGACCAGTTAGCGTGACACTTCACCTGCCTATATAATCATTTCAATGAACAAAGGTAATTAGTTGTTATGTACAGAAGTGTTGTGACCGAAATGTTCCCACACTGAAACAACCAGACCAAAATATCCCAGACTGAATCGGCCAGATCGAAACAGCTCAGACTGAAATAGCCAGCCTGAATAGGCCAGACCGCAAAGTTGCATACCCGAGAAACACTGCTGCATCAGTGACACCTTGCACGTGCTAAATATACCCATGCATCATAGATTACTGGCATTGGTCAAAATTGGCAGAAGGTGGGGTTATTCATCAAACCTGATGAGAGAATTTATGAAAAACTAGAGGTGACAAATAATTCACACAATTTTATCAAGATGTTCACACGTTGACACCAAGTTGATTGATAACAAATATGCCATAGACCAGCTTTATAAAAATAAATGTTGTTGGAACTGCAATTCCCTATTGCTAATAAATCATGCCTCTTATCAAACTATACTATGACTGATACTTTACTCTTGAAAAATGAGATTAAAATGTACATGTCAATAAGCAACAAACGACCAAGGCATCATTTAATTCTTGATCAATGACAAGTTAACAGTGATATCACATACAACGACTAATACAATAGTAGTAAAAAGAAGTAATGTAAAAGTGTGCATACCTTATTTTCAAGTTCTTCTGGAAAATCCATTTTGAACCGCACTATCATTCCACAGGAATAGTCTCTTTGGACAAACAGTCGTTTTTGCACAGATAAAGGTTCAGAAGCCTGCATTTGCACTTTTGCACAGTGCGAAGCACACACTTGAAAGCACTAATTGTTATGAACTACTACAAATTAAAAACAGCTATGAATCAATCAGGTATCATTGCAGTTTTAATGTTAAAACTAAAATGTTGATCATTAAAAAGATAGAACAATTAACTGACAAGCAATTGCAGTGTACTTATGGCAAAATGATTGACAGTTGCATTTCTCCGTGGCTTGCTGGAATGCAACCAAGCACAAACATGTCCACTGCTCCTTTGTCAGCTTCTCTGCTTACTTGTTGTAGAACATGTTTTGTCAGTCTAGAGGGCACTGCTTGTCTCAACTACTAAGCTGAGTGTTGTTTTCTTTTTCTTTCTTTGAGGTTGCTGCGTTACTTATGCTTGCTTAAAGCTATAGTAAATTAAAACCTGAGTTTGTTCTAAGAAAAAATATGTTGTTGCTATGGGTGAGATCAGCATTATTAATGCTGTGGTGTCAAGTATCTGACAATTTGCTTAGATTTTTACAAGTTATGAAAAGCAAATGTCAATGGTTAAGTAGTGTCCATTTTACCGCCAATAATATTCTGGCAGCAACAGATCGGCTGGAGCTATTATACCACCAGTCAAACATTTGGTCTCGTGGCATGACGCAATTCGAATAAAAAGGCCAGTTTGTCATGCAATCAGTGTGCTGCCCTTAGTGTAGTGGTTATGCTTCACGTCTGATATGCCATTGCTTTTCAGTTCGACTCTCACCTTGGTGACTTCCTTTTTTTTTACTTTTTTCAAAACCTTCCCAACTTTTCCCTTTGGTGTTAGGTTTAGGGTTCAGTTAGCGTTAAGGGTTAGCATTAGGTTTAGGGGTTAGAGGTTTGTGTTAGGGGTTAGCATTTAAGCCCAGCTCACACGGAGTGCGATTGTTGCGATTTTCAGTCTGCAGAAGCAAAATTTTGATGTCACATCCACTAATCAAGTGACTGATGCGGCTTGCGGAAGAGTAGAAATTGGTTTTACTTTGCCACATCTGCCGCTTCGCGTTGGTCCTCGGTCGAAGTGTTAGGCTTGGCAGTGAGTGTGCATTATAATGACGAATCAGACAACTTGAGTTGGTTTTTCAGTTTATTTGTCACCAAATGATACTAATAATAACGAGAAAATTTGTGGAATGAAACAAGAAAGGCTGTAAGTGACAAAAACAAAACAAACGAGTGAAATTTTAGTACCGATAAAAAAAAACAAAAAAAAACAATAAACACCAACATAACACAGGTGGAGGTGGGCAAGCAATGGTGAAGAATTGAGGCAAGTACAGATGAATAGCTAGGTGAGGCAAGCATACAGGTGAAGGAAGCGGGCAGCAATAATGGTTATGAGGCACAGAGAGCAAGGCATTTTGATTCAACATTTCATTACAAAAACAAGCAGCACGGGCAGAAAACAATGTTTTTATATACAAATTGTGAAGAAATGTAAATTTACCCACAGACCATATTAGGGTGGGTTGCATGTATGAGTTGTTCCCAACCAGATGCATGGTGTCACCATGAAGTTGAAGAGTAAGGGGTATTAACAGGTTGCAGTATTATTAGCAGTAATCATTATTTATTCCAATACGTGTTAGGTACATGAAAAACAAAATACATTTAAGTTGGAAAAGTATTTAGTTCTAAGGTATAGTTTCACAAAAAGTCACAACTTATCTATGTGTACTAACTGCTTATTTGACAAATGTAACAGGTGTCATGTCATTGACACCGTTGTTTAGCTTCATGACTGTGGGCCTGGGAATTAGGCTGAAGTCAATGTCCATGAGGTCTTGGATGTGGACATCACTTCGTTTGCCTCGAAATCATCGTATTACAGCAAGGGTGCTCCTCAAAAGAGCAAATCTAAGTTTTGTCCATACGTATGTTATGACAGATGCATATGGTTCTCTGCATTTTTCAGCTATTTTTTCTGCCAGCCTTTTGTTGACTCTGTTGCATTCTGGTGCCATCCCTCCAGTTGCTGTGAGGACAAAGGGGTTGAATGAAGACTTCTCTATGTCAATCACTCTTTTGTTATACTTATCCTTCTCTTTTTCATGTTGTTGGTATGGCTCTGCCAAGGACTTCCCAGAATAAGACTGTGAGGTAGGATGTGTGATCCTTATGTCAAAGAAAGTTTTCTCACAGCTATTCCACAGTCCTCTCACAGAGATATCCAACCTTGCATTGTCCGCAGTGTTGACTTTTCTTTCAAAGTCATTTTCATTGATTGGTAGAAGTGTGGGTTCGGTCTGAACATCCCTACAGACTTCTCTCATTTTTGTGCCTGAGAGTCTCTTTGAGTTGTGCCTCATTGAAGTGTAACCACCTAATTTGCATACTAATAACTCTAGTGATCTGCTCTGTGTTGAATAACAATAACTCTCTAGTGATCTGTTCTGTGTTGTTCTGTTTTGTGTTGTGGTCTGTTCTGTGTTGCAATCTGCTCTGTGTTGAATCATCTATTCTGTGTTGATGATCTGTTCAGTGTTGAGTAACTCTAGTGATCTGTGCTGTGTTGAATTCCAAATCTTCATCTTTCAGATTTTCTACACATTTCCGCTTGAACCTTTGGTATTATAGGTTGCCAGATACTCTACAACTTTATTCTTTTGTGAGTTGCCAAATAGCTTTTGAGAAAATTCACCAAGCATTGTCTAAAAAGCCTATTAACATTCTTCAGCAAGATATATAATTTAAAAAGCCAAAACACAAGCCTGATAGTATGTGCCAACTGCCTCTAAAAAAGCGAAATATTGGAAAGAAAAAGCCAAACAATTTTTTTATGCCAACTGCCTCTAAAAAAATCCATATTTCAAAAATAAGCCAATCTGGCAACCCTGAGTGGAAAATCCTAACAGTAGCAATTCTATTTGAATAAGCAATAAAGCATTTGAATAAGGTTGTTGGACACTAGGTAGATTTGTTTATAAATAGTGTTTACTGATTCTGTGAATTACTCTTACTGGACTGCTTCTGTTGGACTACTGCTCTTCCACTACACTACTGTTTAGTGTTTGCTGCTTCTGTGAATTACTGGACTGCTCCTGTTGGACTATTGCTCTTCCACTTCACTACTGTTTTTTACTGACTATTCCTGCTGTGTTACCATTGTGCACTACTATGAGGCTACCTTTGAAATCTGCAGCTGTCATTGTACTGTTGATATACTCTTGCTGATCTACCCTAGCCTTAATAAGTTGCAAACTGAAATATACCCACGGCAAATAATAGAAGAGGCAAACATAATCCATCAACCCATAGCAATAGCTACAACCATGACATGAAGACAGAACTTGATGAATATACAATGATTTCATCTTAGCTAAATGAAATGAAGTCTGAATTGAAAAAATTAGGAGGCCTAAAAGACTTACCTAAAAAAATTGAATGTCATGAAATTCAACTTTCTAATATATTCAAAGAGATTACCACTATCAAAAGCAATATGGATCACCTCAAAGAAGAAAATGCTCAACTCAAGAAAATAAACAGGGATCTTCTTGAAGAAAAAAATGCCAAACTGGATTCCCAACTGAATGAACTAGAACAGTATGGCCGAAGACTAAAGTTGGAAATCCATGGTATACCAATGCCAGACAATGAAACGAATGCTGAAGTCCAAGAAAAAGTGGTGCAAGTTCTCAAAAAAATTAACAACTATTACCAAAGATGCTATTGATGTTGTACACAGACTCAGAAGAAAACCTAGAACTGATCAAAACAAATGTCAGATTCATAGCTAGAAAAAAAACAGGAGCAACATATACAGCTTAAGAAATAAACTGAAATCTGCTGAATTCGACGACCATCATATTGACAGACTTTTTATCAATGAAAATCTTACCAGTCGTAAAAAACACTTACTTGCTCAAGCCAATCAAAAAAGAAAAGATTTACATTGCAAATATCTGTGGACTAACAATGGGAGGATACATCTCAGAAAAAATGAAAAGGATGCAGTCATTACAATTAATCCAAACAGAAGACGACCTGCATCGTATCAAGTAATACATTTTATGATCCAGGCTTCATGAGAATATTCTGTGGGGGTGAGTTACTATTATGTTTGCTCTTGGCATTCACACTGTTTACAAATGCTAGTCTTATGGCATCATGTACTTTGCCATCTCACCCAAATGGGTGTAAATGATCAATGTGCTGTTTGCAATTTGCACACTGGTGTTGCAGTTGACTGCATCGCCTTGTACTACTGAGGCTAGCATAAGCGAAAGATGGCAATTCGGGGCATTAACTGACAGGAAAGCAACCAACAGCAATAGAGCTCCCTCACTGAGTTTACTCTACTACCAGGTTGCACTAGGACATTAACTCTCTAGAAATTTTGTTATGTGTGCCTACTAGACGCATTTGTACTTCGCACATTATTATGAGTCACCTTTTGGGAGAGTAACTTATGATATAAAAACTATTACATTGAAAAATAATGTCAAATTAAAAATAGAATTGATAATGAAAACGCATACTAATATTGTAATCAAATAATGATTCAAAATTTTCGCATTTTACGATTGACCACTTGTGTCACTATAGCAGTATTGCAATATTGCAGTATAATCTGTTCTTCCAGTATTGTCAAGGTAATTTGAAAAAATTCTTTATCACAGAGTATATTCTTGTTTGACAGAACACAATCTAATTGATAAAAGACAATATGGTTTTAGAGAAAATCACTCAACAGAGCTAGCCATTACAACTATTTATGATGAACTACTCAGATACTTTGACAATAAATTAAAAACATGTTCCTTATTTCTAGACCTATCAAAAGCATTTGACTGCTGTGACCATGAAATTTTGCTTGATAAACTTTACCACTATGGTATCAGAGGTATTGCTCATAAACTATTCTCAAATTTTCTGCACAATAGAATGCAGTGCACTAAAATAAGGGAATTTAAATTTTCATACAAAAGGATATCTTACGGGGTCCCTCAGGGTAGATTTCGCCTTTGCTTTTCCTTATTTACATTAACGATATCACAAAAGCATCTTCTTTTCATACTACTTTATTTGCTGATGATATTAATCTTCACATGTCAAATTCCTCCTTTAATGTTCTTCAGACAACTGTTAACCTTGAACTATGTAAAATTGACCACCGGCTGAGAGCCAACAAGCTTTCTCTTAATTACAATAAGACTAGTTTTATACTATTAACTTCTTGAAAACACAATCCTGCTTCATTTAAAGTTATCATAAATAACCACAACATTTCCGCTGAAGATAACCTAAAATACCTAGGTGTCCTTCTTGACAATAAGTTAAGCTGGAAACCTCATGTACACAAGGTAAAAACTCAACTATCAAGAGCTTGTGGAATTCTATCCAAACTTAAACATCATACAACACTACCTGTACTGAAAGTTGTCTATAACTCATTAATCCATCCCTACCTTAATTACTCAATCCTCAATTGGGGACGTGCTTCAAATGCAACCATTCAACCTCTCATTAAGCTCCAAAATAAAGCTATAAAAATAATAAA
>Ga0210059_1014656_pt1 | contig 11554 bp, 5 predicted proteins | sample Ectturendosymbi2_FD_188042 | JGI IMG/M metagenome (GOLD analysis project Ga0210059, IMG submission 188042) | Ecteinascidia turbinata endosymbiont from Florida, USA - Sample 2 (SPAdes) (version 2) | ecosystem: Host-associated > Tunicates > Ascidians > Unclassified | place: Key West, Florida... | reverse complement strand
TCGCTTAGTTGGGAGACCGACCTGTGCTCCTGCAACAACTAGGTTGACCCTCAACCAGTAGGGATCTCTACAACTACCTACAACCTCAGTCCCTACAATCCTGAAAGTCGTTGGTTGGTTAATAGTTCATTTTTGCTAACAGAAAGTTTTTGCAAAAAGTATCTGTTTATTGTGACAAGTTTGTGATGCACCTTTGTGAACCCTTTCGTAGTGGTTCACCCCGCGCATATTTTGGTGCATCCCAGGGTGCACCGTGCACACCGGTTGAAGAGCGCTGTTCCAATGCAAACAGAAGCAAGTCGATGAAAATAAAAGCAAGTCTCGCTTCAAAGTAGCCTCAGCACTAACATTTACTGTGATAAATTGAAGGAAATTCCAAATTTGAATATTTTTCCTGAATGTTTCCACGGGCCACTGAAAATGCTGTGGCGGGCCGCTATGTGCCCACCCCTGTACTAGGCTCATTCTTATAAGTCCGAGTTGGTGGACAATTTATCGTTCGTTTGAAATTATGCTCGAAATGGGAACTGTCCGTTGGATTGGCCTTCAAATCCAATGTTCTATACAAATCCATTGCTTCAATAAACATTCAGTCTGACATGAATCATGTTTCAAAAACTACTTAATTGCGTAGGGCAGCTCGGGCTCTGATGGATGAGCCCGAGTAAAGAGCGAGCGAACGAAGTCGAGAGAACCGCTACTTCGAACGATATTGTTTTATTCAGGTCACCTGCAACATGGACGCGAAAGGTCAGACATGGAACGAAAAATATGAACAGTGGCAAAGCCCAAAGAAAAGAGCCTGAGTTAACAACTTAGTGAAGTGGGACCGTGGGTGGTGGCACAAACATACAAAACAAGCACGCTTGCGTTCTCCGATATAAATCGAAATCGAAGACTCGAGCTAAAGCCGCAGAACCCGTGTGCCGGAGTCGCTACTGGGTTGTTAAAGACACCAAGAACCACACTTAAAAAACAGGCAAAAAAGACACAGCATTGACAACTGTCTTAAACACAATCAAAATCACAACTTTTCCACGTCTTGAACACAGAGGTAACATGACTGATTACTCATTCTACAACTGCATTAGATACCGGAATGCAAAGACAAGACAAAGCATATGCAGCAAGTTGTCTGCTTTAAGGATGCCAACTGTGTTGCCAGTGTAGAAATAAATACAGCTGTTTAGTGTTGCCAATGCAAAAACAAAACCACATTGGAATAAGATCTGTCAAATCTTTTATTTTGCAAATCTGATTCAGATTTAGCAAAATTTGACTATTTAGACTGGTGTTGAAACGCTCGAAATTACACCAGTTTTTTGATGGTGTGGCACGAACTTTTTCCTACCAACAAGCAGAGTGTCTGGGGCAGGAATTTGAAAATTTCAGTAAAAATTGCTGTTTTCTTAGTTTCGAGTGGTAAAAAACAAATTTCGCCACTTTTGACCCCCCTAGACAAACTTTTGGAAAAATCCACTAGCGCCCCCCTGGAAAAATGCTCCCGACGGCCATGCACACGAGCAGGTAAAATGAAACCATTTTTGTAAAAAATTTTGTTGTATTACACCATCAAGCAACACTGTCAACACCAATGCGGTAAGCAAGCCATAGCAGGATAACAGACTGGACACTGTGTATACTGCCAAACATTTCGAAATCCTGGCAAATTCACTGCCAAATTACAAATAATCTGATACAAATAATACTGACAAAATACTGCCAAAAGTGTGCAACATTTTTTCATTAAACCATTTACTTTAACAATGGAACCAATTCCAAATGTGTTATTCAAACCTATTTAAGCAAAAATCGAAATTGAAAAATGGGGGTCCAGTCACTCCAGAAATAAAAGTGGGGGGCCTGGGCCCATGCGGCCCCCCAGGTTCCGCCACTTATGTGTGCAAATGAAAAAAATTGAGAATTTTTTTAAGGCAATGTGATTTTCAATTTTTTTGTTGCCCTTTATTAGCACTGGATTTTTTAAAAGATGTGCACAAAAGCAAATTCCAAAATCATTGCTTTGAACTAAATATGCAGTAATCCACAATTATTTGAAAGAAATAGGTTCGCATGGCATTTGTCTTTTAATCACAAGTTTCACTTTTGATCGCACGTCATTACCTGAACCTTGCTGGATCTTTTCAATCCCAAGTGATGTAGAACTGGCATTTTTTAGTTTTACAAATGACGAAGGATTCGACGATGAGGTTGATGGAAGAGTTTGCTTGGGATGATTTCTTGACAATTGACTTTCTACTACTTGAGATGGATCTCCAACTGAACTACCTTTATTCGGAGAAAAATAATAAGAAAATGGTTTAATGCTGTCAAACAAAATTTAACCGCTGATTACATGGAAGCTGTTTAGCAGAAAATTTTTCATATGATACTAATTTATTGATTTGTTCCACGTCTGTTTTCCTTTTCATATAAAATTTTAGTCCTAATTTGAGCATATGGTTTATATCATACTTCATTTACTCACTTTCTGTTGATGCAAAATGATCCGTTTGGACAAAAGAGGAAGGTGAGGAGACCGATGCTGATGCATGAAGCTGCTGAGAGCCGTCTCTCATTGGTTGAACCTCTACACTCTGTGACATGCTTTCTTGGGTTGCGCCTCGATCAAGAGAAAAAATACTTTTAAATCGAATCAACCATTGCAAAGATAGTAGCTTAGTTTACGATTCATCAAAAAATTAATTTCTGTATGTTCCTATAATATTTTTTATTATTCACATTTGAAACAATGTTGCCGTTTCACTGAAACAATAGAATTCAAAACTGATATGGATATAAATTTAGGCTGCTCATTTTTATAGCATTTTTTGAATTAGGCATGCATTGACAGAATATACTTTGTTTTGATTCGAAAAGAAACTTCACCTTAGGTCACAAATACGAATGACTAACATGCTGTACTTCCAATGTGTAGTTAAGTTTCTGCAATAATATTTTGTCCGGTACTATGCAGAATGACTACAGAAATGTTTGGCTAAAATGTACAGACGGATCCAAAGACCGTGGTTTTAGGTTCTGATCACATTTCTTTTTGGCCAGTATGTTGCTTTTTTTATAAGGCAGCAACAGTGGTAATTGGCGTGAACGTTAGGAAGCTCTACACTGTCTAAGCTTCAGCATCTTATGCCCAGCACTTATTTTTTGAAATACCTGTGGTGATGATTTTGTTGTGCGTATCTTCAGATTGAAATCTACCCCTTTTTAGCAATGTTTGTAAAGCCACATCAGTGACCCACACCAAGCGAATCTATCGCAATTTATTGCGTAAGCAAACTAGTTTCGTGTGTTACACATCTTCAGTCCTTATTCAAATAGAATATTGTATTTGAATAATTTGAATTCTATTTGAAAATTCTATTTGAATCAAAAAAATTATATTTGAATAAAAACTAAATTGTCCGCTTGGCTGCTGCAATTGTGTTGTTCCGCGTCTTTTTGATTCCATGTCCTGTTTAAGTGTGCTTATCTCTTAAAGATGTGTCTGCACCGTTTTTGTAGATATATGTAGATCTATATGAAATTTGTAGACGTCTCCTGAGCAGTTCGACTTGTGTTTCTTCTGAGCAGTTCGACTGTGTTTCGAGGGGGAGGATGACTCGAAGACCTTGCGGTCGTTCTCCTCCCCCTGATATCTGATTTTTCAGATGTTGAATAAAATTGTCTATCTGTCTGTCTGATGACAACACTGATAATTAACAAATCTTTTATTTTTATTGTGTTATGCTACGATGATAAAATTATGTAATCTCAAATTTGATTCAACATTTATTGTCAAAAACATAGAAATCAACTCAAAATATCTTTCATCATGAGATATTTACTGCAGAGTATAGCCTAAATATACTGTATTTTGAACATCAAATGATTATTAAAAAAGAAACTTGTTGACAAATACCGTAATATGTTCCTGTACATCTTGCGTGAAAAGCACTTCAGTTTTGTTTAAACCTTGTTCACACACCTGCAGAGAATCCAGCCCTTACCAGTGACACTGTATATATCACTGCCTTCTTTTCTCACTTAATTTAGGTTTCAGTGGAAAACGTAATGTTATGCAGATTGAGTATTGTAAACAGTTTGCAATTCAGCATTTTGCAATAGTGAAATAGTTGCTTTTGTTTCAGAAAAAAAGCAAACTTTTGTGTATCTTTAACACTGATACAAGTGAAGGTTTGCAAAGACTATGTGAATATAGGTCTCGAGTATAACCATTCATGTGAGATGTGTAACAAGTCAAGGAGCAGAACAAAACTGTCCCAATGAAGTTAATACTCTGCAACTCACAAAGAATTCTTGTAAAAAATCATTTGTCGTAAGTTTTCCAGGGGAGTCAATAGTCGGTGGTTCGGACTAGACCGAGGTGAAAGTAAGGGAAAAATCGTTTAACAATGATGGCCTTTATAACATGTTTCCTCACTTTTCACTTAGGCCGGATTGTTTTTTAGTACTTAGTTCAATTTTATTCAAATGTTTAGAATAGTCTTGAGGGCTTTATCCAAATATTGCTACTTCATGAACTTTCAAAACAATTGAAAACATTACAAAATCTGAAAAACAAGATTTTGCAAGGCAAGTAGTATATACATCTGCGATTAAAATGGCCATCAGTGAACATACATTGAACACGGTTTTAATTTTCAAGTCAGCTATAAAAATTCCATGCCCACATTGGGTTAAGGTTTGCTATTATTGTGGCAATCACAAAAGATTGCTATCCCTATTGGCGCAAGCACAAAGGGCAAAAGCAATTACTACAGCCCAAAACGTTTGATCCCTACAGTGAACCAGTGTTGGCAGTAGATTTATTTCTAACTTGTGTTAAACGCAAACTGCAAGTTTTGATAGCTTATCAGTTAAAGCACGTGTTCTTTGTGCAGTACGTCAATTGCCGATATAGGACAGTTCGGCGTCGCCGTTTCGGCGACCGGAGGTTTCGACGATGAGGGTTGCAAATGTTTTATGCGAAAAAAATGTGTGTTTTTGAAATACTTTGAAGGTTAGACTACAAAGGATGTTTACTTCATAAGTGTTTTTGTTGTCATCCTGATGGCCAGTGGCCAGTGTAGTTTCCCGTCCGTCAGGATTTTGGAAGAATTTAGTGCGACGTAACCACGTGTGTAAAGAAATATGGCTTGTGACGTTTAGTTTTGCTGGCATGAGGCGTTTGGGAGTTTATACAAAAGTTAAGCCTAGACAGCATCTATTGCTTGATCTTTCACATACGAATGGGCGCATCTAGGGGGTCTGTTTGCCTGTCATGACAGACCCCTTTTCACCGCAGGTACTCGGCATTAAAGCCGATAAAGTATCAAACGCTGTCACTGCAGGTCTCAAATGCGGGTGTTTTGGAACAGGCAACTACATTTCCCTTGTAACGTTGCATAGTACTATTACGAAACAAAAATGTTACTGCCTTGTCTAAATAGCGCTTGTACAGTGACATGAAACAATCCACGTTTTTTAACACTCGAAATTGATATTGTGTCGAATGCAAGTGTTTCTGAATTTCCTCCTCTGGCAGTGCCGGCTCTAATGCTGTCAGAATCTGATACACTGCCACGTACACGCAAGAGCTGTTTTGTAAAATTTCGCTTCATGGCGAGAGGACAGTCTCCAATCACGATCGTTTCGCTTTGCAGTTTCGGGCTAATTTTATCTGCTGTTTACAGCTACTAGGTTATGACAAAATTAAATCGGTTTAGGCTTTCCTCAGCGTCACGCCAAGTAACGCGAGTTCGTTTCCACTAAACTATATTTTTATAAGTAACTTCTCATATTGAAAGGCGCAACAGCTAGCCTCAAAAATTGTGGCCGCATTATCTGAAGAAAATATCAGTGAAGCGTCGTATTTCGAAAATAGTCTGTTTAGAATTAAACAGTTGACGATGTTGTTTGCTGCGCAAGAAGTCCTATATTGATTTCGAGTAATTCACTTTTACATTACGATGCAAAATAATCAGAGTAACTGCAATTCAATCTTTCTTCTCCGCAGTGATTTTGCAAGTACAGTATTTTTATAACACCGCCATCTTGATAGACAGCGCGCTCCACGGACGCAGTTGTGCAGCTGGTTGTCAGCGTCGATTTTATAAGCGTATGCACGTTTGGATAAATAGCTCTCATTGTTGTACGATTGGGACAAGTGCTAGACCGAATCTTGCGCCTACACGCTTCACAACGGCAGTGCGAACTTTTGCACTTTGATGACATTCCAAAGGAAAATACATTTCACATTTCATCGCCGAAACGGCGGCGACAAACTGTCCCATTCCGTCAATTGCAATAGCATTCATCATTTATTTGTTCTTACTAGGTTGTGTATTCACGCACCAGTGAAAAGTTTGACATGTCTCTTGTAAGGTATGAGTCTCTTTACAAATCAGTTAACTAATTTTTGTCAGCAAGAAAGTGATACATTGCGTTTTCTTTTATTTGAATGGCGTTTTGTCGTAAACAACATGTTACCGTACCTTGCTATCTTATTCTCACGCCAAGCCTCCTTTTGCACTACAGTATTTAAAAAAACTTCTTGATTTGCCTTTATGATCATTAAACTGCGCCTTATGCAGCATCTGGTAGGCTGTAACGTGCGTTTATTTTCGCGAAGATCATTTTATGGGCGTTTGCTTGATGTGCGTAACACACGCAGCGATGAGATGAACCGACCTGACATGACATGACCGATTGTCGTGGCGGAACAACACACTGTGCTCAATGTGCACTATTTTTGGCGTCAGAAGTCAAAAGGTTTACTAAATATAGTGTAATGTTGAATCAATGTTCAATATAGTGCAGGGGTTCCCAACCTATGGTACGCAAAGGTTTTCCAGGTGGTACGCGAGTAACTGCCATTTTTTCACAAAAACCTGGATTCACAGCTTTCTAGTTTACGCATCGGGCTTTGTTTCTAAATAAATAAATTTTCCTGCAGCCTGCTATTCCCATTGTTTCGTAACATTATGACTTTCGACGCGCTGTTAGCAAATTTACGCCACGCATCGACCAATTGGTGGAACGTAAACAAAAATATAAATCTCATTTACTTGTGGTCTTTTACTGTTATTTTTATGTATATTACAATAACATATTTTTCACGTTCATATTTATTGTTTTAATGTGTATTTCATATACTTGTGGTCTTTTATTGTTATTTTAATGTATATTATTCTTCTGTAATTCACTAAGATTCGATCAATTATAGCTGTTGTAGAAGAAGTGGTAAGTGTTGACAACACGGGGTGCCCATGTGGTACGAGATCGTAAAAAGGTTGGGAACCCCTGATATAGTGTAATGTTGAATCAACGTTTGAAAGCAAATGTCGTTACAGTTTTCATCGAAATGTGTGGTGTAACCCACTTTTCTTTATGAGAAGGTGCATAAATTCGTTGCTCTGTCTACTAAACGTTTAGAGGCGTTTTCGGCTCTTAAGTGAATAGCCCAAAATCTACCATTTGACAGGGTGAGCGCTCTGTGCAAACCTTGAAGCCTGAATGTCAGATTTGAGCTAAACCACATTGCGTAACTGATTCGATACGCTTTATTGTTTGGCAGTTGACGCATTGTGCAGAAGAATAGAAGGATAGGATTCGCAAGCATGGTGATGCTGACGTTATTGATGACAGAATGCTCCTGCCGTTACTCGCAGAGTCGTAACTGCACTGTAACTAAGCACTGTGCATAATGAAAAGTTTCTTCCAACGAAAACGTTTGCACAAGTACACCTGCAGCAGTGATTCATTGGTTCAACCGTCACTCATTCATCTCTGCATGCTTTCTCGTGACTTGTTCCGATTAGTGTTATACGTCGTGTCGAAAGAAGGTGCTGAACTGTCGAACAATCACCACCTGGTGTTCTGAAACTTGAGTTATGAAAAAACAACAGGGTTTACACAAACGTGGAGATCTTTGGAGCTCCTATCGAATAAAACTATGAGGTCCTTGACATTTGCAGAGAGCGTATCGTTTTCCGTCCGGAAGATACCGAAATGCACAGCAGAAGCGGAGGTAAAGTGGTAGCTGTTAGTAGTAGCTATAAAGACATGAATGTGAACAAATTCAGGATACCAACTACTAAGCATTGTTTCAAAGAGGAAAGTGTGAAACTTTCAAAGAGTAAACATTGTAGTTTATTTATGATGAATGCAGAGAAATGGGGCGCGAAAATATAGTGGGGGCGATGACAACTTGCTGTTGCCTAACTTTTGTGTTTCCAGCCGTGTCTTCCCAACTTTCAGTGCTTTCAAAGTTGTATATCATGAACACCCTTTTGCATTATCTCCTTCTGCTATGTCAGTAATGCGGTAGTCTCAGTAACGTATCCTTGGGTGGCCATATCTTAGACTTGATCAAAAGTGATTGCCACTGTGGCTGAGTAAGATGGGTCATCAGAGGGCTTTTTAGTCTTGCCTCGGCCGCGGGTCCCCCAACCCTAAACACACCACTGGCGACAACTGTCAAATTTCAGGCTTCGGCCTGCCGCCAGCTGCTGTCGCCCAAAATTTAATATGAAAAAGTAACTGTATTCCTACACAGAAGTTCGTTTCCATGTCAGCGGCGGCAAAACACAACATTTCACCGTGGGTATTGGATTTCGACAAGAGTGTGCGCTATCAACACTCCATTTTGAAAGTGTACCACAGATTAATTGTTAAGAAAGCCGAAACGACGTGCATATCACTGCTGAAAAGTGCAGGGTCAAATCATTTTTTTTCTGAAAAACAATGTTTTACTGCTTGCATCTTCTGAAAAACGTCTCATGCATGCAGCACCATGCTAAAATCAAGATCCCTGACAAATAAGGCCTGGTATTACGTCTGTCCGAAAACTGAAACCAGTGCACACTGCAAGTAAGCGCATATTACATTGCAACAGGTTGAGAAGCGCAAGTACCTTGGGTTGGTATTCACGACTGACGGAAGGTGGAGCAAGGAGATTCAATACACGAGTTTGCAAATAAAACACAGTTCTGCGTGAGATTTGCAGCTCTTTGTTGACAAAACGGGCGCTTTGAAATTGTATATGTATGCAGAGCGGTATCAACCGCACTCCACACCCCCAATTAGGGGGCGCGCTGTCACAGGGGCTCAAATTTCAGTCCATTCACCACTTACCCCTGAAAGAAAGCGTCGACTCCCTTAATGGAAATATGAAGCACTATAAATTGGTGAAGTTGGAGAGCACTTCGAAAGAAAAGTGCTTATACATTACAGTTACTTTGGGCCCCTTTGAAAGCAAGGCATTTACACATTACAACTGCTGTTTTGGGCCCATTTGAAAGCAAAGTACTTTACACATTACAGTTGCTATTGGGGACCCTTTCAAAACGTAGTGAGCCTACTTGCACTTTACATTTGCTATTGGGGGCCCTTTTGAAAGCGTAGGAGTTACATATTACAGTTGCTATTCTGGGGCCCTTTGAAAGCGTAGTGAGCCTACTTACACAGTACATTTGCTATTGTGTCTCTCTTTGAAAGCGTAGGACTTACACATTATAGTTGCTATTGTGGCCCATTTGAAAGCAGAGTAGGCTACTTGCACAATGCAGTTGCTGTTGGGCGCCTTTGTAAAGCAGAGTACCTGCACGTTACAGTTGTTATTGGGGGCGTTTTGAAAGCAGAGTACCCAGCCCACTTGCACAGTGCAGTTACTCTTGGGGGTCCCTTTGAAGGCAGAGCACGGAATCATGATGTGGTTCGGAAAATTTTATGTGAGTGGAAAATAATTTTTTCACCAAAAATGAGGAATATTTACGCGAGAAATACCTTGAGGTGGCCTAAAAATAGGTGGGCCCGAGGTTGTATATAACCCTGACAATGATCATATGTCAGAATTTGAAACTGATTGAAGACGTTCTGCTTCATCCGATATGGGCACTTTCTCACCTGATGTGTGCATGTAAGCACTGTAATATAAAGTTATCTTTACATTATTGAACACATTGAAGTAACAGATGAATTTATCACTTCAAAAAACACATCTTTAACGCGAATTTTCATAAATAAACCCAGACACACAGATGGAAACTACCTAAGTGGGGGCCCTAGTCACATGCGGCAAAACGTCTACTACCGTAACTTGAAGTGGAGATTTGAAGATTTATCGCCGTGTAATTGTTACACAACAAAGACCAAGAGTACAACAATCCGCTAACAAGTTTTGCAACCTGCCTCTACAGGCAAAGGATCGGACATGAGCGAACTGGGCAGTTGGGCAAAGCGTTTCGGGGCCTCGCAGTCACGACTTCGCCCTGATGGGCCTCGCGTTCATTTATCAGGCCCTGTCTGTATGCCTAGTTGCACACGTCCATAGGTCAGACTTCCACTCGATCAACGTGTTTTGTTACAGTTGCTATTGGGGGTCCCTTTGAAAGCGTAGTGAGCCTACTTACACATTACATTTGCTATTGTGGCTCTCTTTGAAAGCGTAGGACTTACACAATACAGTTGCCATTGTGGTCCCTTTGAAAGCAGAGTATCCTACTTACACAACGCAGTTGCTGTTGGGCGCCCTTGTAAAGCAGAGTACCTGCACATTACGGTTGTTTTTGGGGGCGCCCTTGTAAAGCAGAGTACTTGCACATTACAGTTGTTTTTTTGGGGGGCCTTTGAAAGCAGAGTTGCACTAAGCGTTTCGGGGTCCTCGCGTCACGACTTTGATTTTAATTTTAGCAAGGTAGTGTATGCATGAGACCCTGTCCAGAGGATGCAAGCAGTACAAATGTTCAGAGGATGCAAGCAGTAAAAATTTGTCGTTTGTTGTGTTTTGCGTAGTGATTGTTGCAACGAAATGTACTAGCTTAGCCCATGTAATATTTTCTTATTTTGTATTGCAAAGCAGCAAGATACTTTTGGTGCTTACGACCAAAGTTACACATTTGCGTAGCCTTCTTCTTAGAGAGCCAGATGGAGTTAATTATGTAGTTAGAAGAATCTACTTAGCAACCATTGCCAAGAGTACCGAAGCAGTCCAACTCTGGCCCCCAAAATGCTTACAGGGGTCCCCGTAATGGCTATTTATAAAAAAAGTTTTCGACGTTGTGCTACATCTCGAGGACAAATGGCCTTCAATACAAAATATCGTAATTGCAGACACGATTTTGGCAGAATCAGGCCCGTAGCCAAGTTTTAAGGTTTGGGGGGAATACACTTTTAGGGAGTAAAGATTTGTTTTTATAATATGCTTTAAAAAATTTTTCTGAGCACAACAAAATTTGGGTGGGCACAAAATAGATTTGGTGGTAACTGCCCTTAATTGCCCACCTTGTCTGCAGGCCTGGGTAGAACCGTTGCCAGAAAGTCTTCCATTGGGGGCCTTCATATTTGTGCAGGAGGGCTAAACATTCTGAAAATTTATGTTTAATTCACAAAATTAAACGCATTTGCAGATTGTGCAAATTAATTATCAATATTTTCCCGCAAATACCCATAATAGGTGTGGGAACCCATTTTGAAAAATATCCTAAACAGGTTTAAAACCGGTTATGGTTGAGAAGCGCTGGCTTGCCCGCTTCATCGTGACCTGCGCACTTGG
>Ga0210059_1014655_pt1 | contig 11554 bp, 11 predicted proteins | sample Ectturendosymbi2_FD_188042 | JGI IMG/M metagenome (GOLD analysis project Ga0210059, IMG submission 188042) | Ecteinascidia turbinata endosymbiont from Florida, USA - Sample 2 (SPAdes) (version 2) | ecosystem: Host-associated > Tunicates > Ascidians > Unclassified | place: Key West, Florida... | reverse complement strand
AACCATGAGGGCGATATGCCAGGGACGGAAGCAGGTTAATCCGCTTGCCGGGTCGCGGTATTGTGTAAGCAGGCAAAGACGGTCGAAGAACCTGCTGACCTACACTAGGAAGCCACGGAAAGCGTAGCTGGCAGGAATCCTGCGATATCTGTACAGATGAAGTAAATCAAATCCCCTTTGAACCTAGAGAGCTGCACACATTAGAAAACTAGTAAACGCATGAGCGCAGCTTGAAGCCATTAAACGCAGATGGAACAAAGTCGCTGCGCGCCGTTACACTAACGTCTTGATCTTCTATATTTTTTAGTTTTCAGGCGAAGGCACATTGTTACTTACTTTGATAAGCCAGAAATCTAATGTGCCGTAGCCTTCTCAAAATTGATCGCGTTGCTTATTTTCGTGTATGCAGAAGTTTTTCCCTAATGCAAGCACTTACTGCGCAATGTTGGTCGGAACGAAATCTTGGTTTCCGTTTAGAATCAAACCTTGAGTCCTGGAGAGTTTTGCCTCCCAGCACAACATCAATGTTTCTTACGGCGATTAATAAAACTTATATTACGAAGAAACACATCGACTGTTAACCAAGCAGGGCACTTAGTCACGGTGTTTGATAAAATGAAGGCAAGCTTTTAAAACAACAGGCTTAAGATCAGACAAAACGGTTTTGTTGTAATTGCCACTAGCGGTGCTGCATTAACCGTTTCTCCGTAAGTCGGGCGGACTGTTGTGGCATGCACTTGGCTTGTTTTCACACGCCCGGCAGTCGTATTTCCATTATGTTGAACAGGATCGCTCTGAGCCGGTTATCGCTTGTTCTGCTGCAGTCATGTGTTTATGTGTTGAGAAAGGCTATCCATCGGCGCATTGAGAAACTGAACGTCAGTGCTTTCCTTGAAGTTGCAGCTAGAGAGCTATAACATCTTCTAGGGCTGTGGTTCGCAAATGGAAGTACACGCATCCCTTGTGGCACGCAGAATTGCTCCAAGGGGTACACGAGTTTTTTAAAGTGTGTTCATCACACAATTTTAACAAAAAAACTACAATAATTAAAAGGTCCATTTATAACTACTGTATTGTGATCATGATTACAGTCAAGGGGTATTTGACAGATAAAGTATTGCTCAATGGCAGATGTATCAAATCATAGTTTTGTTACCTCGACTCAGGCAAACGTCACTTCTATTGGCCCGTCTAAAACTACTGATGCAAATATAAAAAAATATTTTCTAACACGCCACATAAATTGTGTTTTTATCACCAAGTACTCCTGAAAAAATACGCACACTCTTTAACGGATTAGAGCAGGAGTTCCCAACCTAGTGTACATTTGCCTATCTGAAGGGGTACATTTAAAGGTTAGCAATAGAAGGGAATATATATTTGTGTATTATTTAGTTCAAAAATTTACACAAACATCAGTGAATACTACTTTCAAAAATAATCATATGCTGATTGTTAAATAAATATATATATATGATTAGCCTATAGAAAGGAATCATATGATTAGTCATAATAAAATACAGTATTTGGGAAAAGTCGATCCACGCCATCGAAAGAAATATTAGGGGTACATGAGCATCTGTTGATATGCTGAAGGGGTACATGGTCAGAGAAAGGTTGGGAATCCCTGGATTAGACTCTAAAAAGTCATGTAGAGACGATGATATTCCTGTGCGCGCTTTGAAATTTTCAAAACCCTTACTGGCACCTCTTCTATCAAACGCTTTAAAGGAATGCATATGTGACGATGTCGTTCCGGACAACCTCAAAATCGCTAAAGTAGTACCAATTTTTAAGTCAGGAGATAGCAAATAAACCACTAATTACAGACCGATATAAGTACTAACATACCTGTCAATAATATTTGAAAAAGTGCTGTACGTAAGACTGAACGATTATTTTACCAAATACAACTTTTTGAGTCAGCAACAATACGGTTTTCGCAACAACCATTCCACATCCCTGGCTATGACAGACTTGTACGAAAACCTTCTGCAAAACTTCGATAAAAAAGCTTATGTCTTTTGCGGTTTTCTTATATCTAAGAAAGCATTTGGGTCAGTGAATCGCTGTATATTGCTGAAAAAACTGGGCATTGCGGTGTAGGAGGAAATGCGTTCAAAACTAATACAGTCGTATCCTTCCGATAGTAAACAGTACGTAAAAGAGGGAAACACTATATCGTCTTTGAAGTCAAACACTAAGTCGTCTTTGAAGACAATTGCCAGTAAGCCTAATGGTTTCTAATAAAAATTCCTACTTTGCAATGGCGTACCGTGCGTTTCACGCTTAAATCGGCAGTGGTATAATATCTTAATTATACTCCCTGCAAACAACATGATTACACAGCTACAAAAGCTATGAATATTATATTATATACCTATTCAAAATAGCTCCGTTCTTTGTAGATCGCTACACTACTACAGATCCGGTGTCAAGCGCAATTTCTGACTTGCGAAATTTCTGACTTCAGGCCATGTGCACGTGCACAGAATAATATTTTGCATTTTAAATATGCTGTATAAACTGATGATTAGGGCTTAGGGTTTAGTGTTTAGGTAAGTGTGTCTGTTCAGGGTTTTGGTTAGGGTAAGAAAAAGAAAAATAATTGAGGGCTAAAACTAAGTTTAATATTTTTCGGTGGGTATAGTTATTCCCGTACTGTAACTCGTTGTGAGTATCTGACATTTAACTAAAAAGTTTTAATTTGGGCAACACACATTGAAAATCGCCAAACTGTTTTCATTTACTTTGAGAAGCAAAATAACTTTCAAGCAATAATAGGCCCGAAATTTTGCAGAGGTCAGAAATTTCGCTTGATACCGGTTTGATCACTTTGACTAGAAAGTACGTTGTTGTGGTAGTTAACGTTTTTCTTCTACAACAGCGGTTCTCAACCGTTTTGCTGAAGGGGGCCAAATCCAGACCTAAGATTTTGTTATAAAGCCGCACCAAAATTTTTTACCATATGTCAATTGACAGATTTTGTTTTATTGCAGTAATGACGTCTGTTACAGAAAATATTAGAGGTGTTATTGAAAGACTTCTAAGAGCCCTGCAAAGGATGCTTGGGAGCGGCATGCGGGCCGTAGAACAATGTTTGAGAACCATTGTTCAACAAGTAACACCCCGCCTGTCAACTACGGCGTCACAGCGTTAGTAATTATTAAACCAAAGAAACATCAAAGGCTTGCAGACCCATTGTTGCACTCTGGTGTTGTAACACGTAACAATCGCGTTGAGTGTTCTATAAAAAGCACTGTTTTAGGTAAAGTAAGTCTATTCGGCCAAAACTGTTAGTATCTAGGAAGGAACTCGAAGCCGGAGTTGCCCCGGATCTAGGAAAAATGTCAGCTCCCGGCTCCGATTCCCATTCCGCAGCCCTGCGTGTTCTCAACTTGATTAAATTCGGTGACACCAATGCAGTGCTGTAACTGTTGACGCATTTCCTCTTTAGTTATCACGAATATTTCCAAAATGCTGTATGTGCAAACAACAAATGTTTTATATGACAACGTTAAACTGATTTCTGCTGGTAGAATGGCATTGCCTACAACGCGTTTCTTTCCACAAACCACAATGTGCATGAAACCTTATACTCAGAGCAACATTCTATTACTTGCTGCTATAAACCGTTCCCTTTACAGTACACTATAAATAGCTTCATTATTGGGAGGTCTGCAGCCGAAATATCATCAAAGTAAATGTATTAGCGCCGCCAAGGATATACTTTCCTACTACCGCCGCGTATCTTTCTTCGGTGTTCTTTCATGTACTTGTGTGTTGCTTGTTACTGCGATGCATGCTTGAGTCTAGTGCTTTGCGTGCTGGAGTTAAGACGTTGTACAATACATATATTACAGGTACATTACTTCAAGAAGGTTAAGAACCACTGTAATCTTGGGTTACGTTGCAATCATTCACTGTTGCACAGTTTCCAACTTGTGACTCATTAGGTCTTTTGAAAGATTTTTGAGATTTATTCACTAATATACAGGTGGTGAAGAACCGTCCATTGCCTTTCAAAAGCTGCGGTCATTGAAAAAAGCTTTTAGGACTCCTGGTTGGTGTTGCATGTAACTGTTATGCGCAATGCAAAAATTCTGCCGCTAAAATGTTATTGCGCTTTTAAACGCTAATGATTTGTGCTTACTTGTTAAAGATAACTGGTTATATGTCCGGTTCAATAAACGCCGAAACTGCAGTGATGTAAATTAATACTGAAAAAGTTAGATACCTTGAATTAAAGCTTTCAATTCTTTTAATTGGTTGTTTTTCGATTCCCTGTTATTGATTGCTTTTGTAATAGTTAAACGCGTTAGACAGTGGTCCCCAAACCCGGGCCGCGGATCAACTGGTACCGGGCCGCGAAATTACAAAATGTATACTGGTGATGACATTACTCCCTTTCTGGGCATGTGACTGGTCGATTCTTGGTCATTCAAATTTGTATCTTCATTTCAGTTGTTGAAAAATGACAACCATCATACAGGGTCTCACGCGGTATTGAAAGTATATGTTGAAAAAGTATTGAATCTCAAAATTGGTTTTTAAGACCTTGAAAAAGTGTGGAAAAACTCAAGTATCCGAGCAGAATTTTGAAAGCAAATCACTTCATTATTTATGCAGTGTTGTGCAATGTGTGAAATTGATTTTTATGATTAAGAATTTCGAAAAATGAAGAGAAGTAATGTTATTGAACTTCTTAAATTCAGTATTGAAAAGGTATTGCAAAAGTATGGAAAATGAGCTTTTAAAATGCGTGGGAACCCTGATCATAGGAGTACGGGGGACCACTGGTTTATATGATGCGGTGCCTTGTTCGCCAAACAAGTCCACTCAATTTGGATGTTTCAGATTGACACAAAATTGTTCTTACTCGTAGGATCTCTAAAGAGATACGAAACATGGTGTAAAATTAAAAGTTCGGAAGAAGCCACGAAAACACTTTCAGAAATACATTTAGGAATTAAGAACACGGTCGATGCAACTCCTGACGATATATGGAGATTTGCTGAAAGACTTCTCCAAATGCGCAAACATTGTTTCAAATCAGTGCCATTATTTTCGTCTGCAGCTTCGCTGTACGCGGAAAGAGCCAATCAGTGGAATGCATTATCGAAATGTAAGCAAAACATTATGGCAGCTGTTGCCAGCTGCGTGAAGGGTATCCACCTGGCTACTGTGCAGATGATGGTTAATGACGAAAGCAACAAGACTACCATCCAACATCACGTGATTCCACTCATGCGTGATATCCTGGCAAGACTAGAAAAGGTTGAGTCTGTTGAAAAAACGTCAGAGACGGTGGACATTGTTTCTGTACTCCATTCCATCGGCAAAAGTGAACGAGAAATCCATGAGCTTCGCGCTGCAGCAATTACATTTGAAGACGCCCTGGATCGATTGGATGAAACATTTTCATGCAGCGAAACTAAACCGAAAATCTACAGTGCTTTGTGGGAAGACTTGGGAGATGTTTTTGTGAAGATGGGTCGTCCGAACGAAGTGATCGCCTCCTATCGGAAGGCGATTGAGGTCCACAAATGTTATACTGCTGAAGGTGAGCGGTGAAGAAGTGTAATTTTTGCACTTTTTTGCATTAACATGCATTAGCAATCAAATGATTTTTGCGTGAGCAAAATGTTTTTCGCCTGTGCAAATTGTATGTGCAAACAATTATATTTCACATTTGGTTTCTTTTTTTTGATTTTTTGTGGTTTGAACAAGTCTTTCATTTTCGTTGAGACTTTAAATGTATGTTGTTTGATGGAGCAGTAACGATGCCATGCTGACAAAGTCAAACAAGTAAAATTTATCGGTAGAATGGATTTGTGAAAACATAACGAGCATTTTTTCTATCAGTTTCAGACGGATGGGAAAGGCCTGCTCCCGTGAATGGAACACGTAATTTTAACGGTAATATTACAGGGTGGTATAAAAATCGTTTTTCATTTTTGTTTCAACGCACTGCACTCAGGAATTTCGAAAAACAACCGTGGCGATGGACAAAGAAAAAATCGCAGAAGCGTGACTAATACCATGCTCCTGTTCGTCAAAAAATGCTGGTAACGTAACATGGCCAGGGGATTAATCTTTTGTTTGCTTGCAAACACCCGCGCCGGCTACTGTAGTGGCCGGGGAAGTTGTGATCGGCTATAACGTCCGAACGGATTGAGCTAGAGAGTCAACGAAGGCATTATTGAATCTGGGAGACAGCACCGCATCGTTTGAGGTAGGGTTAGCGCACCTGTGACGTCGTTTTGGGGGAAAAATCGGTTTTCGCGAAAGCTTGAAAAACCAGTTGCGTCCATTCAAAAAGCCATAGAGCTCAAACCAGACACGTTCGAAACAAACTTTGTTCATAAAAAAATATTGGTAAGGACCTTACCTTAGCAGTGATGATCATAAAAGTTGAAAATTTTTGGTGGGGGCTCCAACGGGACAAAAACCAAGGATTTCGTTTTTTTGCGGTTCAAGCCAATTTTCTGCTAGTAAACACCCAGGAACCCCACCAGAGTTGCAGAACAGGCGTATTTGGGTGTCTTACAACATCACACCGAATTGCAAGGCAAAATATTGACAGGAAAGTTTTATTTGTGAATAAAATCAAAATATCCACTAGGTGGCTGAGCCAATTTTTGGTCTATTTTAGGCCATAACTCCCCAACGCCTTACGCTAGCAATCAAGGTATGTAAAGCTTCAGATTTGCTCCTAGATCATTTTCAAAGACAAACCAAGTAATTACCCCTTGTACTTTTTTCTCAGGACCCCAGAGGGTCATCTGGAAGTCAATCCACCCAACCCACACTTCTTCACCACCTAATTTCCCCCCAAACAGCCCGGTCTCACTTTTTTGTAGACATTGTGTTATTGGTTTCTTCAGTCGTCGGCGAAGCGCAAAAGCCGCATCGAAAAAGCTAAACGGAAGCGGGGAACGAGTTTTTTGTTTTTCTTTTCAAGTTGCCATAAAATCACTGAGGCAAATACACAGATTTGGATTTTTCTCAACAATTTCAAATGTGAAGGTATATTTTTGTCACCTTCTGTGGATTTTATGACGTATCCAGCATCTATATATGTTTTCACTGGCTCTCCGTTCAGCAGTTATGGCTAATCAATAGTGTTTTCACTGGCCCAATCCGTTCAGGGGTTATGGCTAATCATAACTTCGCCGGCCACTACAGTGGCCTGCGCGGGCGTCAAAAGCTTAAAATGTGATAATTTTGCAAACACTCCCGACAACAAATGAAGCTTACTTGGTTTGAAAATACATTAAAATGCATATACTGTAGAATATATATTCATTTGTTTGTTTGAAATTGTATTCTAACACAGAACGCAAAGCTTTCGAAATGATTCAAACTAAACTGAATGAATACAGTGCCGCATGCGAAAACAAAAACAACGAAGAAGCGGGAAAGATAATTGATCAGATTGTTGACCTGGTGAAGCGAAAATCGAACTTAACAGGAGACGCTGTATGGCATTTTGGCAGCATATTATTGTGTTCACCAGAAAGACACGTTGAATGTCTTCCTGTCTTTGTTGCCGCCTCATGTCTGGTGATGAGGAAAGCAAGCAACTGGAAAACGACCAACGAAGAATGGAGGCGTGCTCTCAGCATTGCGCAAAGGTGCGCTAGGGGAATGTATCTAGCCATTTCCAAAATAATTAAATGTGGCTGCATAGATAGAGATGTCGTTCGCCACCACATCATACCTCTCATCATTGGAATTCGAGATGAAATGGAAAAAGCAAGATCCGTTCACAAAAAGCAGAGATCGGTGGCTGCAGTGAGAGTCATGCTTTTTGCAGGGCAAAGTGCTGCAGAGAACAGTGACCTCGATCTTGCTTTGAAAATTTACGAAGATGGTCTGGCAAGACTTGACAAAGTGGTTCGTAAGATTCATACAACGACAAAAATTTATTGCTTTATTTGTGAGCAAATGGGATATGTTTTCGAAGAGATGAAACGTTTGGATGATGCCATTTTTTGGTTCAAGGAAGCAATTGATGTTCACAAAAGTTTACAAAACTATGGTAAGATCATTTTTAGTTTCGGTAATATTGGATGGACGTGATAATACTTAATATTTTGCAGTCGGTTGTGTGTTCAAGCAGCACTTTCTGCATTATGACAATGCATACTATTTGGGCGATTGAAACATTTTGTCTAGGTTTAGTGATGTTCACAGATACTAGTATCTGTTGTACCTGTCCCAGGTTAAGTAAGCACAGTTTATTTACAGTTTCAAGTACCAAAAAGTCATTCTGTTTTATGAGATGTACTTTGACAAAGCACTTTTTGAGCATATAAAACAGTGGTTTCCACTAAATTGCTTCAGAGGGTTCTGCGGATTTTCAATTGGAGAAATTACAGTAGATAAAGATTAAGAACCAACGAAAGATTGGATGACAATGTGCAACAAACTTTATCTTTCTTATATTTTGGGGTAACGAGTATTTCTTTAAGTATTTGCAGTGAGCGGTTTTGTGTAAATTGGCGGTTTGATTAAAAAAGGAAAAAGATTGGCTGAGAAATGATGAAGCAGCACAAAAAAAATTTTATGCCTTGAAAGGTCATCGAAGCCCAAATATAAATTCAAGAGTGCAAAGTGTGTGCCGAAGTGTTCCTGCTAAGTTTTCGTTTTTGCGAAAGCGTTGTTTTAATTAGGAGTATTGTTCAGAAATTATTTTTCTTTTCTCACACCTTTTTCACTTTTAAAGATAATGAAAGAAAAAGTGGTAAAAAGCGCCGTTTCCTAGATGCAACATTCGTTAATCGGTTGTCACATGCATCGAATTTCAACAAAATCGAGGAAAATCAAGGTAAGTATTACGTGTATTTCGGATTCGTCGACGTTATCTTGCGCTCGAAACAGGGTGGGAGGGTGGAATGCTGGATTTGGAGGAGATTCGGTTTGGAATTGTGTTTCAACTGATATGCGAAAAACAAGGTGCCCATCGCCAATATTCTTACAAGACATCATTGACGGCTGGTCTGAAACCATTGAAAGATGTCACCGGATCTTTAATTTGCACGCCTGTTTTGATTCTCTTATTTCAGGAGTTTAGTCTCAGATCGTGTGGTGAATGTATGATTACATTGTCCTTGCCACGTAGTGGCGCCTGCAATCTTGCAATCCTTAATTGTGCTCCTGTGTTCGTCCCGCGGCTGCTGCGTTGTGCTTGCGGTCTCGTAATGCAATACTGCAAAGTGTTCTTTTAGTGCAGCTTGCCCTTCTAGCGAAGCATTCGATCAGTTACGCTGTTATGTTTGTTTCGGAGTTGTCATTGCTCGCTTGTTCAGCTCCATGATTGAGCGGTGTCTTTAGTGAATTAAAGCCTGGTTTTCCGCTGATAGTGTTTGGCCGGATTCGCAGGCGAGTGCAAGACAGATCGTTTTGTAAACGCATTTTGCGGACGTGGTTTTCGAAAGACGGTGCTTAGAGAAAATCGGCATTGCATAGCAAAACTTGACTTAAATTATTTTTTTTTGTCTAAAAGTGCATTTTTTCATTCATGTCGGTAGCGAATGCAACAATTTATGAATTAAGTTTTGTAGCCAACGTTTTTTGGTTATGATGTGCTTGCAGCGACTGGAAAAATTTTAGTTTTCAAGTTGATTTCAGTCACCCATTCACCTGTTACGCAACTTATTCATGTTTCCTTCTGTCGCGACAAATGATGAGGTAATGGTATTCTGAACAAGAAACGCCGAATGATTTGTTTCATTTTTGCTTTGGATTAGTTTGTTCTCTACAACCGGCACTCTTGATGTTACTGCTTCGTGCAGAAATGGAATGAACTCCTAAAAAAATGAAAATCATGCTGGAAAAATGTTTTGGTTAATTTACTTTCGCAGGAGCAAAAGACTCTGGGGTTTCACGGAGAGTCACTGATATTCACCAGGAAGAAATGTCTGACAAAAATCGAGAGAATTTCATTCCAAGCCAGGTGCAGTTCAACATGATGTGTTGAAAAATTAATACAGTAGGACTCACATGAGACTTGACTTAACAAAAGCTCTTTTTCCAAATGTTCTTCTGAAACCAAACCTCTGTGGACACTGTCTAATAAAATTTATAATTTCTCCAGCACAGTTTCGGTTAAACGAGTGTTTCTCAAGTAAACTTGCGATTTGGTGAAAAGAGCAGAACTTGCCTGAAAAAGGTATTTACAATATTGAAAAACTCAAATATCAGCTCAACACAAAATTGACTTCAAGAGTGCAAAATTCCCGCCAAAGTATTCCAAATAAACTTTTCCTTAGTGCCTAGGCCTTGATTTCACTTGGAGTATAGTTCCGGGTATAGTTCCGGAATACATTCGCTAACGCACTTACTTTGCCTTTTTTAAGATGGAAGAAAGAAACCAAAAAAGCGGCGTTTCCTACATATGACGTTCGCTCGTCCATCATCGTCTTCTGCGTCGAAATGTAACAAAACCGACGAAAGCCAAAGTAAACATAATGGGTTGTTTCGCTTCGCAGTCGTCAAGGAAAGTTTATTTGCGCACAAAACAGCGCGGAAGTCAGAAAGAAACCCATCAAAACGTGGTGTGGAATATGGGTGGTTTGGAAATGTGTTTAAACCGATAGCATACAGATGCGAAAAGGGGGACCCGAATTAACAGTGTTTTTTTAGATTGCTAGCATTGTGTCTGAAAACAGTGAAAAATCCGACGGGGGGCGTTTTGATATGCACATCTGGTGATGAATTCCCTGCTATATCCTCTAATAGCTTTGTATTTCAAAGTACCCACGCGATTTCATTATGCCTGACTGTCCCACTGAAAGCTTTTGGTTTCAACGCAGATTTGGTCTTTCGAAAGCTTGTGGATAAGAAACTCAAGGTACTATTTCAAAATTTGCCCTTGTCTTGTTAAGGTTATTTGGTTGGTTTCTGTAGGGATTGTAATTGTGTCTTTATCCGAGGCAAAATTAAGAAGAAACGTTTTCTACTCCAGAATTGTTATGGCACTGCGCAGACATTTTTCCAGGGGTGGGGGAGCGTCGTCGAAATTTCGCTTATACTTTTCAGGTGTTTAGGATTTTGACGATGCAATGCTATAATGGACGTTCACAGAACGCAATACCCTTTCAACACCACACAAAATGCCCTATTTTATGACAAAAGTCACAAAAAATGCGTTATGTTGGCAACAACAGCCAAGTCTAGATATATCACGGCAATTTACACATCTTTTGATTTTCAAAGCCAGTTAAGACTTTTCAAAGTACCATTGCCGTGGCCTTAAAGACAAAGCCATTGACATGTTCTCTGACGAAATTGCAAGTTATGAATTTAAAACAAGTTGGCTTAAAAATTTAGCAGATGAATTGAGAAAACTCATCACGGCAAATGCAGCTTTGAACTCGGTACTTACTGAGAAGTCAGAACTAAGCCATAATTTCATCTTTTGAGCCAGTTCTTCAAACCACTGCTTGGCCGGTCTACATCTCGGGGAAGGTGTTGAGCAGCCATTCGATTTTCTCATCGTCTAGAACCGTCAGGCCGTGCCTTCCATGAGGAGGTAGATGGATTGGAC
>Ga0210059_1014653_pt1 | contig 11554 bp, 8 predicted proteins | sample Ectturendosymbi2_FD_188042 | JGI IMG/M metagenome (GOLD analysis project Ga0210059, IMG submission 188042) | Ecteinascidia turbinata endosymbiont from Florida, USA - Sample 2 (SPAdes) (version 2) | ecosystem: Host-associated > Tunicates > Ascidians > Unclassified | place: Key West, Florida... | reverse complement strand
CTCTCATCTCCGGCATCAGCACCCCAAAACCAGAATGACACTGCCAAGAACAGCGTGGGTCCAGTGTAATCCCCTCCGCACCAGTTGCAGACGCTTCCGCTCCTACCCGTAGAATTGGGGTATGGCCTCCTCTGCGGCTTTTGAGCGTGGCGCAGAAGAACAAACCGTCCACCATGTAATCCCCCAATGTCCAATCCAACGATCCACTAATGGACTGCACAGCCTCACGGTAAGACAATCGAATGGCTGCTCAAAGCTTACCCGAGATCTAGAGGAGAGAAGCAGTGGTTTGAAGAACGGGCTCAAAAGAACAAGAAAAAAAGAAGTCTTGTGCAACGGTATGACTGTGCATAGTGGAAAAGGTTTTGTAAGCTGCTTACTCCTCCCCAATATAGTTGCATTTTGGCAGAAGAAAGACTCTAAAAATTTCACCGAAATGCAATTACAGAGGGTTTGCTCTTAAGAAAATTTTGCACAGATGAAGTACGATCAAACATTTGAAAAGAACATTCTCCACAGTGCTTGGTACCAATTTTCCAAAAAAGTATTTTTGGAAATGTTTTTCAAACACTGCAATATGTTGACAAGGAAGTTTAAGAACATTTGTGCTGCAAAGTCGGAGTTGTCCAGTTGTAATTAGATTGCGGACATACTTCAACCATGCAGCAGCAAGAATATACACCAGTTTTGAAACGTACGTTTCATTCAGTCAGTTGCTTTCGCGTCCTTCGCAGGTGTATGGTTTCAGGTTTGCACTTCCTTGGTTTACGGTTCAAACCTATTTTGGTGATAAGGAAACATTCAAAATGGATATTTTATGTGATGCCGCAACAATTATTTTCTTGTACCAGGTAAATGGCTCTTTCCTGGCAACGGCTACAAATAGCACATCAGAGTGGCGAAAATGACATACAATGAATCCAAAAGTTATTGCCAAACTTTGGGAGGCCACTTGGCTGAAAAAAGGCTCGTAAAAAGGGATCTATTGAGGTGAATGCTTATTCTTAAGAACTATTTCCTTACAATTATCGCAGACTACAAAAGACTACAAGTTTAAAATGAATCAAACAAAAAGCTTTTATACCTTACAAAGGAATTCGTGCTGCCGCAAAACATAGGCTATAAATGAAACTAGAGTCTGTGACAAGTTTGGTAGAAGTAGGACTATATCTAATCTACAACAGGACAGTAACGTTGCAAGGAAACACGACTGTGAAGCGGAATTTGCAAATTATAACACCAACGATAGCAAAATGTCAATTGAAGTTCACAAGCATTGCGCTGTTCTTCAGGCAATATTATTTCGTATAAAAATCTCTCCTTCATTCATGCCTTGTCAACCCTTTTGACTCAACGTTCACCCGGAAACAAAACCGTCATCAACCGAATGACAAACGCTGAACAGTGATGATGTGAAAGAATTTCGCTTTGCATTTGCAGATTTCTGAGAACCAGTATGAAGGTCATGAGTGTTGACCGCATTTATGTTGGCCTAAACTTGAGTGGGGGAAGTTGGAGATGGATTGATGGGAGCTCAGCCACTAATATTCCCTGGATTCCCGGATCACCTAGCGGCGGTGAAAACTGTGTTGAACTTCTGGAAAATGTAGCCAGTTTCGAGTTTAATGATATGACTTGCTTTGGCGTTTGGACGAATGGTGAACTCTGTTCAGTTGAAATCACTTAAAATAAACTGCAGCAAGGCAATTTTGTGTTCGTGATATTTTTCGTTTCTCGTGAAAGCGCACTGTTCATTCGATTGCCTTTAGATAGACCAAAGATGTCAAACAGTTACGAAAAAATGTTAGTGCTGTAGTTCGGGTACAGAGCTGCTGTATATTTTGTTCTCATTTCCCTTTTCGATATGGATTTTATTGATGAATTAATGATTCAAGTGTTTGCTTGTTGCGTCATCCGAACTCTTTTTTGATTATGTTTAGCACCATCTGTGTCGTCACATGTAAACAACAGCATGTTTGGGAGTTTTTGTCTAGCAAGCGTATGATATTTGGTGATAGGCTAATGTGAACGATTCTTCTTAGTAGCGTCAAATTTTTCTGAAAGCAACAACGGTGATCTTGCTTTGCTACTGACGCTGTAGAAAAACCATGATTGCTCAGAGCAAATTAGAGACTACTCAAGAAAGGTATCTGTGTATCACCTTGGGTGCGATCGGCTTGCAATATAAGGGATAGCATGTGACTTGATTCTTGTTTGGTGCGAGTAACGCCGCTTGAGATGCTCCACATCGCCGATTTTGTAAATTGAAGTTGTTGTGAAAATATAATAGTTTCTCTTGGATTTCTCAAACACGGTATTTTTTCAACAAAATCTCTGTCAAGAAAACTCACGTAACGAAATATATGGTCGTTGAAGATAAAAACAGCGTGAGTCCTATTCGATCAATTTTACAACCTTTGATTAACGCGATTGGAGAATTGGAACGCAAGTGTCTACTTTACTATTAAATCAATTCATAACCTTCTTCTATTTGCATTCGTTTTACCTTTCTACTTTGTCATGGTAAAAATACCCCTGTTGCTAACCATGGTTTCGGCCAGCAGCTTAATTGCAGTGTAAATCACACTTATGGACTGCACCTCGTTCGCGTGGCGCGATGCGCCTTTTAAGACACAAACGTCGAATCGCACGTTGTGAGAACCAGTGTGAGAGCGGGTGTGAGAGCCGGTTTCATCACTGTCATGTTTGTGATGCCTCAAACGTTTCTGTTTGTATTCTCTCCGATACGAAATAAAGATCGCCGTTCATGCGATGTCTGGTCTCAGAGCTCACAGTGATTGCATAAACTCCAGTACTTCTTGAGCAACCAGCATCGTCGGCTGCATGCACTTACTTGAATCCTTCAAAGTCACCAATTGGTTCCCACACAAGAAATCGTCGTCGCTACAAATTGGTTCCCATACCGGTTGTGCTGCATACAAGAAGCTGCTAGGGATACGGTCAGCAGCACTATCACCAACGCGTTTTTCTCGTCGTTGGGACTTGCTTCAACCACTTTATTGGCGTGAACTTATCCATATTTCACTTTTTTCCCGTGAACATAATTTCATTCGTCATGACACTTTCCCTTCGGTCATGGACATCATCGAGTCGCAAACTGTTTGTTTCGTTTTTCCGTCTCAGGTTGTGTGCTTTGTGCTCACTGATTTGGTTTCGCTTCACTTGTTTGACCCCCACGTTTTAAGCTGGTTCATGCCTTGCATTAAATAGCTAGATCATTGCACCTGTTTTATGTACACCAATAAAAAGAACACAAATAATTTTTTTAAGAGCTGAGTAATAAGTATGTATGCATTCTGCTGATATAAGTGACGAACGCTGATTATTTTTTCTAGAAATAAATTTTTGATCAGATTTCTGTTCCACTGAATTTTACCATTTTAATGCCTGAGTTTGAATATGCTTTCGGTAAAGCAAATTGTCGGGTTTTGATCTGTCTTGAATTATACGCATGAACATCTGGAATGAGTTTAAATTATTGAAAAATGTATTCGCTAGCTGAGGGTGAGTATACTTGTACATGCGTTTGTTCGCCTCAAGGTTATATCAATCTTTAGTTAGATAATTCTCTGCATTTCATAAATGATAGAAATTTTGTTCGTCACAAGTTCATTTGTGTTTAAACATCTCATGGCGCAATTTTGAATAAACGGTTGGCCTATTGGTTGCAGAAGATATGAAGCTGCACTTCCCCAGTCAATAATCCCACACTGTGCTCGTGAGTTTATTAAGCTGTGATGCAACATAGTAATGTCTGGCTATTGATATAATGATTAGGTTTATACATTACGCAAGCATATTTGATATAGTACGATACAACTGTTTACAATGATCTTCACAAGTAAGTTTTTCATTTGCAACTACAACAAGATATTTGGAAATCAAAGTTCCTTCAATACGATAACCGTTTGAATTTATTGCAAAAGATTCTGTGTTTACGTGTTTATTTGTGATTAACATGTATTTTGTTTTAGAAATATTCAGTGAGAGTTTGCTTGTGGTTAGCTAATCCATTACCTTTGTGATTTCACGGTTAACCAAGTTTCGTAAATTTCACAGATTATTGTCGCTCTGAACTAAAACTGCATCATCAGCATAAAGCATAGTTTTCATAAAACTTGAACTTGGTATTGCATTTATAAATGATAAAAAGAACAAAGTGCTTATAATCGAACACTGGGGTACCCTAGAAATAATTGAATTTGAAGATGATTTAGTGCTTCCCTACTGTACGTACTGTCTTCTGTTGCAAAAACGACTGTGTCAGTTCAAATGCGTTTCCTCATGCACCGTAATGCTCAAGGTTTGTCTGCAATATGGAGTGATTCACCGACTCAAATGCTTTTCCTAGATCTGAAAAGACCGCAGAAGATATACGTTTTTTATCCAGGCTTTTTTTAGCCTTTCAAAGATTCCTCGCTTCTCGCGTGGAGAAAAAAGTTCTCTTCCCTCGGGTAGGTTGCAGTATTTATTGCAGATTCAAAGATATCATTCATTCACTTTCACATTTGCCTTTTCTCTGGGGAGGGTCGCGGGGCAGCGGCCCTAGAAAGACCCAAAATATCTCACGGTCAGCAGCAATTTCAGGTAAGAACGTTTTTGTACAAGTCTGTAATTCCCAGGCATGTGGAATGATTATTGGGTAAACCGTATTTTTGCTGACTCAATGAGTTGTTTTTAATGAAATAATCGTCGAGACTTGTCTACAACACTTTTTCAAATATTTTTGACAGGTATGTCAGCACTGATATCGGTCTGTAATTAGTAGGGATTTCCCGACATAAAAATTGGTACTACTTTAGCGATTCGTAGATTGTTCCGAAAAATGTCACTTACGCATTCGTTTATAACATTTGATGGATGAAGTGCCAGTAAGTATTTTAACAATTTCAAAATGTGCACCAGGACATCAACGTAGCCCAGATGATTTTTGAGTCTGGTCTGTTTGTAAGTGGGAGTATTTCCTCAATAGTAGTTGGTGATAAAAATATAGAATTTTTGTGGCATGGAATAAGACATTTTTTTATATTTGCATCAGTAGTTTTAGATGGACCAGTAGGAGTAAAATTCGCCTGTGACGAAGTGACAAACTATTATTCAATGCATCCGTAATTAATTTTGTAGGTGGGAGAACTCGTCCATCAACATTTATCCTTTGGGAAATACGGAATGGTTTGTTTTTGTCAAAAATTTCACTTAGGCTATTATCGTGCAAATTCGTTTTGAGTTTCTGCTGTTTCTAGCAAATTGGTCTTCGTATTATTTGCGCTTATCTAATTCTTCGACATGAGGAACTTGCTTTCGGAATTTTTTGTAGGTTTCGAAATCTGTTAGAAGTTTTGGTCTTATACAAATGCGAAATAAGTAATCTCTATGTTTGATAGAAGAAATGATTCCTTGTGTTATCCATGGCTTTAGCTTAAGTTCATATTTCATTCTGGCAGATTTTCTAACGGGTATGTGTATATCAGGAAGACCTCTCATGGACCATACAATAAAATCAAATTTTTCAGTAATATTCATTTCTGAGTATTTCATCGGTAACGAATCTAAATTTTTCTGCAGTTCTCGGTCAAAAGCAACAATGCCAACATTACGTGTGTCTATAGAGAATCTTTGTTTGATAGTATTTTTAAACGAGTTTTACTCACAGTTAAATGAATTGGATAGAGATCGCTAATATCATGCAGCATAATACAAAGGTTTCTTCCGGAGGTGAAACCATTTGTTTAAACATTATATGGTCAATACATGACTCTGTTTCGTTTATTGTTCTGGTTGATTTGTTCAGAACATGGTAGCAGGCAAGGCTGTATGGGGTATTTACATACTAATGTATTCGACCATCATTTGGTACATGTACATTGAATAGATTTTTGTTAATATCACATAGTACATACAGTAATATTCACAGTTATATTTTGCTTCTTTTTTCATTTCAGAACATAATTGCGAAAACTCATCTTTGCAGGACTGAGGGTGTCTGCACAAAATTCCGACAATTATTTTCTGACGTTTTTTGCTTCCTAACAACTCAAACCATATGTTTTCAAATTCACACATTGTCACGTCGTTGACGATACTTCAAATTATTTTTTTTGTAGGCATCTACACCTCTAGCTGGAGTTTGAGAATTTTCGTTAATGAATTTATAACCTGAAAGTGGTACTATCATTGAAGTCTCCTTAATACTTGCTTCCGACAGCGATATAATATCGGGTGGTTTTGAATATGTAGTTACGATTTCTTCAAGCTTGTTTATATTTTCTACAAAGATCGCATGTTACAATGTAGCAAAGGAGAGATCATTTGACATCAAATTATCAACATGGCTCACAAAGTCAGACTGTGTAGCATACTGCGAAAGAGGTATTGAGTGGTCGCAATCAGGATGATTGCGGCCACCTATTAAGCTGTCACAACCGGAAACAACTGCGCATTGCTATGGTTACTGTCATTCATATAGCTTCAGACTGGAATTACATACTTTGCATTGCTACGCCAGTAGCCATTCACATGCTATTAACAGTAAAAGCATTCCAACATGTAAACTTAGCACACTTACGTATGTATTTTGCTTCTGGTTGTTTGCTGTTGAAGCGGAGGTAGTCGCTTGCATTGAATATTTGATTTAGGAGTTCAACGAAGCCAGTAACTTTTCGGTAGAGTTGGATGCCAAGCATTTCACCACAACCCAGATCTGTTTGCAATCAATATCAATACCCTGTTTGAAGAGATCATCAGGTGAAGTGACTGTAATCCATTTCTCTGTTGTCTTGTTCTTGGCTTTTATACAGCCACTTCGAGTGTAGCAGCACGTAAATGCATCGAAACAGGACTTTCGCATCTACTTCAGTAGCTTGCACAGCAGAGGTGTTGGATCTCACAGTGAGAACCTCACACAGAAAGACGTTATGTCCCCTTTCATATTTTTGAGAGTTCGTATTAGAAATTCGTTCCTTTTTTGTATGACACAAACCTTCTAATGAATAGTCTTGGATTTTCCTTATTTATCCTTTGCTTATCCAGATGATTTCCTTCCTGTATATCATCAGGTTGAGGATCTATTTCGAGTTCAATTGCTATTGAGATCAACACATCTTTTCCATTATCATTATACCCTTTGTCTTTTCCTACACCATGAATAATAATATTTTTCTTCTTATGTATTGTTCTTGTCTGTAGTGTTGAAAGATAATCAAATTTGTTTTCTGAACCATCTCACTGCAAAGCTGTGCCTTTTCGTCTTCAAGCTGATTCACCTTGTTTTTTTTTGTCGCTGGGTGTTACGGATTGATGAGGAAAGCGTTGGTTACGTGTTGCTGAATCCTAGATTGATTTACCTCTTGTAAATTCATAAGTTGGCGACGGGATCAAGGCTGGCCCTCCTAATGTGTTCCACTCTCGCGAACTAGACGCGCTGGGTCCTAGGCCAAATAAAAAACACCTGCCGCAGGATACCGGCTGGTAGTGTAGCTTATCTCGCTCGTCTGTGCCTGATTGTTACACGGATTATAACAACCCGATAAAAGCAACTCCGAGTTTCTACTGGGTGTAAAGACACACAGAGGAATGGCCGTGTACTCTATTGGAAAGCGATCTAACAAAAATCAAAACGTCTCCGCGCTTAACTCGATAATCGGGGTGGGCCTCTAAATACTTATCGTAAGCGATCTGACCCCAATATGCACTGGGTGAAGGAAGCGGAGCTTCTACGCTCATGAGTCAATGAACCAAGACGATTCGGCTGCAATAATCAGTAAAAACTAGATTTAGGTTCGGTTTTTATTCTGAGTAATGTCTTTCGCGTAATGCAAGATCAGCGATTGTAAGATGCGCGCAGGTAGTCGTGACCCGCGATGAGGGGATTACTGTAAGGCGCAACGACACGTGTTTCCCGCTTTGAAGCAAACTTTGCAAAAGCCAAAAACGCACACGACAGGGGGAAAAATTTAGCAGCGACACAAAAACGTAATATTTCGCGATTGCACACTGGCACACTACACTCAATCAAAACTCAGACGCGCACAGACGTAATCAATAAACGACAATGCGTATCACAGAAATACTCAAGTCTCGCTCCAGGCAAACCCGTATACTTGGTATATCTTACAATTTAGGCGAATTTAAGGTGACCCCTAAGTTTAAGGTTAACACTCACCGAAAAGTCGTAGCCCTTGGCTCAGACAAGCGCACAGTCAATCTTTGCTCGAAGTTGTCAAGTTCGCCGCAGCTGTGGATCTCACCAAATCGTGTGATGCTTCGTCAGGTACAGATAGGGTGTTCACTCGGCAGCATACGATATTCAAGGCTGAATCACAGAAGAAAAATCATGCTTTTTCGTACATTACCGCAGTTAAAAAGACTGCTCTCTTTTTCCTTCCAACCGTTACGCGGCTGACAAGCACGTGACGTCACGGTTGCTGCGCACTGACGCACTTGTTTCCCGCGGTAGATTTTCAAGATTCTGCTGCTCGTGTTTACATTACCGGAAGCATATGATTTCGTACCGCAACTTGTTGAACATGCTGTGGCTATTATTGTTTTGGGTCAGCAAAGCTTGAGCGTGCGCGAGTCACGTTTGGTTTCTTTACTTAGTGTAACAAAAACGCATCAGCATTATGCATTCAGCTTGCAGCTTTTTTCCAAGCTGAAGCAGGGCATGGATTTGCCTCGGGCAAGCGCGATTGACTTCCGTGTTCGAAAAAAAACGCACGTTTTCATGTTACGCGTCTTGCTGTTTATACTTGCAATTCGATCCATGGTTTTAGCGCAACATCATGCAGAAACATCGCGTCGTAAAAGGCGTTTACGTAACTCAATTTGAACGCGGAAGTATGAACATACACAAGGAACATTGCAGAAGGCGGTTTTACAAGCAGTGTCATTAGAACGTTAAAACTCAACTGAAGAGATTACACAATACGATTTAAACATTACTGAACGATCTTGATTAACACAAACAACACACAAAATATCTACATTAACTGCTTCTTACCAAATTTGTTCACAAAGCGGTTTCATTTTAAAATACAACGGTTCGCTGTCGTAAAGCCCAAACCATTTTTGGCTTTAGTCGTGCGTCGCTGATGAGGGAAAATTCATTAAGAGTTTCAATGACGTTTTAAATAAATGCTACTGTAAAGTAAGTTTAAAATGTGTCACATAATAGCGAAGCTTTGTTGCGTCCGCAACAGAATCAATAGCGTTTGACAACGTTTCAACAGAAGTAGCGCTCATGCTGCATCTGGCCAAAACCAGCAGCTCAATCTTGGAAAGGCATTTTGCGCAGTCTTCTAATGCGGATGGAACCTCTGAGTTTCCATGAATTCTTAAAAACTCAATCTTAACACACAAAAGTAGATTTTTATGCAACCTGATGAAAAACGTACAACCAAACAATAAGTTCAGTAAAATTCGAGTAGGGCAACAATTGCCTTAATTCGTGTAGAAAATCATCAAATAAGTCGCAGACATTGCTGTTACGGAAAACCAATGACGGAAAACCACTCAGAACGTTCGTTGTGGTCCTTCACCAAAAATTGGAATACCGGAAATCTCCCTCCTTTACATTTTTGTGAAGAAAAATTTACAGGTTTTACAAAATATGATGACAAATCTTAAATGTCGGATGTCAACAAGAAAATCTAGGAGCTACCTAGTGTGTATATTGCTTGAACGCGAAAATGTTGGGACGAATTTTATAAACGTAGTTGAGTTCTTTTTTTTGTGGTGAACACTTTATAAATGACATACTGCAAAAATTATGCACAATATGCGAATGCAGATCTTTAGGCGATGATTAATTACATTTGCCATAATGGATGAAAGATCATCATATTTGCAAGAGCTGAAAATGAATCAGGATTTTATGAGGAAATTTTCAGGTTTACCACATTCACCCATTGGCATACACAATCAAAGGCGCTTTGTTAATTTCAAGACACAGTTTTTTCTGGACAAGGATGAAATGTATACCGGTTTTCTCCGATTTTCAATAGCTTTGAAAAGGATCTTGATATTGTCAAGAGAGACATCGCAGAATCTGAATGTAAGCTCATCGATTTCGTCGAGATACTTCTTGAAATTTTTGATATCAACCTTTTGATTCATGACATGAATCTTCTTCACCTTTTGAAAACAGACATTTTGTTTAACGAGTTCGATTTTTAACTTTGTATTTTTTTTTGTTTGCAGTATCTCTCAATGTCTGAAAACCTTTTCAGAGACATTGTTGTGTTTGCACACATATGACAAAATTCAACATTTCAGTGAACGGTGCTAAACTTACGAATAACAGAAAGATGAATGTAAAACATTTGATATATTGCAGTTAACAGTTTCAACTTCGAAAAGAATTGATTGTTGATTACCTGGTGAATTTTTTGTTGAAGGTAAAAACTTACCTTTGTACACGGGGGAAGGGTTATGTGAAAAATCAGCTGCAACCAAATCACCGTCAACCTTATTCCACATGATTTATAATTTAGGAGATCAGAATAACGCCGTGAAGAGTGCAAGAGATCACGTGTTTCCATAAAAATCAGCTAACACTGCTTTTATCAAGCTTAGAAAAGGCAGTGCAAGGTCGTTTAACACTTTCCTGTTCATTTATTGTTACTTTCCTTAAAAAAAGTTTGCCATGATTTTACTCGGATACGCAATACACGTTGAAAGCAAACCTATTATCGCTAAAAACAGAGTGGTAGTAACCTGAAAAGAGCAATTGCCTCTGAAATAAAGGACCATTAGTTGTAAGCACTCTTTGAGCTGAAATTAACAAAGAAGGTCGATCACAAATATGAAACTACCCTCGAGAGGACGCATCAATGATGCAAGCGTCGTTAAAGCAAGCGGGGTCGAATATTTAAATTGAAAAGGTCTCTTGCAAATTCTGCAACAGTAGCAGTGGCATTTTCACATTGAAACTTCTACTCATGCGTCCATCACCTTGCTTAAACCTACCTCATGATGAGTTGATCTCATTTTGTTCAAGAACAACTTCAGGCCTTCCTCGGAGAAATATGTTGCTTTCTCCCAAGTCCCAATGCTTATTTTCATGGCTCTTGAGGAATGCCCCAAAATGTAACACAAACAAATTACGTCGACTGGAAGAAGCGATCCTCGGAGGATCAAGCTTTCCGGAAAACTTTTGGCAAATTCCTTGGCAAAATTTTGGTTTTGAAATTCCTAAACCCATGCGCTTCAACAAAATGGTGTCTGGCTGAATAAAACAACGGCGAATGTTTTGAGGCACACCAAATGAGGAAACCGTTTCCTTTAAGGATGGGTATTCATGCATAGCAGACTCCACGTAATCCTTCATGCACTTTTTTGCAATTTGTTGAAGATATTCAATTTTGCTTGGACAAACGGACAAAGAAATATTCGGAAAATTCGCACATATTTTGTTTCCCAGTTCAGATCTGGAAAATCCAGACATAAACTTTACTACAGAATCCCAATGATTTTCATTGAAACGTGGAAGCAAATCCACAAAATGTTTCAATGACGAACAGAAGAACAAATAGAA
>Ga0210059_1014652_pt1 | contig 11556 bp, 7 predicted proteins | sample Ectturendosymbi2_FD_188042 | JGI IMG/M metagenome (GOLD analysis project Ga0210059, IMG submission 188042) | Ecteinascidia turbinata endosymbiont from Florida, USA - Sample 2 (SPAdes) (version 2) | ecosystem: Host-associated > Tunicates > Ascidians > Unclassified | place: Key West, Florida... | reverse complement strand
TTTGTTATTATTCAAAATTAAGAAAATTAAAACTATTGTATGATCATAATTATTCTTTAAATGTATTAGTAGGCTACATTGTCAGAATCCTAAGAATTATACAAAATGAAACTTTTTCAGGAAATTAGGTCTAAAACAATAATTTTTCAGACTGATTTGATGTCGGAATGATTGCTTATGTTTAAGATAAACAAGAAGATCATTTAAAACAGAAAAATGCTTAAGCAAGCATATTTTTTAACTGTGGAATTATAGTAATTTTGGTGATGATGTTTTTTCTTGAACCATGCTCTATGGCAGGGGTGGATAATCTTCCTACAGAGGGCCACATTGAAAACTTTATAATTGCTACTAGGGACCGCATATATTACATCTAATCCCTTTAAACTTTAACAAAAACTTTTTACATTAGCTAGCATAAAATGAAAGCAACAATAATCACTTTTGATTGAGTAAAAATGCTGTTTCGAATGAAACGTGTGGAATAAAATCTTGAATTCTAATCTAATCAATAAAATTACTTCAACAAAGACTCAAAATATGTATTATCTATGTACATGTACATGTACCTGTGCTACGAGCCACACGAAATGTCCTCGTGTGCTGTGCAAAATGCCCAAGGTGTGTGCTGCATACAGCCATCAAGTCATAGTTTACTCACTCCTACTCTATGAAGCAACAAGCTTAAGTGGATAGTTTTGGGAATAGTTTGTATTTGTAACATTTTATCACTCAATCCTTATCTCACGCATACTTCATGTACATGGTTTGGAAATATTCCTTGCTAAACGTCATTACAGATTCTGTGCTTTCTTTTATGCATGTGGCAAATACTTATTTTTGAAAAGTATTAGTTAATGTGAAATGTTACCTTTTTTATTAGTGACAATCTTTATTATTAATTTTAACGTGTCATGATTAATACATGTCTGTTTACCACTTTGTGTTTCTAAGATTATCTTGTAACATTGAAAGAAATTTCATTTAAACTTGAAATTGTAAGCAACTAACCATAGACATTTATATTTTTGTTACTATGTCTGTGCTTAACTAAATCCAACATATGTTTGTAGCTTTTGATTGGCACATTCAAATAGTGTATCAACCAATAATATACATTAAGGCAGGAGTCACCAACATGGTGCCCGCAGGCACAAAATTTTCACTTCAGAAGTGTGTATCAAACTAGTATCCTTTCGCATTAATTGGTACCCAAGAAGTAACTCTCAGTTTCACAAAGGTGGGTGACCCCTGTAGGCCTGCATTAAGGTATAACCAGATCAAAAACTGGCCAGATAGTTGTTGATGGCTAATTGTTATAAACAATGTGTGCTGCAAACTTAATACCATCAACAAACATACCATGTGCACATTTTGCTTTCTGATGTATTCCATTAAGGAAAACTTGGTCTACCTCAGAAAGCACTTTTGTTAAACTGCTATTTGGCAGTATGAATAACAGCCAGTTTACTGAATGTGTATGGTGACAGACAAATAATCCTATAGATTATTTTGTATTGTTTACATGACTGACACAATGCATTGTATTAGCATCATGCCAAACATTGAAAACCATTTTGATGCATGAACTGTTAAAATTATGTTTGTTTATAAATAATATGGAATAGATACGAGCTGTTGTTCTGTATATGAGCTTAACTTGCTTCAGAAATTTCTGCTGGGTAGCCAACAATGTTTTATGTGACAAAAAACCTGACACCATGTTTTCTCAAAACACTGATTTGAATCATCTAGAAAATCAACTACTACAAAATCTTTTTTAAGTGAGATTGAAATTGCAGTGAAATCCAAAGATCATTTGATAGTTAATAAATTTTAAATTGAGAAATATTAACCTAGCAAAGCAGTCCTGATATGCAAACTTGACAGTGATGAAAAATTTTAATTCTTTTGTTTTAAAATGCCAAAACACTCAGCTTTAAAAAATCCAACTAACTCTTTCAACTATATAGTTCGCTTTTTCTTTGTTTAAATATATTTTTTACCTGTCAAAGCCAAGCAGATTATAATTGTGGCATTGAAAATGTGGTTAAAAGAGATTAAAATTTGTGATGTTTGTAAGCTTCCAGGCAAAGCTTGTTTTCATTATTATGCTATACGTTTTTGAAGAAAGCCATTTTCCTACCTAATAGCTAAATTACAAGATAATTGCATATTTTGAAAATGTCCATGAAAAAAAATGATGTTATAAAGACTAAAATGTTTCACTGATTTTAGTTTAATCGCTAACCACAAAGTCTTGAGTTTTAACTTCAACAATCGAAAAAGGAATCAAAAACAAAAGAACAGGTGGGCAACAACCAATAAAACAACAGATGAGCAAAATCTACATGAAAGAGTGGGAAGGCAACCCCATCTTCCATGTAGACATTACTTTTTTGTTTTGCTTCGAAGACATACAGATTTGTGCTAATTATAAAAGATGTACATGGGTCCAATGTGTCTTATTTTTGCTGTTATTAGCCACAGGGACAATGGTTATTTTTTCAAAATTTTAGAAATTGTATGAATTGGATTGCGCATGAAAAAAAATAGGTTGTAGCATTTACAGTACGAAGTTTGTTTTAAAATTGCATAGTGATGATGTCTACCTTTTCAGGTGCACTAATACCCTAAGCGTACATTGCTTAAAACTGAAAAATAAGAAAATTGAGTTTGGAAGACACACATTGTTGCTAAATAGGTCTTGTTGCTAGCGTCTTGACAGTGCAGTAATATCCAGTTGTGACTAGAAGCACTGGGTAGAAAAATTGTGAAGTTTGCTTTTTCCTACTGTCCTACATTATTTGTTGATGCTATGATGATAGCTTACTTGTAATGTGAACACAAGTGTGAGTGAAATTGTTGAGAATACAAGCTGTTGTCAGCTTTTATTTGCAAAAACTTACAATGTATTCCAGCTTTCTTATGTCTGTAACAGTAAGCAACAGAATAGGCATTTAAAAATGATATCATTTGTTTGAGATATGTGGTTGGTAACTCTTGCCAGAACTGTACAGGAGTATGTACATTTATTAGGTAAGCAGCAGAAAACTTGTACGCATAGAACAATATTTGTAAAAACTTATTAGATCCTGAGAAAGATAGATTTTTAAACTAAGAAAATGTTGGTTGTTTTCTAACACAAATACACAGTAGAGTTTTATCAAGTAAAGTTTATAAGGTTCAACTATTTTTTATTTTTATAGTGCTCAAATATGGTTAAATTTTGACATATTATGGGTGAAGCAGTAATTGTACTGCTGTCCATAGAGTCAGAGTCAAAGTTCGATTCGATGCATTTTGCAGCAATGCTGCAAGAGACAATAGAAATATCAGTGTGGTGAAGAGGAATAATTTTTACAACATTATGCTGGATAAATGCATACACCAGTGCTTGAGAGGTTGATGCCGATTTAGTTGGGTACCTGTCAAGGGGTAAAAAGGTTAAGAGAACGTTACTGGTGTAAAGGTAAAAATAGTACACTGGTTCACACTACTTGTCAATAAAAACTTACCCTAAGGCGTGTAATTTCTGTCACTACTTTTGTCGTCAGTATTTTGCACAAAGTCTTGTGGTACAGATGTAGGAGAACTGCAAATTTTTTATGCTTCTTGAAATTTTGAAATAATGTGACCACTCTTTTCAGATACACCCATCCATTCAGTCGGTGAACTGATTGATGTCCTTTCAGCAATGCCGCACAAACTTGCGAGTTTTTGCAATTCTTTGCGAAGCATTCCCAATTTCGGCAACAGTATTGCGGACTACGAAGTTATTAACTTGATCGGAAGGGGAGCTTTTGCCTGCGTTTATCGAGCAAAATGTAAACGATCAGGACGCTATGTCGCAATAAAGATGATTGACAAAAGAAGCATGAAGAAATCTGGAATGGTAGCTAGGGTGAGGAGTGAAGTTGAAATTCAGGCTCAACTTAAGCATCCGTCTATTTTGGAATTACATCACTGCTTTGAAGATTCCGATCATGTTTATCTAGTTCTGGAGCTTTGCATAAAAGGGGAGCTGAGTCGCTTTTTGAAGAGTCAAGGAAACTTTTTATCGGAAGATCAAGGTATTGTCCAGTGCGCAATTAATCTTAAGTTGCATACATTTAAAATCCGCAGAATGATGTTCTGGTATGTTATTGATTATAGTATTATTAGACTTTATATCGTTTATGCTGAGCTCTCGACCAACTGTGCGAGTGGAGCTCGCTTGAAACGACGTGCATTTTAAGCGCCCCTTCGAGCTCTTCACTTCCCTTTTCATTGAAAAATGACAAAAAAGCAAGTATTTCGTCGCCCTGTTGCTTGATTGCCACTCCCATACACCAGGTGTGCATCTGCCATTGTTGTAAATAAGTTGCTACACTTTGCAGTTCGGGAATTCTTGGGCCAGATCGTCGAGGGAATGCTGTATCTTCACGCTCAAGGAATTTTGCACAGAGATTTAACTCTGGCTAACATGCTCCTCGATGATTCATGTCACATTAAGATTGCTGACTTTGGGCTTGCCACTCGCCTTGCTCTACCGACGGAAAAGCATTTTACCATGTGCGGAACGCCCAACTATATATCTCCGTAAGTTTGATTTCGGTTCTACTAGCCGTGACCTTCTTGTTTATTCATTACTTCGGCTGGTCAATCGCAAGTTCTCGAATTAAGTGCATTCGTAAGTGCCAGGGCGAAATACCACCTGCATTTTTACTGCAACTGTCGGTTACGATATTTGTATCTGCTCCTCATTGTGCCAAAGTTTGAGAAAAAAGTTACAAATTCAATTAAGCTTGCGCAAGATTGCCTTGCAATTTCAGCCGCAATTAATGGTTCATCACTGATTTCCAAACAGTTTCGTTTGCGCAATATGGGATTTTCCCATTGCGTTGATATTTGTTTTTGTCCAAAAACGCTCGATCCAATTCAATAGGCTTTTTATATTGGAACGATTGTCAATTAAGCGGTCGGTGGATCATTAACCTGCAAAGATGTTTATTGCTGAACTTGACGTCAATCTTCATCGTGAAACGTTTGCAAATGCTGAGCCACGTAAATGCCAGACCCAAAACGCTAGCACACTGGTACGTTAAAGCGAACCTAAAGCCAAGGTGCACTACTTTAATGACAATTTTAAAGTTCTAAGCTTGCTGCAAGCTTTCGACTGGGATTTGCTTTCATGATTTGGCGATGATTCGAACTTGCACTTCCAGTTTTCAAGTAGCTATTCTCCACGAAGGCGAATTAATCAGCAAATTAAAAAATATGTTTCATTTGTCGTTGTCGCCTTGGTGGGGACTAGTTACTTTGATTGCAATTTTGTGAAACACAAACGCTATAGGTTCTGGCATCGAGGTAGTTTCTACTGCTTATGAAAAAAACTCGTTAGCGAATTCCATATCTGGCAAATTCAAATCTTTCTGCTAAAATTTCGTTGTCCGCCGCTCTTGGCTATCGCCGGAGCTTGCAGCGGTTGGTCTTAGCTGTTGAAAAAGAGAATACCTTGTTGTAGGAGTGTTTGAATAAAGTTTGTTGTCCATAGCTGCTTTGCGTGTTGATATAGTCGGAGTGTCATTAATCAATCAGTCGCTGACACGTAACCGTTAGCGGTGCTTTTTTTTGCTTTGAGCAGATGTTTTAAGGCAGGGGTTCTCAAACTTTTGGTGTTATGGAGCCCATGAAAAGATTGACCATAATTTACGGAGCCCCACAATAAATTTCTAAAAATAAAAAAACACATTGTTACTTACCGATTGATGTTCCTGGGTAAATTGCAAAAAAACTCGCGGAGCCCTGGGGCTCCGTACGGAGCACTTTGAGAACCTATGTTTTAAGGCAACATTTCAAATTACTGTGTTCCAAGCGCCGAAAACGCGAATAAGTGTTGCAGTTCAAAAAATTGTGTAAGAAACAATCGTACTTATATATAGCAAGTATGCACTGGTTGAGAAGATGGTTGTAACCTCATTACTGTCACGGCATATCCTTGTTTGCAATTCGGCACATGTGACTCGCATGCTCAGGGTAGTTTCGCATTCTTGCCTTTCAAAAACGCAGCGACTTGACAGTGTGTCAGGAGATATTTTCATCGAAAATGTGCGGTGTTCTGGAGCCTGTTAAAGTGACAGACGAACAGCAGTCACTAGTCAGTGACAACGAATACAAAATGCGCGAAAGTTTCGCGCCGTTAGGAAATTTAAAATCAGACCGGGCATGTCTTGGGCCAGACAGCACTTGTCCTTGTAGACTTGAGTTCGCATTCCACGCGTGCGGCTGTAGCCAGCCAGACGTGACGCATACATGTTGTTTTACAGCCGAGTCGGCTTTTCGCGATCTTTCGCTCGAGTCGCTTCGTGCGAAGAACGGCTCATGTGAGCCGAAATAACCTCGCTTTGTTGCGGTGTTGATTGTCGTTGCGCGTGTACCTATTCCGAACGTCTGTGGCGCGTTGTCCGGACTTGCCGCAGATGGGAGTTGATCATTAAATCACTGCGTCGAGCGAGCCTTTAACGGTTTTGCTGTTGTTTACACAAGCATGTTTGCTTATTAAGTTCTGCGGTTAAAGTGTGAGAAGTGCGGTTGTCCACTCCGAGGATTTGCGGTTGGTTCGAATGCACCAACGCCGCACGACCTTTTCCACATTGTGTGTCGTTTTTTTCTGAGGTTTAGAATACGTTATTCACCCGAAGGCATCAGTACAACCTGCGTATCCCTCGTAACAAAATATTTTTGTGGTCTAGTGCCGAAGAACGTTTAAGAACCTGCACTTGAGTTAAGTCGTTATACGGCTAACCGGTCTGAAAATTGACTACTTTACGTAGCGTTCTTTCGTCCATCTGAAGGAGCAGTTCCACCTCCAAAAACTTCAATATATTCTCATGACTCGCCACTGAAAGGCCCAAACTTTAAAGCAGTGTTTGTCAACGTGGGGCGTAGCAATATCTTGAAGGACCTTTTTATTTTTTGCTTTCACTTCGTGTTCAATGTAGTCGTGAATTAGAATCATAGCAGACCGTACGATTCTTTTGAAAATAAAAGAAGGGCGTGGGACAAAAACGGTTGAGAAACACTGCTTTGAAGTATTAATTTACCGCAGGTTTTTTAAGGTGTTTTAGGGACCCGATTCGGGTCTCTAGAATCAGAGAAAATTAACATCCGGTCCCTAAAAACATAGAAAATCGGGTCCCTAGAATCAGAGAAATCAGGTACCAATAGGTCCATATAGGGCACCTTACATTTTCCTTAAAAACAACCTGGTTTACCGTATCTTAAAATGAAGGTGACCGAAAAGAATTGGCAGCCATTCGAATCCTATGTTGCACTCCTGGCTGGGAAACTCTTGCCCAAAGGTATCCGATATTTGCATCCCTTCTTTTCGTGATAAAAACGCAAACCTGATGTGTTCAACTGGATGGTAGATGTGCGTTGTTGTGGTGGCTGAGGCCGAGTAGGGAGATTGTCTTGTGACTGTTTCGCTTTTACCAAAGTGGCTAATTTTTGTGAAAAAAGCCCTGCAGTTTTCAAAGTTTGATTTAACTAAGCTCCATCATTGGCCCTTGTTCAAGAGAAAGCGGTGGGAAAGTCTCAGGCAGGGTAGCTTTTATGCAAAACAGGAACCGTGACATGAATTTTAGACATGGCAAAGAGTGAGAGCCCAACATTTACAGAAAAAAATTAGCAAAAGATAACTTGTGGGGTTCCTTAAAGTCCTGTGAAAGGTTGCGGTGTTTTTATTTTTCCTTGCCTTAGAATAACTGCTAGAATGTGCCTGATGTCTGTTTGTTAAGCAGAAGAAACACCTGCAGATTTAGGGCTCACTTTTGACTGTTGTCGCTTGTGTCCGATGCTGAATTTCAACAAGTGCGTTCCACGTTTTCTGAAAGAGCTTCTTTACGGCTCCTGTCAATCGCACGGAACCGTAAAGTGCCCACAAAGCTTTTTAAACCGCCAGTTTACGTATGCTAGGAAGTTTGCTTTGGGTGGGTGTACATTTGTCGACTGTTTGTACTCCCTGCTTGTGTCTATTTGCAGTGCTAACGGTCTCACTTGGCCTTTTGATAACTAACCGTCAAAATCGCTGTTTACACGTGCTTAACACTGTTAAAATACTGTTGTACTTTGCAAATGTGGTAGCGGTCTCGGAGGCGAAAGTACATTTGCTAATGCTGATGCCAGAATTAAGCGGAAATATTCATTAGCTGCGCTGCTCGTTTTTGCGTTGCATCTGTTAATCTCGCGCGCCACATCTTAACGTTTGATATCGTTTTATACAACTACGAATCTAAAAAATATGCTTAGATCGAAGATCCGCAAAACTCCGTAAACTGACGAACCCAACTTTTAAAGCAGTAAAATGTCCGGTTATGTAGCGTCCCTGTTTTGCAGTAACTGCTCTTTTTAAAAGAATTGACTAGAGCAAATTACGCGATGCTTATTGAGCGACAATGCGCAGTGTCCACCTGGTATACGTGACATCACTGTCTACACGCCCGGTACGAGGAATATGACTTGTTGAGACACGATTGATCAGGCATTGTCTGTAACACGGAGGCCGTGTTATGCGCAATTGTTAATTATTTTTGTGTCTATAGCTCGCCTAGTGGCAGTGTTAACATTTAAACGCACATCAATGCGTTTTGCTCTACGCAACATGAATGTCGTTTGTAAAATTTGAAAGAGCATTTATCTTATTACTGTTTACTGGGTCGCCATTGGCACCGCCGTCAATAGCTTAGCAGTGGTTGCGCCAGTCGTTGGTTTGTTTCGCTGTTGTCCACTCTGTGTTGAGTTGAGCGAGAGTAACGTGCTGTTGCTGCGAGTCTTTCGGGATGTGAGTTGAGTTTAAACCTTGAGCTGTATGGAAGTGCTGTGAGCATAGACACCACGTTAGAGGTAAAGCATGTTACGTTTGTTAACACCGCAAAGAATCTATTAAGGTACCGTCGCATTTTTGTGCAGAGAGATTGCTACAAGAAGTGCGCATGGACTGGAATCCGATGTGTGGTCGCTGGGATGCATGCTATACACATTTCTTGTTGGAACTCCACCGTTCGACGTAAGAGCGAGTATTGGTGTTCAAGTTGCATTGAAGTGCTTTTCGGTTAAACTAGATTGTCTGCTTTCTGTACACTGCTATCTCATAAACGGAGTAGAGATGCCAGGGTATCCCTAGTGCAGTTATGTCCAACCCGCGGCCTAGCCGAAGGTTTTGTGCGGCCCAGTTTAGCTTTTCGCTATAGTAAAAGTAGTCTGCATACTGACAACTTGTCCTTATCGTGATAGTCTTTAATTTGACATCTTTGATGCAGGTCGTCCTAAGCGCCATTTTATCACGTCTGTCACCATTGCAGTTATGATTCGAACGTTTTCAGTACATTAGTTTAAGCTAAATTTAGTTAGCTATGATCAAAGTAAGCCATTCAATGTGCGGCCCTGGTTGAGATAGTGACATGATTTTTGGCTCAGCAAGCCATTTGGGTTGGACATAGCTGCTCTTGTGTTTTCATGGCGAAAGCAATAAAATGTCGGACACCCGGCGAGTAGATGTTTTAGCAATGCATGAGTGATTGTAGATCTTTGATTTACCACAAAATCCTTGTCATAAAATATTTCAGTTCAACTTCTTCGCCATATTACGTAGTTACTGTTGCATCGCGGTGGCTCGAATAATGTTTAGCACAGTCGCAACACTCGATATGGAAAAGCCAACGCTTTTTTTCGGGAAGTGATTGTGAGATGCATGATTTGCTCGCCGTTGTTTGGGAAATAGAGGCCGGTTTCGGTTGGGATAACGCCAAGTTCTGAAAAGATTCGACTAAGTGTAGTTATTTACAGAAGATAACTCGTGTACGGGAGTTCCCCGAACTGACTTTCCGGGTCTTCGCTTGGGCTTGTTTGAATCTTAGTTGTTCGTTTGACCTGCGCGAAAATTTGAAAATTTGTCCGAAACTGGGACTAACACGACAATTTCCCCTCCAATTTGAGCAATGCATCGCTGTGTACTCTGTGTGGTGTAAACTCATTGACCTGGTGAAGAGCTGAGTAACTTATTTTTCAATTTCAGACTGACGCGGTGAAGAGCACCCTGAACAAAGTAGTACTCGGAACCTACCATGTACCTGATCACGTATCGCCTGAGGCTCGAGATCTGATAGATAGAATGCTTCAGAAAGATCCTCAGAATAGAATTACTCTGTCTGCCGTGCTAGATCACAGTTTCATGGTAAAAATCGTTTTGGGTTTGTTTTGTGTCCATTGGACATGTTAGTTGCGTACGTTAATCTTCACATGGAGCATTACACGCAACTGTAGCATCATTGTTTGCGTGTTCGTTTAGGCTTCTCATTTTTCTAATCGTTATTTGATTTTAGAAAACAACTTAAACCTTGCCTCTCTGCCAACATTGGAGCTAACGGAAATACCTTGCTGCTGGTAATAGAATTAATAAAAACTCAATCGCGTCCATGTTCAGATTAAACTTGTTTTTCATTTTAGTTCATTTCTAGATGTGATCAACGCTCTTAATGTTTTTACTGACAATGATCGCTAACTCAATTTTAGTCCAAAGTCGTACAACCTTATACTGCTTTAGTTGTGCAAACAAGGCTGCTGATCGTGTTGTTCGTTCCGTTTTCAGAAACGCGGATTGCGGAAAAGTCGGGAGGCGTCAGTCGACAGCGGCCACGCTACCATGACGACCACCTCGACGAACAACTGCAGCAGACAAGAAGCATCGCACGTTTCAAACCAGCACCCGGCCGCCGCGAATGGATCCGCCACCTACGGCACCGACCCTGGCAAAAGCAGACTGCCCCCTCGCACGAGGCCAATCGTGGCCCTTCCTCCTAACCGATTAGACACCGTGTTGGACACGGGGTCTGTCGCTTCTTCCTACGAGGTTTCGTGCAAAGAGTCGACGGAAGACGCCCCCCTGATGTGCCCCCCTGCAAGGAGCACGCAGAACGCATCGAATCGACGAAAGCACGAAAGAAAACGCTTCGACGACGACACCGATGACGACTACAGCGCATCGCACCACAATCGCGGCGAACCATCAGCGTCGCAGGCGCACGACATGCCCGGCAATCGACCGCCTATGTGGAGGCAGCGAAGCCAAGAGCCGTCGAATCGGGCGGACTACGACAGCTATCCGAACAAGTACGAAGACGAAAGGCAGTTCGGGTCGTGTCGGAATCGCAAGGAGCAGTCCGACGTGGACCTGCTCCCGTCCAAGCCGTCCTTCAGGCACGCCAGATACGACAGTACCGGCGGCGGCGGCAGGAACGGCCGCTACCATTCTTACCAGGATAACGCAACCGGCTACAACCACCACCCCAACTCCGTCGACAGCAACTCGACCGGAAGCTACAGGCAGTACGGTACTCGCTACACGGTTTCCACCGATTCCACGGGCTGCGACGACACACAGTGCAGCCGCTACCCGGACGCGTCGGGTATGCACCCGGACGACCCCTTCTACCCGCCCGGGGGCAGCTTCCAGCCGTACCAGGCGAAGTACGAGCCGGGTTATTACCGGTCGTCGAACGGCAGCTGTCGTCACCC
>Ga0210059_1014651_pt1 | contig 11556 bp, 7 predicted proteins | sample Ectturendosymbi2_FD_188042 | JGI IMG/M metagenome (GOLD analysis project Ga0210059, IMG submission 188042) | Ecteinascidia turbinata endosymbiont from Florida, USA - Sample 2 (SPAdes) (version 2) | ecosystem: Host-associated > Tunicates > Ascidians > Unclassified | place: Key West, Florida... | reverse complement strand
CAAGTTAGTAGAAACGGTGTGATTAAATAAATCATAACAAAACTAATCTAAGTTCAACACTAACTAAAACGGGCATTAGCAAGGTGTTGTAACACATGCTTGGAGCTGACGTGAAGGGTAAAGCGAAGAACTACTACTCGAGCAGTATAAAATATATGATGATCGACCTGGTCGGCACCATACTGACACATCTATCTGTGGTGGCCATCGATTTTGACTTTAATGCTTCCCCAACTTTTTTTGAGTTCACCTGGGTGTCTAAGTTTAATTATGAAAAATTCTGTTAAATGTGGGTTTTTTAAAGATAAAATTTGGCAATTAACTACAGTAACTTCTACAATATAATAAACATATCTTCCGGTCAAAACTGTGTTCGCATACGTTCATGAGAAAAAAAAGTACTTATATTGGTGAAATAAAACTTTATCAGTCAGTTTCACACTCTCCCACCAGTATCGATATCAAAACAGCCATGCAGTTGCGCACGGTTTAGGAAAAACCACAAGATCTCACACAAGATCCAAGTTCATTTGCAAATGTGACCCTACATGTCCCCATCATGTGCCTAACCATCAACTGGAGGCTATTTAAAAATGTGCCCTTCTCCAATAAATCTATCCCTGATTTCTGGGATTATCTGCGTAACATGATAGAAGGCTTAGATGATTCGGAGGTTTGAATACTTTCTGGTTTCATAAACAGATTTATGGTTTTGCCACACTCTTCTGCATCAGCACAAAGTATATATTCACTTTTACTCATTTTGAAACAAAAACAAACTCGCTAAAATAGAGACGGCTATGGAACGCTTGTTGGCAAAATAAACACTGACAAGAAGCCAGCGAAAAGGCTACACATGGACAACTAAGTCTGAATTAGTAAGAGATGTGGTTGATGGAGTATTTTACCAGCCCTATACAAAACGTCTTGAACAATGAAAAAGTGATCTAAAGGTTGTTCACGCTACAGACAAAAATTGGAAGAGTAACTGTAAGTAAATCATTATTTTTATCACCGTTTCACCTCATGTTTCTGCATTCATATGTCTTTTTGCAACATAACATTTCTGAGATTTTTTTGTAGATAAATGTTTTTTTTCATGTACACACTGGGATTACTAAAAATTATTCAAATAGGAGGCCTGGATAGCAGGCAAGACAAACCCTCATGCATTTTTTGTAGTTTGATAAGAGGATAGCAAGGTTCAAGGCTCGTTATTAATTTACTTCAATTGTTGCTATGGAAACAAGTAACGCTAGTATTTTTTTTATTTCGTGACGGACCATGCCAAAGCCTAAGATCAGAAAAAGTACTTGCAAGAAGAGTATTCAATGAAGAGTGTGAATTGCAGTTTTATGTAGTTGCTGTAAACCAGTGATCAGCAAGCTACTGTTATGTTGGCCCAAACCGCCCTTTCACTCGCAATGAAAGGCCCATGCACATTTATAAAGGTCCAATTTCAAACTGATGCTGTATTCAGTTACCTACATAAAACACTATGCTAATGTCATAAACCGTATAATGCCAAAAGCAATGGTTTGATGACGTCAACCAAGCAATGTCCCCAGCTGTTATAGTAACCTATGTTTTAGCCCACGCAACCGGCGCAGGAATGTAAGCTCTTACAAACCACCCGGGCCACAACAGAATATGTTGCGCGGCGCAATAGGCCCACAGTTTGCCGACGACTACTGCAAAGGATGGAATAATGTGCTTACTTTGAAACTCCATCATCGCCACTGTGAAAAAATACAATGCTTATCATCATTACACAACACACAAAAATCATAAATATGCTGCACTGGAAGGAGAGGTTCAAAGAAAAAAGACGTTTCAAAATTAGCGGCAGGTATTTCAGACAGTTTCAAGGCATGTGGCCAAAATCCACAGAACCCTTATTTTCCGAAAAGTATTGCAAATTAACCTGAATTTTGACGTTTTCCCAACTTGGCTCCACATCAAACTTCCTACTTTTAGGTAATTTAACAAACGGGTGACCTTTATGGTCTTCATTTGGTTTTCACTGAAATTATTTGGAGAATATGTAAAATGTATGGAACTTGGCCCCAGTTTATCAAAAATTCTGGATACGCCAGTGCATCAAATGTTATAAAGAAGAAGAAGAAGGATATTTTGTAATATTCTTTGTGCACACTTTTTAAGTTGCAGCCTAACCAATATTCAGTTAACTGAAATGCAGCCTTTGAGGCCTTTGACTAGAAAAAATTTTCCCAATTCGGAGCAAAATAAAAGAATTTAATGTACTCTGCGAAATGCGTGGGCAGTGAATTCGAAAGCTTGGTACCTGGTCCTTACTAAAAATATCGATCGAGGATAGACTGCGTTTTGTATGGGTGTGGATATGCATTGAGATGAAAACATAAACAATAACTGTAAAGAATTTCAGTGTTCACTATAACAGAAGTGGCTAACAAGAGTGATTTTAACATTTTATTCTTCCGCGTTGATTTTCGGTATTTTGATACCGATATCCTTCACGCTCCGGCATTCCGTTGCTTTGCCTAAGAACGAACTAATAAACAATTAAATATTTATTTTAATAAATACTAAATAATCTTTATATGAAATCAGCACTGAATTTTTAAAAACCTGTGACTTTGCTCCAAAAGTTCAGTTCCGAGATTTCGCCCTAAACTTTCTCCCCGAAAATAGAAGTACTAGTTACGTTTGGTACTGCAACAACATATGTGACAATTCACAAATTTTTTAACTTTATTACTTTTTTACGCGAATGACTGAAAAGAAAAAATAATTTTGCTTGAGATAATGTTACTGGTGCAAACATTATATTTAGCGATTCGTTGGTGAAGACTTGAGAAATCCGCCAGTTTGCAATCACCAAAACGAGTTGAAGCAACCTTCATCAACGAAGTTTCACGGGAATAAACTTCCGCCTTGAATTTTTGTAAATGAAGAAATGCATGAAGGCGACTCACGCTCAGTGGATTTGTTACTGATATTTGGCGCACAGTAATTTGGAATGCAGACACCTTGACTTTTTACACGGATTAGTATTAGTCTTGAAAGTAAAAATTGATGCTTATACAATATTGGGAAAAAAGAGAAAATTTGGGCAAAAAAATTTTGCATCTCAAAAATAAGCACTCCCGTACACCTGTGCCTTTCGTATCCAAGCAGATAATTTTTGCTCTGCAACAGGTAGTTTTTTATGACCAAGAAAAGAACATTTTCCAACGCTCCGTAATGACAGTAAGGTTAACCGAAACTTACGCTTTTCAAATTCATCAAATTTTGTAAATAGTTGCTTTATCCTTCCCCGAAAATGTGGCCATTTGCGATCAATATGAACTACATGCACATGAAACATCCAAGTCTCGAGACAAAGCGCTCTGGACCGAGACCTGATAGGACTGAGACAAAGACCTGAGATTGAGACTTATAAAAACTCGTCTCGATACATGCCTCGAGTCTAAATCCACATCTCTAAACTTCAAGCCGCCGACACTCTTGAGCTTTCTTTGGTTCTCCACAAAACTTCACAAACCAGTTTATTGCTAGCTTTTAATCATAAAGAAAACTTTCTCCTTATTTTGTTATTTTTGGGCAACGTCGAATCAACGCTGCTTTTCATTCAACATACGCACGTTCAACCTTTTGATGTTCCAAGTGCAAAACACACCTGTTTCTTGACGTCTTCTTGTACCAACATGTAAAGCAAAGGATTCCAGCAGCTGTGGCTCCAGGCAAGGCAAGTGGTCACTAAGTGAACATAGTGATGAATGACTTCTTGTTGCAACGACACCTCTGCAAACAATAAAACAGCAAAGGACACACTTTGACAGCCAGAAATGCATTACTTTGTTTGAATTTACATTTATATTTTAATTTTCCTCAAAAATCTATTGAAATTATCGGTGATATTACCCCACTCACTAGAATTACTTCCGTACCGATAATTTAAGTTGTTTTGAATCCTTCTTGTTAATTTCATGTTTGTTCATTGTTTCCATCCTTTTCAAGTTGATAATACACTTAAAATTTCATGCAATACACTGACTGCAGATAAACCATCTTTTATTTTTGCTCTACCACATAAGTTTGCATTTGCAAAATGAGAAGAAGTTTTCGTTGGGCACTGCTTATTGCATTGATTCACAATATCAAAGAAGCAAGTTTTTAGAATAATTTTGAAAGATACGCGACTCATGCTCTCTATTTGAATAAGAGGTGATGATGTCTACTTCGTAGGCGAAATATATACTCTGTAAGATATTAGTGTCTGATTCTTTGCTGAGAAAGGATTTCTTTCCATGGACAGAGTTTTGAAAGATCTATGCAATTCACACAAGTCCAACCAGGGGCGCAACCAGCTTTTCATTTCGGGGGGGAAATATTCATGAAATTTCATTTGATAAAGTCATTGTGTTTATTCAACCGTGGTAAAATTTTTGCCCGCAGACACGAAGCCCATAGTTCAATCACACACATTCTGCACAACGCTGGTTAATAAAAAGCAGCGTTGGAGGCTGAATCACCAGTGTCAAGCGACATTTCTGACTTCACGCCATATGCGCATGCACATGTCAACATTCTACATATAAAATACGCTGAGAAAACTGATGATTAGGGCATAGGGCTTGGTGTTTAGGTAAGTGTGCCAGGTTAGGGTTTATGTTACAGTTAGAAAAAGAAATATGGTTGAAGTCTAAGATTAAGTTCAATATTTTTCACGGGTTTCACTTATTCCGTAGTGTAGCTTGTTGTGGGTATCTGACGTCTAACCAAAAAGTTTTATTTTACACAACACACATCAAAAAGTAGTCGCCAAACTGTATTCCTTTACTCTGAAAAACAAAATACCTGACAAAAAATAATAGGTCAGCAATTTCGCAAAGGTCAGAAATTTCGCTTAACACCAGGCTACAGACACTCACTCAACAGAAGGTTTTGAAACGGCGTTGGAGGCCGAAACCTCAGGTTTACAGACGCATTCTTAACACTATTTGTTCACTTGGTACAACACCCCTACAGAGTGGGACTCTTATTCCTAAACTGGTCAAGCCCAGCTAAAGTACGAATGCGTTGTGACATGCACACCCTCAAACGAACAAACACTGCAATGCTCGAGCACTCAGTCACAAAGTAAAATGCGATTGTAGTGTTCAAAGAATGAGGACGAATATAAACAATCTGACTGCGTCAAAGCAGGCAACCATACGTTATTAGACCTTCTGCATCTTTCGAGAAACAAGTAGGCCTACATATTTTTTCTTAATAATGCCTCAAATGTGGGAATGTCACCGGTGCATTGAACTTGATGAGTTATGACTACTAACACTCGCTCTCCAGGGCAGGTTGTACAGGCTCTGCATGCAAAATTATAGGTCACACGCAGTGTTTTTTTAAGCCGTTTTTGGGTGTCAAAATGACACCCTAAAATTTTGCAATGACACCCTAAATTCTGAAAGTCAAAAAGATATGGTTTTGGTTTGTACTGAAGCAAAACGATTTGAGGAAAGTATGTTTTCCCGTATGTGGTTATTGCCGCATGGGATGCAATAATAGGCCGACACAATTCTCCAGCGCAGAAGCTGGAAGCGGAAATTATAAGAATGGTATCTGCGCATTGTCATGCGCACCACCTCGCGACGGCTGTTGCTGTGCTGCCGCAGATTTGTACAGCGTACGAAAATGTGAAAGCACTTTAATGCATTATGCAAGTGTTTTAGTTACTGTTTCACCGTTGCGATCGGCTTGCCTGGCGATGCATCACACTATAATAAAGACACAAGGTCGGCAGTTGCTGCGCGCATTCAAAACAAGGTAGTTGTCGAGTGAGGCAACTGTGAGAGCTAGGAATGAGATTTTGGCTATTAGGGCCGCATTGAAACCGCTGTGAGAAACTAAAAAATGATGTTTTACTGCGACTTGTGAAAACTAAAAATTTCATATGGTGCTTTCCTTTTGCCAACGTTGCCACCTCACCTGACAGAACTGAGCAAAGTTTTTCCCTGGAAAAGTGTACGCCAATTGCCTTGTGAAAACTTGCCGCGAAATAAAAAAATAATGGAACCAAAGCTGGATGATACCAAGTGCGGCTTTCGTCGCGGCCGTAGCACAACAGAACAAAATTCTGCTCTCCAACAAATTTTCGAGAAATCTTGGGAACATGCCAAAGACGCGTACGCATGTTTTGTCGACCTCGTGAAAGTATATGACCGGGTTAGCCGAGTGGACTAGGGTGTCACCGTTGGGAACTGCAGAATCTGCCCATTGCTTTTTGCGAAAAATTTGGTAGGCTACTGCTAGCAACTTCTCAACAGGGCCTTCAAAATGCACATTTCAGCTGCGAACATCCAATCAGGAACGAAAATCAGCCCCTACAGGACCGACGTATTATGTTTCTCAAGACTCCCAAAGCAGTGTATGCTGCAAGTGAGCGGCTATACACTGCAGCAGGTGAAGTGTACCTCAGTACCTTGCGGTGGTATTCGTGAGTTACGGAAATCGGAACAAAGAGATTGATAATATCGGATTCCGAAAGCAAACGCAGTTCTGCGTGAGCTTTATTGCTTCGTGATGAAAACGGGAGCTTTCAAAGATCGCAAAGCTTTCAGTTTTTGAATCGGTCATTGTTTCGACCATCATCTGTGGTCATGAACCTCCAGGCCCGTAACCAGCTTGGGACACCACGGGGTGCGAAGAGTCTCTGAGACGGGTCCAACCTTTACTATGTCCAACACATTTTTTTAGGGGCGGCGAACACATTTTTAAGGGCGGCGAACACTTCACCCCCACTGCAACCCTAGTGTGAACCTCGAGTAACGACTAAAAAATTACTTTCTCAAGAACAAGCGGCAGAGATGGGATTTTTGCGAAGAGTTCAGGGTGTGGAACTTCTTGACAAAGTGCACAGGTTTGAAATGCGTCAACCACGGAAAGTCCACAACACTTCTCCGTATCGAAAAATCCCAGCTGCGTTGGTTCGGCCATGTATCGCCCAGGGAAGATTGGCGAGGCAAGTCCTGATGGCTACACCCGCGGGAAAGCAGGCGAGAGGTCCAAAGACCAGGTGGCGTGACTACATCTCTGACCTTGCTTGGTCCCGTCTTGGTGTGGACCGAAGGGATCTTTCTGAGATTGCTGATGATCGTGAGGTATTTCGGGTCGACCTAGGGATGCTGCCGCCGCGACCCTCCTCAAAGGGAAAAGAGCACGAAAATGAATGAATGAGTATGGACACTGAAACTTTCTATTTATGAAATTGTCTTTAGTTTTTTGCCAAAAGTGAATGTGTGTTGGAACAATTAGGCTTATTTTAAGAGAAACTTGAATTTTTATGAAAATCAGTTGAAAATATCAGACATAGAAGGGAAAATCGTATTGACACCCTAAAGCGCTACCACGACACCCTCCGAAAAAACTTTAAAAAAACACTGGTCACACGCAATCTTTGCATGCATGACTTTCTGAAATTCCACCATATTTGTTATGCATACATGGGCGTACAAAAGGAACGAAAATGTACAATTTTAATTGCATTTGAACATAGGGAAAAAGAGCTTCGCTGCTTGTTTGCTGCACAATATTGATATCGCAGTTGTCTCTGAATGTCTTTGTCATCTGAGAGCTCAGTATTTAGTACAGCTCCCAGAGATTTTTTGTGGTTAACAGATTTTAGATTTTTACCACCCGTTTGTCAGTAATGGTGTGACTGTGCTTTTTGTGCTCTTAGCCGCAGTTGAAAATATTTCCATGCGATTCTGCATAAGGCTGACACACAGATAAAAGTTCTCTTTGTAACATTTCCGAAAATGAGAACTTTTCAGTTTTAATCAAGATGCAGACCGAACGATCAGGACGGAGTAAAAATTAGTATCCTAATACAAGCACCTGGTTCCGTACTCAACTAGTGTAGTCATGGCTTTAGTGTGACAGATGTATAGGCTGCTACAGTAGTAAACCTGCCCAATTCTCGTCTTGTTTCGCAAATTGGTTCTAGCTCTATTCTTCTGGCATATTTTTGAATTTCTATCACAAACGAAGATCCCAAACTTAGGGAGAGCCTATGTCAAAGGTGAGGGGATTTTTGAACGCTACCAATTCTGACAAAACGGGTCAGGTGTCTTTGGCGCATAACGGATCAGGTGTGTTTGGGGCAAAATAGCTTTTTATGGCATCAATGAATGGTGTGAAATGTTTTAGAAGAACGTTTAGGGCTATGAGCTTTCAGGACTTGCACTGGTTGCAAAAGTTATGGTCTGCTAAAGCGTCATTTGGAGCCAAAGTGGTCTAGTAGGTTGGTGCGTTCAACACTTGACTAGCACTCATATGACACTTTGCTAAACCTTTTTCCCAAGCCGTGGTACTGGGATCAACCAAGAAAAACACTAAAATGTGGAACAGTCCTCATGCTAAATTTGGGTGAAAACTGTCAGGTTTGGAACCGAAAATGCAGCTAAACAACATTTAAAAAATGTACTACATAAATAATGGTGATTCGCTTTGCTCCTAATAAAAATAATCAGGTCGTAGAAGAACAAGCGGTTTGATGTGGCACTAAGTGTTATTTCAAGATTTCTCTAATCAGTTTGAAAGTTTAAGCAATTTGCACGGTTCAACAGTACCCTAATGTTATAAAGTTTCATGAGGGCATATTGAGGCCTGTCTAAGAAAAAATAGTACACGAACATATAGATAAAAAATGCCTTAGAAATACGAACATTTTAAACTATCTCTCAAGTTGACACTTCCAACATATTTGTGGTTGAATGCCAGTCATTTAAGAAATTTTCGATCAGATAACCTGTCTCAAGATAAATCTTGTAAGGAGATAATTTACCAGTAGGACAAAGAAAAATTCCAAGAAGGCTTCTCAAAAATTGTTGGATCTTTATTCTTTGAAAGTTTCTGCAACTGTCAAAATTGCTATGCAATAGTAGGAAATTTTCGGGAGGGGCAAATGCCCCAAATGCCCCCCCCTGGTTGCGGGCCTGAGTCCAACACTTGACAAATTTTGCGATTTTGTTCTCAAATTGGATTCATTTGTTATCATGAGGTAGCATATGAGCACAAATGGACAGACAAATGTCAAACGGCCTAAGTAACACACACACAATTTTATCTACAGATTTTCAAAACAAAACTCAACCACATTCCGAAGCAAAAGAAACACAAAACTATGTTGAGTTGTGAGATCATGATTTGCAATTAAGAAATTAGAAACTTGCGTTTTAGTAACCTTCCACAATTCTATCTTGTGATTGATTGCGGCAGTCTTGATTTAGGCTCCAGCAATAGTTTGCCTTCATTTGCATGTCCCACCGTCCTTGTTAACGATCACCATAATTTGGATTTCCTGGTGGATCCTGGTGGAAATGTTCACCCTGAAAACTTTGTCTTGAGGTTTGTCTAAATGAGATTTCTAATAATGCAGCTTGATGCTCATATTACATCCCGATGTGTAGTAACTTGCCAACAACTCTTTGACTAAATCTCAGCCGTTAGCTGATTTATTCCTTCTTAAAAACTGCGTACAACAGATGTAAGAGCATTCCAAGCTCTTGCTTCTACTAGCGTCATAGCGCTGACGAAGTTTGAATCCTTTAGCAGTTTTCGTATCTGTGGTCCAACAAATATGCTTGATTTTATATTTTCCTCACTTAGAGCTGGGGAAGTGTTGCCAACATAAATGAAACAACTCCATCATGGTCAAGAAGCCTTCATATATTGCTTTATTATTAAGGTTAACTTTATGTGAAGAGGTCGAAGATGGAAATACTTGGCATCTACTAAAGGCTTGTTTATCATGTTCTTATCTCCAACAGTTAGACTGTCTCTTACCAAAGTTGTTTCTTTTCTGTCCAAGGAGAAAGTTTGCTGTCTTTAACTACGTACATATATAACCCAGTCTTCAGATTTCAGCATTTGCAAGAACATCTTGACGGTATCATACTCTTGTTTAAGCTTCACTGAATGCCCAATTGGGTACCGATCCATATTTACTGCCATTATGTAACAACAGGCATTTGAGACTTCCTTTCGAACTATCAATGAAGAGCATCCATTCTTCAACTTTATTTCGTGTCAGACCCATTGCTTCTAAGAGGTACTTTATATCATGACAGTAGACCCCACTATCACTGGAAGTAAAAAACTGAAGAAAACCTTGCTCTCTGTTTCCATAAGGTGTGGTATTGGTTCTGGGATGAAGCAGGAAGCAGCTGTTTTTCTTGTAATCTGGATGCCAACAACTCAATGATATTTGTGTAGATTCAAATCAAGGTTTAAGTCACTTCCTTCAGCCTGGTCAAATAAGTAAGGAACAATAAAAAACAAATGTGACAAAAACTCTCATAAGACATATCACCATCTGAATCATCTGATGAAGTAGCACAATTTCTGAGTATATCATCTTCTTCAAGATTTGAAAGGCAGGTGAACGCAGGCTTACGTGCATCCACTGAATGAGGAACTGGTGTTAAACCTGGCTTGAGGTATGGATACTCGAGTAGATATCTATTGTTATAACAAAAACCACGGCCAAGGAAAACGATACAAACGACATATTGCAAACGTTTCGATGACTCCTGTTATCATCATCAGTGCATTGCAAATTGAACTGCAGTAATCATGCTGCAGGTTCTTTGCGTTTTTCATTTTTTACAGCGCTTTTCTCCTGAGGGGTTTCCAATTATTTTTTTGATTACGTTGCCAGCATCCAAAAAAAGTAATATCTACTCAGGACTATAGAACAAAGGTTGTTCATCATCAATGACTTTGGTTGGTGTTCTCTGATATTGATTCGTACTTACAAATGTAAATCATCTAAATGGATGGTTTGGAGCATCTGAATTTGAAAAATGTTAGAAAGCTCAACATTTGCTTCTTTGTTAACTTAGATGTTGGTCATCAACCGTCCCTTTATAAATGTTCAGTCCGATTCTTCTCGCTTTTAGTTATTTTTAAGGTAAAAGTTGGTTCGTCCTTTTATTTGAAGCATCGTTTGCTCAAAATCCACCTTCACGTCACGACATACAGTGACATTTTCCGTGGAGTCATCTCTAGATTTTTTAGAATAGAAGTCCAGCAAACTTTTATTTTTCCTTTTTCCCGGCTGAGACATAATTACAAGCCTAAATGGTTCTGGGTTTTAACAATTGCTGACTTTGAATTCGTTTAACTAGTTCTACCATGCCACAGTAATTGGTAAAGAAGTCAAGCCAACACCATCAGCGCACGCGCTGATCTGACAAATAAAGACAATTGTTACGAATAAAGTGAACTATTACGTAACACAAGCATGAAAATACGTAGTCCACGGGAGGTTTGCAAAAAGTGGTGAGATGGTTCTTGGATACAGGCGATAACCCAGATTCCCACCAAAATGTAATTATTTCTTTTTGGTCCTTTCACAGAGTTCCTTGAAATTTTCATGCAAAATCATTCTGTGTTTTTTGCGTTAAGTTGACATCAAACAAGCAAAAAATGTACGAAAACATACACAAACTCCTTTGCATAAGTAATGACGTTTTTGTAACATAGCAAATTCAAGGGGGGGGTTAACCCCAACCC
>Ga0210059_1014650_pt1 | contig 11556 bp, 6 predicted proteins | sample Ectturendosymbi2_FD_188042 | JGI IMG/M metagenome (GOLD analysis project Ga0210059, IMG submission 188042) | Ecteinascidia turbinata endosymbiont from Florida, USA - Sample 2 (SPAdes) (version 2) | ecosystem: Host-associated > Tunicates > Ascidians > Unclassified | place: Key West, Florida... | reverse complement strand
CCACATTTCTCAGTGCCTTTAAGACAGGGGTGGGGCACTTGCGGCCCGCGTGAACTTTTTATATGGCCCGCATCAGAATTTTCGTTACCCAAGTTAGAGCACAACATCGCGTTGAAACGAAGCTCCGCGATAAGCAGGTGCCTAGTCAGTCAAGAGAAGTCAATGTTCCCCATACTTTGGTAAAGGTAGAATTTTCGGATAAAATCATTGATTTCGCGGCCCGCCAACGATAATCCACAATTCATGCGGCCCTTGATAGTGAATAGGTTCCCCGCCCCTGACAAAGTGACCAACCGACTCACTCGATGAAGTAGATGTCGCCGCTGTCAGTCTGGCCCATTTCCCAACCGTCGGGGAGAGGTCCAAGGAGCTTCTCCGAACTCAAAAGCGACGACTTGGTGTCTTTCTCCTTCTTCGGGGAGGCTTAAACAGGCAGCATAATGACGTCACAATCATTCGAGGCGAAGCGACCGAAAAAATGCCAGGTTAAATTCAGTGGCAAGATAGATTTTATCACAGAAGATGTTGAAAAGGATGAAGGTACCAACTGAAATGGGATTTTCAATGTTTTTCCAAAGTGTAAGCAAGGCTTTTCGTTTTATCCATTCTAGGTTTTGTAGATGCTTAAATCTCGCTTACAAACAGCTCTAGCGAGTGGTTTCCTAACTTTGTAATTGTAACGCTGTTAACATCTGGAATTAACAGGGAGGTCGGTTTGCTTGCTGCAGAGTTTTTCAACGAGAAGCAAGCAATATATATGAGCTTTTAAAACTCCACAACTAAACTTTTTGCCCAGGAAACAGTGGGTTTTTGCAAAAACGATAAGAATTCTTTTCTGTTACGAATGCTTCATCGACAGGTCACGTTAAAAAGCGCACAGGATTTCGAACAGAACGCTTACCGTGTGGAGCATATATAATCGAATACTTACGGCGTAACGATTGGAACATACCTGGAGGCGTGTCTTGGGTGGAGGTAGAGTCGCGCGGTGCTTGCTTGGTTGTCACTGAGAGCGGCTTCTTGCGAGATTCTTTGCCAGAGGAAAGGATGTGATTTCGACGCGGCGTCGATGCTGAGCAGTGAGTGGAAGTCGGTGAAAATGACGAATTTTACTTTTGTGCAAGAAATGAGCTTTGTGTCGCGCTTAATCATCAAAAGCAAGCTCTTTTCAAATCATCAAAAGCAAGCTCTTTCACAAATCATCAAAAGCAAGCTCTTTTCCGCAACAACGATACACTCTCACTGCGTAATGTCAACTGTTTACGGTAGAAACTATAGTTTCAACCGTAAGCAGTTGACATGGCTATGTTAACGGCCGGCTATGTCAACAGCCGCCACAATATCACCGTCCAAAATTAGCATCACGCCTAGAAGCACTCGCCCGGCTTTTCAAGTCACAACACGCATATAATCCCCGATGAAGCCATGCTGAAGGGAAAGTCGAAAAGAACATTTCACAGCAACGTGTTTATGGCGGCGGCGCCGAGTGACATAACGAGAGCCGCGGTCGCGTATTGCAGGAAACCGCAACAAGGTGCAAGATTGAGAAGTGCAGCACTTGACGATCGGGGTCAAACTGCGGCATCGAGCAACTGAAAAGCGATTGTTTGCTCATACACAATGGAGGTTTGAAAAAAACAACGTGATTCGAAAGCGGTTTGTTTGAACATGACCAACTGACCGAACGGGCCGGCGCTTCTTGTTGGTTGTGGTGCGGATATGATGCGGGTGTAAAACGCGTCGAAGTGTCCGCATACAACGTTTCACTTTCCAGCTTTAACTGGACTTCCATGGTGAGTATTTTTTACGATGAATTGCCAGAAATGAAAAGGCGTCAAATCTGTTTTGCCCAAATATTTACCTACCTCATAACAAACAACGAAAACGAGTCTCTTTACCTGACAGTAAAAAAGTTTTGTAACGATATTTCGTCTGCCCAGCATACTCTATGAAGTGTCCGCAGTGCACCACAAAGTAAATGAAGTTTAAAACGCAAGAGCCTCCGCTACTACTTTAATTAGAACAAGTCGCTTTTAATCGATGGAATGCCACACCACTGGCTCTTAACCCGGGCGGGGCGTCTCCCGATTGAGGCATCAATAATTTCCAGTAACGCGCAGACCTTGCATCAAAATTATAAATTCATTTCTCTTATATTACAAGCAACTTTTCTTTCGGCTTGTTAACACTTGCGCTGCGTTTCCACGTAAAACCTCGCATTAAAGATCTTGTTGCTAGTAAGTAGCGCCAGGCATAATACTGACTGCGTAACCAGTAAATGCACCAAAACGCAATTTTTAATACCTTTTTAAACCTGAAAGGGTCTTAAAATCTGATGGGGAAAAAAGGCCAATATTTGAGGCGTGGTAAGAAAAGTAAAGAACCACTGTGCTAGAAGATCAATCAAAAACTGAAACGAAAACAATTAGCTTCTGCTGCAAGAAAACCAATTTAAATAAACTAGTCGATAAATAGTTAATTTCACTTTCGACAACCGTTCAAAGGGATATACGATTGGGAGATAAGTGCATCCGTAGGCTTACAACGGACTATACGACCACTATACTGAAGGGCAAATTTTCCATTTTGCTCTTACGTTTATCAGTGCCTCAACAAATGAGGTAATTGCTAAAAAATACGTACGTAAAACCTAAGCGAGCGCGATAAGCAAATGAAACAAAACGGAGTAACAATTGACAATACAAAGAAACAAAACCGAGCAACAATTGAAATTACAAGGAAACGAAACGGTGCAACGCTCGAATGCTTTTTGATACGAAACACTACTCACGGCCAGAAGTAGGTGGTTCGATGTTGGACCTATTCCGTCGTCTCTTGCCATCCGATGACGGATGCATCCCGGGCAGGTCGCTCGCCGAGTTTGACCTCCGCACGAGGGGGGGCGACAAGGGCTTGGGCGGGGGCTTAGGGGTGCCGTAGAAGTTTCCTGATTGTTGAGAGGCGATAAAATTATGAAGTCAAAAGTTCCTCAGAGAAGGTAAAAGTTGACATTTCGCGGCGTATGGGAATGAGAAAGCCAACATTCAAACGAAAAGAATCAAATAACAAACTTAATTGAAAGACAGCCAAACAGACGTGTGGAAGCAGGCTATGCTCAGTGTGTGGAAGCAGAACAGAAGCAATGCTTGGCGGCCGTCATTCGTAAAGCTAAACGTAATGCGGCCGACAGTGGCGAAGAGGTAGTGCAACCCTGCTATAGTGTATCAACTCCATGAAGTAAACATATGCCGTACTAGTCGCAAAGTGATTTTCCAAAAATGCAGCCGTGTTTTTTGCATAACAGCATACAAAGCATCTCTTAATACGTCAAGACAAATTCTCACAATAAATGAAGTCAAACCCATAAACAAAAGGTCTATCGAGCAACATATCAAGCTGGTGGATATAAATTCAATAATTCTGACATCTGATACTTCAGCAAGGATGAAGTGCTAGTTTAACAAACGCCTATCAATAATTTAAATGTTGGAAAAGAACCTCTTTAAACGGCTCTTCGAAGGATGAAGAAGTGTAACGTGATGTGCAGACGATTTAAAAGCATCCTGCTGGCAAGCTCCCCGGCAACTTCAGTGCTTACAGGATGACCTGGTGACCTGATGTGATCAGTTGGCTACTCGTGAACTGTTTCACAAATTGCGGTTGCAATCATGTTGACCCACTGAGTCCAGGACAAGGGTTTCACAAATTGCGTTTGTAATACGATAACCTTGTCTGAAAAAATTCACAACCAGGAACTTCATCATCGGAAGTAACACTATTATAAAGCTTCAAAAAAGGCACCTTTTTACGCAGCATCTTTCAACATGATGCTTCGTAAACACACATATTGTGCACGTAAGCAAACAGAACAAAGATTCAACTAATGTCAGTTGCACCACCAGATCATCTTGTTCAGAGTGTCTGATGTAATTTACCTTCAAAAACTCCACTCTCCAACAGCGCTCCCGACTTTTCCAACTCGCGAAATTGTTCTATTGTGAGGAAATTATAATCAACACCGTCCACTTCACCTTCCCTCAATTTTCGAGTGGTGCCTGAAAAAAATTACGTCCAAGTTACATTCAAGATCCAAACATTACGACCGTTTCCATGTAGACAGTGAAAAAATCGAGGTCGGTTCAGCCAGCACGTCCAAACTAACGTTTTGCATTTGCATTTCAAGAAGCATCTATACCTTGAGGAGCGATAACTGCGGTTAAGCACAATTTCTGGCTAAAGCGTCTGGAAAAACTAGAATTGAATTGTCTTTTACTGGATCTAAGACACGTTTTAACGTGTTTCAGGGACCAAAAAACGCGAAGTACTGGCTATTAACTTGGGTTGCCGGTAAAAATTATTACTTTTGAGTTAAAACGGTCATTTTATTGCCAACGTAACTCATGCAAAACTGCACTTTTGAGCAATACCAGAAGAATGCCACTAAAACAATGTGAAACACAGGCCGCAGTCCGCCACAAAATTCGCAGGTTTGTCGGAAATGATATTTAGGGGAAGTACGTCATTATAAAGATGAATACTCGTCAAAAAAGATATTTTTCAAAGCATGGCTGCGTACAAGGGCTTCTTGATTTCCACCAAAAACATTTTCAAAGTTATGAAAAAAAGTATGGTCGTTTATTTACGTTAATTTTGAAGTAGCCATAGTTTCCAAAATCTAAAAAAATTGCATTAGTCAAGGCTTCACTTAAACAAAGAAAAGTTGTTGCTTATTATAATATGAACTTTATAATAATAGTAAGTATAATTATATTGTTATATCAACAGTTCGTTACTGCAGCCTGCTACCATTTATCAAACATTGTGATTTAACGAATTAATTTTATGTTATTGCTACTGACGTTCACCTATGGGTAACAAGTACACAATTAAATTGAAAGTTAATGTCACATAAAATTGGTTATGAAGTGATTCATCTCAAAACCATACTCATAGCCAATTTAACTTATTCTTTGTCATTTAGATCAGTGTAACTGCAGTCCAACAGGTGTTCACAACTGTGAGAGAAATGAAAATCATACACGGCAGGGTGCGGAGGTAGAGGTTGTCTCTGATGGCAGCTTGAAGATGATAGTCCACAGTATCCTTGTTAAATCGCTGGCTCAAATATAGCTTCAGGTCTTTAGTCAAAGTTTGACCTGTTAAAGAAACCAATCATGAAACAAATCTTAGATATCACATAGCTATTTTGAAAACTCAGCTTCTGAATGTTTCCTACAACATTATCACCAGAAAAGAATAAAGTATTCACACGCAGATTTATGTTCATAATCAGGGGAAACCGTTTGTGCACATGCTTTAAAGTCCTAAAAATAAGTGTGAAGTTTTTTCAAACAAGCAATCTCTTAAATCCTTTTTCAGAGATTTTCCACTACAGGGGCTCATTGCCACAATCCATCTTATTTACGAAAAGTACAGCTGAAATGTTAAGTTAAACCCTGCCCAACATTTTCACACAACAACAATAAATTCATTGTCTTTTGAAAACCAGTTCCTTGAGACTGCAACAAAAGAAATTAAAGCATTGATCTCCATATTGGGATGTCCCAGCATTTAAGATATTGATTGTTACTGAAGTGCAAGTGACTGTTTTAACTTTAAAAAAATTTATTTTCTTAGGATTATTCAGCTGCTAACAAAATTTTAGTTGAGCTGTTCTGTTTCAAAAGATTTTAACTTTTAAGAAATTGGGACCTGTACTTGAGTTAAAATCTTAGGAAAGAAACATAATTTTCACTTCCAGTGATAAAACATGCATATAAAACATGCTTAGGGTTTTTATGAAAAATATCTATCCACCCTGAAAAAACACCAACTGTATATAACCACACATGGGTTTTTTATATGAAAAAATTAACATGATTAGATTAGTTCAAAAAAAATCACTTTATAATTTTGTAAGACGTGTAAGCTGTGCAGTAGAGTAAGTTCATATTACCAATTAAAAACATGACAAAATGTAATGGAGCCTTGCAATCGAGAAAAGGTCATGAAGTTCACTGATACACAAAATTTTGTAGCTGCTAAACAAGACAAAAGTAACCAAGCTCATTAATTTTGCCAAGCTGTGCAAGTTTTGCAACCGCTTTGCTGGCGTTGTGCTGAAATGCGCGGTTCACCATGAACAGAATGTGCACAAAGAACAACACCATATAAATGTGGCGCGAACAAGCAATAATGGAGTGATCTTGGTGAGTGACCTTTTGACAATGCTTGTGAACCTGGTGAACAGTTGATTGTACGTACTAACGGCGGCAACGAGAGTGATCTCATCGGGTGATCTTTATTGTTGCTTGCTGCCACAGTGCGAAGCTTTGCACACATGCTACTCGGGCTTTTCGATCGCAACACAAGCACATGCAAATAGTGTGTGAAAAGAAACTTTCCCTGACAGTACAACTCATACTTCAAAATTTTGTAGAGATTGCTTTCAATACAAAATAATATTCTTGGCTTGTACTGTATATGACGCCATGTGGTTCAATGTGTATTTGCATGATGCTTTTTCATATAACTTATGTGACATTGTATGGCAACATATAACATCAATATATAACCTTCTTTCACAGTCTTGAATGTAACTGGGTCTTTTGCTTGCTTTATGAGGTTGTTGAGATCATAAAGTGTAAGTCCAACAACAGATTGGTCATTCACTTCAAGCAATATTTCTCCATCTTGAATTTTACCACTGAAAAATGAAACACCACATACACAATAGGCAATACCACTGTTAACACAATCAAACAAAGAAAATGGCAAGTGTTACATCCATGTGCTATTGTACAAGTTCATAACAAGACCTAGTCTAGAAAAAAAACAAAGTACGTATATATACATCTTGCACAGAGAGGTGAAGCAAGCTACACTCAACTTTTCTGAGGCTTCTTATCACACAAATACATCAATTTTCTGTTTCAGACAGAAGCTTGACCTGAGTTTAGAATTAAGTTATATTAATCCTGTTCAGAATTTCAATTTTTTCTCAGCTACATTCAAGCAAGATTTCAAAACCACTTTCTCAGGTGATGAAAGTTAAACAGAAATTATAAGCAACTGAGAGACACCCTTGATCTTCTTGATCTTTTATAACCATGCACTTAACACAAAAATGTATAAAACACTACTACAGCAAGCTGAAGCAATTTGTGCTTGCGGTGTCAAAAACCAACCTATTTGAAAAGAAGTTAAACATGTGTATGCTCAAATGTGCACAGGCAAATAAAAGATGTGGCATGAAAACAAGTAAAATTTCAAGCGAAACACAAAGAAAGAATAAACAAAAACCTGCGTGAAAAACTTAAAGATCTATTCTTTAGTGAGCCAAAAACCCATTTACAATCAATCTCAGTAAGATACTAACACCTGATAATCACTCTTACACTGTTTTTTTTTATTGAGACATTTTAGTCATTTTTTGCTGATGAGACATTTTGGTCACTGAAACATTTCGGTCATTTATCCCACAGTTGTGTTAAAAATCACCGTAACATTGTTTTTTAGCCTGTATTTTCAGACATTCTGACTGAATTTTTTCAGTCATTTCAAAATGATTTTGGTCATCTTTCAGTCGATGACAAAAAAAAACAGCTCTTACATCTGACACTCTCGGTGCCCCCTTAAACTGTTCTTTATGATTCCACCAGTTTGGATGCAACAAGCTCAGTTAATAGGTGTCAAGCACTCCAGTTTCTACTAACCAGACATACACAAAACAATTTTTTAGTCAAAACACATTTAACTTTAACAACTGCTATGCCATTCAACAGAAAAAAATAATTTTTATTGTCCCAGATTCCTAACCTACAGAGCAATTCTTGTCAATCTTATTATACTCACTAATTTACGAAGGTCTAGGGTAGTGGTTTTCAATAGAGATAGACCGATATTTGGGTTTTACCAATATATCGGTGTCAGCCAAAATGGCTGATTTTATCTGCCTCAGTACGTGTTGGCAAAACGCTCTTTATTCCTCATGCATGCAGACATTTTGTGACAGAAAGCACAATGAACCAAGTCAAGACAGTTATCTTGCAGTAACGCTAGCAGGTACATTTTCATAAAGAACAGACAAAAAGAACCATGGAACACACGTTGGTTGTCGCATCCGAAACAAAAGCATCATAATTATTCAGATTAATTAAAAATCACAGCAAAATATTAAATTGCTGCAATTTCAAATATTTTAGCTCATAAATCCTGATTTTTAAAGTTTTTGAAAAAAAGGTATACAAGGCACAGAATACATTATTTTTGATAATGAAGCAGAAATTCAGATTTAAAAATAGTAGAAATATCGGTATCAGCTATCAGTCCATACTGGCTGATATATCAGCATCGGCACCAAAAAAGCCATATTGGTCGATCACTAGTTTTCAACCTTCATTGTACTGCGACCCATAATAGCAACTCCCATCTAAAACCCAAACAAAGCAAATGTGATGCAGCAGTGTACATAAAATATCTACTTGCAACCTCTCCAAAAATGGTTTACGACCCCTCTGGGGTTGGTTGAAAATCACTGGTCTAGGGAGGTGTTAGATAGGCATCAGTGTCTACTGTGTATGCAGCCTTGGATGGTAATTTATTAACAAAGATCCTTCATTACTACATTTCAGCCATTTTTCATCAGTGTTTGTCTGAAGGAAAAGACATATACTGTACTGTGTATGGACAGAGCAAGAATATCAAAAATCAAAATCACAGCAAAAGTTATGCAATTTCTAAGCCACTGATAGCTGTTGCCATAGTCAGATGCCATGGCGTAACTCTAATGTAGTGTTTCCCAACGTTTTTAGGCTTGCAGCACCCTACAGCAGAGAAATATAATTTGTGGAACCTAGTAGAGAGTCCATAGGAATACGCTTTAAGGTTTGTTGACACTTTGAAAATAGTATTTTTAATGATATATTGAAAAACGCATTAGTTCACGGCACCCCTGAGTATTGTAAATGGCAGCCTAGCATAACAATGTTGAATCTGTCCTTATGTTTCATCCACAAAATTGGATGAACCATAATGACAGATTCAACATTGTTACTATGAGACTAGTGCAATGTGAAAAACGTGGATATCATCAAACTATTGTGATGCTCCAGATCAGATGAGACAAGCAGCCAAGGAAAACTAACTTTTTTGATGAGCTTCCAAGGCATACAATTTTTGGGAACTTTTGCATGATTATAATGGGACATTCAACATCTGCTCAGGCCTGACAATCTGAAGTTGACATTTTTTCTAGCTATGGTATACAATTTAGAAACAAGATAAATTTATAAAAACCTCAGCAGTGATAAATCGCCTATATATTTTGTCATGCGTTAAGTCCTGTTCTGAGCTCAGAGTATTGGGTGCTTGGGCAAGACCAATATTAAATTATTAGGCAAGAGCAAATTCAGCGCAATTGTTCCTTATTATGCAAGCATTTTTCTATTTCATTTTATACTACAGTCAGACCTTTTTAGTCTGAACTTTGATCAACTGGAATCCCCACTATCTGACACAAAATTGGTAGGAATGGATTTCTTCCAAAGCACTTCAGCCCTTTAATCTGGAAAACTCGCTGTCCAACTCTGATACGGAAATTTAGGAACAGATATGTCAAATCAATAGAAAAAATCACTATTACACCCACTGTTATTTAGTTGTTTATTAAATCATAATGCAAGTGTGAAAGTCAATTTTCTACACAAATGAATGTAATGGTGGCAGAACTTGGAGGATGTAGTTAGGTCTTTTGTGCAGTTCTTTTTCACATTCTCATTCTGAATGCATACCAGCTTACAACAATCAATGCGATCTGTTAATAAACAAAAAAAACTGAGTGTTTCATTTAGTGGTGTTCAACATGCAGTCTACATATTTCCTTAAAGTGACAGTTTGTCTAAGTCTACAGTTTTCTTCTGTTCCTCTTTGAGCATCCATGCAGGCGAGTTCTACTGTACTGCAAATCATCACCTGTTTACATTGTTGGCATTTGCCTAGATGGGAAGAATTTCGCTCTTTATACTTTCGATTCCGATACCTCGCTATACAAACATTATTTGACGAAACGAAGTCGTCCGGAAAAACAAGGTCTGACTGTATAACACAAGATAATGTTATTTCAATATTTTAAAAACATTTTTGCCAAGTGTTTCATGCCTTATGTTGTGGAACTAAGGCTATGGTGCTGGAACTCAAAATTCAGGCTCCAATTCTAGGCAACAAATTTTTTAGCGTGGCTGCAATATCTGAATGTTTTTGGCTCTGGTTTCAGAAAGATTTCGTCCATTCAAAACTAAAAACCATTGTATGATTTGTACAACTCGCTTGACCCACAAACTATGTCTGTGGAACCAGAACCCCAATTTCAGGCTTCGGCTCCAAACATTCAAAATACTTGGGCTCTAACTTCACAACCCTGGCTGGAACCATAGATGCCACAAAATTTTTGTTCTACATATTTATTATCCAATAATGGATGTTTACACATTGCACCCCAGGTAGTTTACCCGCAGCGATATCTATGGTTGCACCATGGTTTTGGCAGGAAATTCAATTCACAGAAGGTAGATACTGCTAGGCGTATTCCAGCTTTATGTTAAAACAGTGAACCTGGCAAATGTTTTGTTGCTTTTACACTAATCGATTGCCAACATATTACATCATTTCCACAACATTTTATGCTACACCACTGCAACAAACCTGGGCCTGCTGAAGCCACATTTTTTTTAAGTTCCACTTCATTGGAAACTTTTGAAACAATGAAAGCAACTAACACTAGCATTAAACAATTAACACGTTGGCAACCAGTGTACGATATGTTCATACTTTGAAATCCTGCATTAACCACGTTTCTTGTGTCACTTTGCACTACTACAACTAACAAGCCGATTGAGTAAGAGAGCTGTTCAAACCCTCAAAAGATTCAGCTAGTCTTCTAGTTTGGATTTTTTTGAAATTGAAGTGTTTTGGATCTCAGTTTTTTTGTGGGTGATGTCGTAAGTGGGGTAGGTTTAGGCCTCTTTTGGCAAGGTCATCAGGCCCAGGGCCTCAGCCGCGATTGAGCCAATTTTTTGACTTAAATTTGTAGTGGAAACCAGGTTTCAATCCAAGTCTTCAGAGCCATCGATTCACTTTTTACCATTTCTGGTTGAAAATTTAAGACCAAAAACAAAATTTGGGTAAAAAGCAAGTTAGGGTGAAAAGAATTTAATGTAAAAAAGCTAATGAATGACTCTAAAAATCAGATTATAGCCTGGTTTCCAATTAAAACTTGAGTCAAAAAATTGGCTTTTGCGGTTGGGGCCCAAGGCCTGATAATTTTGGCCAAAAAAGCCTGAACCTACCCTACTAACACTTTGAGAGCCGGCGTACGACATATTCGTACTTCGATTTCGGCCGAAAAAACAGCAGTTTTCGGTTGCCTTACCAACACCCTAGCTCCTCCGCCGATTGCGCTAGAGAGCTGTTGAATGGCTCAAAAGAATCGGCCAGTCTAGTAGATTACACTCGAAAAAAAATTTTTTGGTTGGGGGGTGCAGCTTTTTTGTGAGTGAC
>Ga0210059_1014649_pt1 | contig 11557 bp, 6 predicted proteins | sample Ectturendosymbi2_FD_188042 | JGI IMG/M metagenome (GOLD analysis project Ga0210059, IMG submission 188042) | Ecteinascidia turbinata endosymbiont from Florida, USA - Sample 2 (SPAdes) (version 2) | ecosystem: Host-associated > Tunicates > Ascidians > Unclassified | place: Key West, Florida... | reverse complement strand
TATGAGACAATATGTATGTTAAGCAGCAAGGCAATGACCTTATGATAAACCCGTGATGCAACGAACAGCAGAATGCACAAATGCTGCAAGACGAACTGAAATCCAAACAAGTCTATGCAAGGATCTGGAAAACAAGATATGAAGCAAGATAAACTGGGAAGCTTCATCAGCGAGCTGAAGGAAGCCGACCAGACAGCATCAAGAGTAAAAGCACAAAGAGCAAAGCACCGGGAGATACAAGACTGACAGGAGATTACGAAATGGAGCCCTCAAGCCAACACTAATTAAGGAAGTAGGTAGTTCTAGGTTGCGATGCACACAGCGAATGACAAGACAAATTCAGGAGGTGCACCAGCAATTGCGAAACACGCCAGAACAGTCTAGAACCGAAGCTATCATAAGTAAACTAAGAAATTAAACTTCCCGTTAAGAAAACCTTGGAATTAAAGGCATAAAGAATAAACTAAGCAATGATGCGCTTTCCTGGTGGGAGCAAGAAAGAATCCTTTATATCGGGAAGAAATCCACAGACTTCAGACTACCTCGTGGTCTCGAAGATGGATCTCAACGTTGGAACTGAAGAAATGTACGCTTGGTCACATGGACGACGTTCTGTTCGTTCGTTCTACAAACTCTACGACGCTCTGTTCGCTTGCTCAACAACAATGAACGTTTGATCTTCACCTGAATGTTTTTATGATCAGTACGATCGACATAAGTACGATTGTTCTTCAAACTGATGGCTTAAGCACCCGTGTTACTCGAACGGACCTTGTATACTGAAAAGGTACTTTATTTAGCCAAATAATCAGTGTTCTTTCGACAGGGTAAATTTTATCATGCTATTGTTTATGAAATGCTTAACGTTTTAAATTAAATATCATATTTACAAAATAATATTCTCTTGTGTTGACTACCGGGTAAAATATAGGTAGGTTAAACAAACATTAAGATTTTTCGATAACTTACCTTGGTGTCCGTAACGAACCCATATATTAATTACGGTAACAAAATTTGTTCTTTGACATGTCTTTCACATTCCTGACCCAACAGTGATTGGCAATAAACGATCCAATATAATGAACTGCTGCACTGAATTTACTGCAAGATTTGGGAGTCAGCAGGGAAGAAGGGCGGTATAAAAATAAATAATAATAAAAACATTGAAACTGAGACAAACGTCGTGGTAGCGCAATGCATTCGCAGTCTCGTGACTCAAGGGACATTATTTTTGATACCTGGGAAATATATTGATTTCGAAACTGATCATGTCGTCAATTCAAACTGCACATTGCTCAGCTGTTTGATTAGTCAGAAAATCAGGTGACAGGCCATCAATTCGCTGTAGGCCTACATTGTGCTTTGGTCAAGAGCGTTCACTTGTAACATCTTCGACATGCCACAAATTCAGGTTTGGGACAGGCTTCAATTGTCGTCTGCCAAACAATCAAAAAAACTTTGGTGGCAAGACAGAAGAGACAGAAGAAACAAGGCTGGTGAGCACCTTGTTTCATTTTTTGTCCTATCCTGTACGGTTACCCAGGTTTCAGACTGACGTGGCGTCAGTCACTGCAACCAATTGGTAAATTCTTCAGTGAGCATTATTTTAGGAAATAAAACTCTTGTCATGCACCTAACAGGTCACAAACAACAAAGCATTGCGTTTTCTTTACTGAAAACTGCAATAACCTACCAGTACTGGTTACAAAGCTGCAAACAGCCACGAATGCATTATAAGCTTTTGGGTTTGAGTTATTGAACTCAGGTAGAAACAAACGCCACTGCGTATCGGCAAGGTTTCATTTATGCGGGGTCGACGAAAAGCAGGGTTACAGTTAACACTTAGACATTTTACATATATTAGATATTGAGACATTTCTTTACACATTAGACATTTTATACTAAATAATCCTTCAAGTGCTCAAAATGTCTGCCTTCTTGGGGTTCGTGGTTCCGATCTGTATTAGATGCTATGTGCTATTAATTATTATGGAGCTTGGTGATTTAAGTTATGAAATAAACGATCCATCCAAATGAAAAACAAATCTATTAAATGCATAACGTTTTTAAGACATGACTAAGCAGCATAGAATAAGGGTTCAGCATTACAGTATTTTCTATAATTTATATCTGAAACGTGATTTTTGACAGATAATGAAGTAACTGTAACTCTACGTTTTGCACGCCTTGTTCCACGCAAGGTCCTTTAAACACTTGATGTTTTTTGTGTTCTCCCAATCTTAGACTGTGGAAATGTGATTTTCGCCAACAGCTCAACTTCGGATAGGTCGCTCCTAGAGCACATATCTGCAAAGGCTGCCAAACCCTTTATGGGCCGCAAAGCCACTATAGTGCCAGTGACTTTGTCCAGTCATAAATTGCCGCCCGAAAGAGTTAGAGAATTGATAAAACCCTCTAAAGCTGCGGAAAGTTTTGTAATTTAAATTTTTTTTTAATTGGAAGGTTTTAGATTTGTGTTTTCTTGTGGGTGACGTCATAATTGGGGTACGTTTACGCATTTTGACCGAGGTTACGGAAACCTGGGCGCCAACACCAAGAGCCAATTTTTGACTCAAGTTTGTATTAGAACCTACGCTACAGTGCGAGTCTTTAGAGATCCTGATTGGCTTTCTAGCATTTCTAGTTCCAAAAGTAAGACCGAAAAACAAACATTTGGTAAACAATCAAGTCCCGCAAAAGGTAATGTTGACCAGTTTTGTTGAAGGCCATAACTCGCCAGCCGATTGAGCGAGAGAGCTGTTCAAACCCTCTGAAGATACGGAAAATCTTGTACTTTTGATTGAAATAATGGGAAGTTTGGGATTTGAACTTTTTGTCGGTGACGTCATATTAGGGGTAGGTTTAGGCTTTTTCGGCTTGTGTCATCAGGCCCTGGGCCCCAACTCCGAAGGGCAATTTTTTGTTTGTTTTTTTTTTAAACACACCAGGCGATAATCCCGAAATCCGCATTTTAGAGCCCTTGATTGGTCTACTAGCGTTTCTGGTTTGGAAGTTATGCCTAAAAACAACAAATTGTGCAAAGAATCTCTTACGGGCTTAAGTTATTGTTAATTAATTAATTTGCAGTTTTGCAGGCCACACTGTAACTTGCTAACCACAAACGTTAGGAAAGTCAATCACAGGCGCTAAAGATGAAGACTATCTGATTTTTTTACAGAAACAAAATTAGCCCCTTGGGAGTGGAGCCCAGGGATCAATGACTTGTCCAAAAAAAGTCTATACGTATTCCTATTACGACGTCTCCTACAAAAAATCAAATCCAAAACTTTCCAATTTTTCTAAAATTTAAATCACAAGACTTTCCGCATCTTAAGAGAGGGTCTGATCACCTCTCTAGCTCTATTGGTCGGCAATTTATGACTGGAAAAATCACTGCCACAATCGTGGCTTCGCGGTCCTTGAAGGATATACTCAGTTGTTTTCGTACATCACGCAACGCCGCTGTCTTTTCTGATCTCAACTTCATTCCACTGTCTGATACGAGAAAACTCCACACGCTCTTGTTCTTTTGTCCTCAACTCGTTTATACCGGGAACTTCCGGAGAAATCTCAGCCTATTCAATTCGTCAAGCCAATAGTCTCCAGCTTCCCTCTCCAAACGTTCGCTAGTGCAGAATTCATTTTCTTGCAAACCTCACTTACTCTGAAACTCCCTATACCTCAATACTGCACATCAAAATTATATTCTCGCTTTTCAGCATTAAAAATCCGCATCACCCGCCTTTACCATGTCAAGATACGCAATACTTGGCACTTATACGGGTCAAATCCATTCGCCACCTCATTACGATGTATATTTAGCCTTGGTCACAATCTTTTAAACACATATATGAAGTCCTTTCGTCAGAGCAGCTGTTGGTCCACGGAAACGCTCGAACACCTTCCCGTGCAGTGCAGTTTTAACTTTCACCACCGGAATATACCTTTCCAAACGCTGAAAATACTTTACTTAACGAAAAAATTATAATCAATCCCATTCACAACGGACCCGTTCACAACAGGCCTGTTCACAAGACCTAATTATAACACACGACGGTTATAACGTACCCGTTGTAAACATTGCCTGTTATGAACGTGGTCTGTTTCGAATGGCCTGTTATGAACGTGGTCTTTTTTGAAAGAAAACCGCTTTGTTTTTCACTGAAAAGGCACGTTCTTTGTTCCGCCAGGGAACAGATATTTTGTTAGAGGTTGTTCCGATGAAAGTGTCACGTACTGGACTTGATGTTGACTTAGTTAAGGTCCACGTCAAGCAAAACATAAAATATTAGCAAATCCACTTTGACTTTATGTGAACAATGTCTTTTCTCTAGCGTTATTGCTGACATTCCTACAATAACGAATGTTGATTTGTTAAGGCGATCCTTTCTTTCTAGATCCCCCATGACATGGAGTTTTCTGCTTTCGCAATTTTTTAGCAATGTAAGTGATTTGTTTTTCATAAAATTTGGTCAGGTAATACGCCTTCAAATTTCCTGTCAAGTTCTATTGTCCGTCGCGCACTCAGCTATCGGTGCTGAAGTCGGTTTTGTCAGTTTAACAGCGCTGGTAAAATGCTTTTAGTTTGTTTCTGTTGTGTATCAGAAACCGTATTCAACGATCAATCACTGTTACTTGGCCTCTTGGTTCGTGGCAACAAGGGCTTGTACCAGGGTTTTTGTAAAAAAAAACGAACCAAAGAAAACACCAGCGTTTTTAAAAAAATTTTACTTAAGAAAACGATAAAACCCACCAAACAAGTAAAAAATTAAATAAACAGGACACTTGTACAGCTAAATTTAAATTTTTTTAAGTAAACAAAACGAACAGCAACGAAATTTATAGGACTTGAAAAAAAAAGAAGAATAAATCGAACAGTTTTACTAAATTCAAATGGTTGTCTTTTTCAGCTCTGCACAAACGGTATATTTTAACCAATTTTTCTTCCGTCTCTGCATCTAAACTTTTTCCTGATTTTGGTCCACACCCAAATCGTATATTGAAAAAATACACTCTATAGATGCTGAACCAGCAAGCCATGTACATAAACTTGACATGAAACTGCAGAGTTTGTGTGGGAATGGCTCTCTGTTTGCTGTGCGCATACTTGCCAAGCCTTACCACTTAGGAGTGAACTGACCAACAAAACTTTGCGAAAACAAAAATGGGTTACATTACTTCGCCCTCAATTTGAATGCCATAATAAGCATAACAAATTATTATTGTTTAATTCTGAAAATGGTGATATTGGATGATGCAATAAAAACAATTCAGTATGGTGGTTTTCCGTTTTCATTTAAAAAAGAACAAAGTCTTGTTTCTTTTTAAAAAAGAACAAAAAAGGCTTAAAAAAACAACAAAAAACAGATGGGTTGTTTTATTGAAAAACCTGCGCTCTTCCCAACCCTGGTTTGTATTGACTGTTCTCTGCACTGTTTGCTATTTCTGTAGAAAATAGAAAGTCTACAGTTCTAGTGATGAGCGGAGATTTCGAGGTGTCAGTTTGATGACGTCGTTGCTGTGCGTTTCAAACCTTCTTTGAGAGTTAGCTCACCCCAAAGCTCGTAATTAAAGCAGACGCCGCACCTAGGGTAACGCTAAGCATAATATGCAGCTATTCCGCCAAGGTTACTTTCATACCGGTGTCAAGCGAAATTTCTGACCTCTGCGAAATTTCTGACCTATTATTGCTTGTCAGTTATTTTGCTTCTCAAAGTAAAGGAATAAAGTTTGGCAATTACTTTTTTGATGCGTGTTACAGTACGTAAATTAAAACTTTTTAGTTAGACGTCAGATACCCACAACAAGCTAGAGCAAGGGAATAAATATGAAATCTGAAAAATATTGGACTTAGTCTTGGAACTCTATTATTTTTCTTTTTCTAACCCTAACCTGAACCCTAAGCCGACACACTTAGCTAGACACTAAATCCTAAGCCCTAATGATCAGTTTTCTCAGCGTATTTGATATGTAAAATATTACTCTTTGCATGCGCACATAGCGTGAAATCAGAAATTTCGCAAGTCAGATATTTCGCTTGGCATCGGGCCCCAAAAATTATTCAAAACAGTTAGAGCGAAATTATTTCAACATAAGTTAATAGCGTGAGAACAGAATGCGATTTGCGAACTACTTCGTCAAAACACCCCGAAAAGCTTAACATTCGCGCGCACAAAAGTGCAAGATGTCGGTTACAGACCTTTGGAATGAAACTATGAACTAACCGTATTTATTCGATTTTTTGCCGCCCTTTATTGCAAGCCGCACGAAATAGAGTTAAATTAATGTAAGCCACCATTGATTGTAAGCCGCACTTAAACATAGGTCACCTAAGCCACACAGATACTATAGCGTACAAACGCATTTTGCATTTTTCGCAACCTTGGAAATGATCTTTACTCCACTACAACTGCCTTCTGTTCATCCTAATCCTTCCTGTGACGCAGCATGCACATGATGCTGAAAAGAATAGAATATGAAAAGAGAGTTTGGTCGATAAAGCGTGGCCAAGGAAAGGCTGAGCGTCATCGAGTTTTTTCAATAAAATAAATAAAAAAAGTAAGCCGCCCTTGATTGTAAGACGCACGAAATGATGAAAAAAAAAACATTAAAAACCGCGGCTTGCAATCGAATAAATACGGTGCAGAGCAGTGATTCTTAACCTGGGGTAAATTTACCCACGGGGATAAATTTCATCTTTCTAGAGGGTAAATTTACTGATGATAACTTATAGCAAATATACATTTTTATAAATTATTACACAATATTTTATCTTGGATTATTAGGCTAGTTAGTTACAGGACGAAACACAAACGTACATCCGACGGTGTTTTGTTCGTAGGTTGATGAGAGGCTTAATGTCAGGCGTTATAGAGCATTGCTACGAAGTAGGTTTACGGATATATCACACAAACTAGAGATGTTGCACCTTGGATTATGATTCAGAGTTATGCTTAGTGATAAGTTTTCTCTTTTTAATTTATCTTTGCACATGAAGGTTGCCAGATTAATTTGATCACCACAAGAGCGCAACACTGTTTCTGTTCACGACTTCATTTGGAGTTTGTACGTAAAAGGAGATTGCAGCTCTTTCAGAATTAACAAATCCTCTACTGGGCAATAAATTTCACAGTTTTCACAATGACAGTAAGCAAACTTTAGCATTGCTGCAAGCTTCTGAGGAATCTGCCTGCTTTCTGCTTTCATTCTTCTGCGACGATCAAAACTTGCAAGCGCATCTATTTTTCATAGTTAAAAGCCACAAAGATGGCAGCAAGTAAATCAGTCACAGTTTATTGACGGGGAAACTAGTGTCGCGTTTTCCACCGCATCATCAGTCCTGTAAATGTAAGACAAATCTCACAGGCGAAATGTTGGCACTTGAAAACAAGTAAAGAAAAACACAAGAACTGTGGCTAGTGTTGAGTTCGTCTTGGCTCCTGAACATGAAACGCCCTGTGATCCTGAAACAACAACGAAAGAAGACTTCGATAACTTAAGAAAAATAAATTAAAGAAAGCAACTTAGAAGTTACCGATGAATTCACGACGAGCCAAACGAAGTCGAAAATGAAACAACAACTAAAGACATCAACACTCTAAAATATTGTCATTTGCACCTATTTGATGTATTGCGAATTTGTACGTTGCACATTTCTTGTAAGTTACACCCAGGAAGAGAGTGACATAAGATGGGATAAGAAAATTATTATATTAAAAAAATAATCTCAAATTGAAAATATAATTAATAATGAAAACAGATAAAAAATTGTTGTAAATATCGATTCGAAATTTACGATTAGAACACGTGACCACCAGAGTTGCGAGAGCACCGCGCACCGTGCGGTGCGCTATCACGTGACCACGACGCGACCTGTTGTGTTTTCCTCGCGACCTAAAATCCACCACTAAAGTCAGTCTTGCTCACGGTGTCATCGGAGTAGTATCTAACCTACAGGTAGTCTGATAGGTTAGATCAAGACTCAATAGAACTAGTCAGTGAAAGAGTGGGGTCTGGCGAAATCGTGAACCAGGACACGCTTGTAGCTAACAAATACCCCAGAACAGTCTAATAGTAAAGCTTAATCTCTTCCTCCATGAAAGAATTGAATTTTATTTAACCTCTGTTGTTAACCCCTGATGTTTGCAGTAACTTATATTACGTGCTCTAATTGACGATTATTGACACAAACCCTTTTTGTGATGAATTTCGCAGTGCTTAAAGTTATACTAATAAAGCCATGAATATTTTTGACCACACCGAATTTCCTCAATTGAACTAGTGTTACGGTCTTATTCGTTCGCTGCTTTCCTGCCGGCGAAATTCCTTAATCAGCGTGATTTCTCTGCTTGTCGTTGCAATTATCTGTTTCACGTCATTGTTCCCTTTTTCCTTCCGTGATGACGAGTTTGGAGGCTAGGGGGCAAGTTATGTGGGATTCTTGATGTGAACGTGCTATGCGAGGAAGGCCATAGTTCGTTTTGCGTTTTTGAAGTTATTCAGGCAAAGGGCCAATAACTGATGCTGTTTCTGGTGGTCATATGACCCTTTGTTTATGTGCGTGCATTAAGTGCGTGCTGCAAGTATTTTGTGCAACATCAAGTGCGTTTGAGTTTCCAAGTGCGTTAAGTGCTTCAAGGGTGTTACGTGCTTTATGTGTATTTCCTTGAGGTGCTATCCGAGTAGATGCAAGTGCCAATCGTTTGGTTTTAATCATGTATTGCTGATTTGGTTTGAATCTGTCTATTGTTGGTTTGAAATGCTCTCTTCATCCGTAATACTTTCTCACCATCGTTGTTTTTCTTATTGTGATTATTTTATTTCCAGCTGTTATTTTCAAACACTTGTCAAAAAGTAGTATACAGATTTGATTGAATAGATCAGTGTTGTCCAACTACAGGCCCGCGAAACGAATTTTTAAGACCCGCTAACTTTCTCTGTATTGATTTAATGTGTTTATGTCACAGTAGGCAAGCATCCTCTAACTAAAATGTAGAATATTCATGGCATGAGACCAGACTGTAAAGAGCTTCTTGAAATTAGTGAGGAAAGACAGATATCCGAAACTGAAAGATTTCGCTAATAAAATGAACTCTATATTTGGAAATGCATACGCATGTGACGATACGTACATGATCTACGATAAAGCAAGCCAAATCTAAAGGCAGTTGAATGGGACACGAAGGAAAGGACGATAGTCTCACACACTTCCTACCACTCTAACACTGGTATTGAAAAAAGGAACGATAGTGTCAAGGAAGCCTCGACCACAGGCATCCCACTAATCCCACTAATTGCTATTGTGTAGTAATTTTATTGTTGCACTCACTTATCTTCTTTTTTTAGATTGAATGAAACACATGTCAAAAAACAACAGGATTGGTTGACTACATTAGTGTGTCCCAAACACAGCACCGCGGCTAGAATTTAAGGATCTCGTGTTTTCTCTGTACTGATCTATTGTTGTGTGTATGGTACAGTTGGTAATTGTATTTAGAAAAAGCTCGCATCTGCGAACTTCCACATCGTAGAGTTTGGGAAGTTCTATGTTACTAACTGCCGGTTCTTCGCCTTTTCAATCTTGCTCTGCCTTCACCCTTATCTCATATTTTGGTCTCTTCGTTTCTCGCATCTTGCTCTCTCCTATTTGTGTGTTCGCCTCAGTCCCCAGTACGAGCATTTTCGTGTTTGAGCAACACGTTTTCAGCAGTTACGTAATCGTCTAACCACAGCTTTTCACGCACCCGCCGTCTCTAAGGGGAGGTTGACGTTACAGTTCAAGCCGAGGTTGTGAGTTGAGCCTCGTGCACCTGCGGTTGAGTCCCTGGTTGTTGAAACGAAATCGCTGAATTAAGTCTAAAGCAGCAATGTGCAACCCGCGGCCCAGTTGGGGTTTTCACTAGTAAAAGTATCCTACATACTGATAACGTGTCCTTGTTTTGATAATTTGAACTTGATATTTTTGATGCAGGTGGTCCTCATTGCCACTTTATCACGTCTGTTATCATTGCAGTTTTAGTTTAAGTTAATCAGAGTAAGCCATTCAATGTGCGGCCCTGGTCAAGATAATGACATACTTTTTGGCTCAGTGGGCCATTTGTGTTGGACAGAGCTGGTCTAAAGCTTTGGCTGACCTCATATCGACTTGCGTTTATGTGTAGCTCGATTGTTATTCTTTGATAGTACTAGTTGTGTTGGCATAATCGCAGTGTACACGCTTCTCTCATACTCGCTTTTATCATCATTTATTGTTATGTGCTCTTATTCTGTCAGGGCTTTCGTGTCTGCTACGTGCTGGCAGTTTAACGTTTTTTTGTACTTCCTTGGTGTACCGGTGGTCCAACAGTGTACTTGCGTTGCGACGTTGCTGTCCACGGTTGCGAAGTACTCTTAGAAACAAACAAGGTATTTCTTGTGCTTTACCACAAAGAGGGTACATAGTCACAAGTATGCTACTTTTCAGCACCTGTGTTGTTAAACCCAGGGGTTCTCAATTGTACACACAATTTTGTGAAAACTTGTTGAAGATAATTTATATGACGTTACAGAAAATTTAATTTTGCTTTGTAGTTTTCGCCAAGTGATATGATCCTCAACGAAACGCGCGCTGTCAAGCCTATTTAAAAATAGTGCACTTTTCTTGAGCTGATCTGATTTTAACCAGCCTTTGTTTCTTGCGTTTCTGTTCACTTCGTTATTAGAAGATACTTGTTTTGAAAAAGGTTGCCACAGTCATTTTTCCGAACGTTCGTTATATGTTTGTATTGAAAGTACACACGTGGATAATATACTTTCAACCCACAAACTAATCGAAGTGGTCATTTTAAGGTTTGATTTGTCCTGTACATCTGACCACAGTATACGCAAAGCTTCTAATGGCTATACTGAGCTAATGTCGTCTTTTTTTACTATAATAACGCTTTAAAGTATCTCGTCTTGGGCAGCTTGTGTATCCTACACTCTTCTCAGGCGTTATTTGTTTACTGGAAAGTTTTGCTTGGGCTGAGAAGTTTTAAAGGCACTGTCATTAAAAACGAAAAAAGTTTAAACTCACCGCAACCACCTCTTTTTACTTACAATTAAGTTCATATTGTAAGACATAAAATTTTTATCGCAACTGCACGCTTTCGCGGTAGTGAAAACGTGAAAAAATTAAAAAAGCGCTGATTTTGTTGGAGGAACTTAACGTAATCTATGTATGCTAATCTCGTTCAAACGCTGAAGATGACATTTTTCATTTCTTTCGACACACGCCTTCACGTTTGTTATGCAGTAGACCCGATAAACCTGCTTTCACCCAAGCTGATTTCGAATGCATTAAGGGAGAGTGTCGGCACACCTAGACCAGCAGCAAAACGAACTTGGTGGTAAAAATGGTAACAACTATTTCTTTAACAGAAAGAAACGTAGCAACGTGTTTGTTTAGGAGGAAAAGTCTTTCTAAGATGATCATATAGTTCGTTTCTTATAGCACCAAGTGTTGATCACATCCATGCCTTTTTAAATGCTATTCTGACTGAACGTTGTTCCCAAGAACGATGGAAGATACACAACTAAT
>Ga0210059_1014648_pt1 | contig 11557 bp, 6 predicted proteins | sample Ectturendosymbi2_FD_188042 | JGI IMG/M metagenome (GOLD analysis project Ga0210059, IMG submission 188042) | Ecteinascidia turbinata endosymbiont from Florida, USA - Sample 2 (SPAdes) (version 2) | ecosystem: Host-associated > Tunicates > Ascidians > Unclassified | place: Key West, Florida... | reverse complement strand
CCCCTGTTATGATTTTAAATACATCTATAGATTCGTTTCGGTCCTTGGCCACAATGGTTTGTTGGATGACTTCCGCAAGAAAGGCCAGAAAATGGATGGGATTTTGAAACATGTTGAACTACCGACTTCTTCAGTGACGATTATTTCTTCACCAGTAGAAGCGACTGCGTTGGTATTACTGAGGTTTGGGCATAAGTGACGAGGAGAGCGATCTACGGTTGGTAACGGAGGAAATTCGCTACTTGACGACAGATTTGAGGAGGAAAGACCTTGTGCTGACTTGCGGTGCATTTTCACAGCCTCTGCATAGGAAACGTTCCTCGACGATTTGATTTAAAACATGTTCCTCTTGTTTGTATCGTGGACAACTTCTATCATTTGCAGTGTGTTTGCCGTGGCAATTTGGACAGTTTAGCGACGTGGACGGGCATACTGTCCAGCTATGCTGTTCACCACACTTGGAACAACGTTCCTTACCCTTACAGTGGTTTGCCACGTGGCCGAAACGATTGCACTTAAAACACCGAAGGGGTTTGGGGACATACGGCCTGATTTTGAAATTTAAATATCCTATCCTGACTTCCGACGGAAGGTCGGACTGGAAATGGAGAAGAACCGTTGTGGAATCGAGCAACTCCAATTCACCAACCGGTTTGTACTGGAACCTCTTTACGTATTTCACTTGCGGTTTCAAATAGGCCAGAATCTCAGCTGCCTTGAGGTCTAGGGGGACATTATAGATCACCCCTTTGGGGCCTACTGGTTGGCGTAACGTGGTCTGTATTGGGGTTGAGATTTCACCATCTGTCAGCTGACTGCAGCTCATCAGCGTTTTTACTTGTTGTGGATTGGAACAAGTGACCACCAGATTGCCATTTCGGAGTGGAACGCAAGACTCATACGAACCAATGCACTTTTTTAGACAGTTGTCTATATAAATCGGGTTAAATGACTTAAGCTGACGTTCAGTCTGACTTTGCAGAACAACAGGCAGTACCTCACCCGCATTAGTCGACTTAGACGAACTTTCACCAGTGTCATCACTACTTGACGTAGCACCTGTTTTTCGTTTTCGCTGTACCTTCGGTGGACGTTCTCGATAATAATTGGATGATTCTAACGAATCCTCATCCATATTGAGGTGTTCGGCACACCTACGAACCCCAGCTGTAGTAATGCTGGCTTTATTTGAACAAACGATAAGCTCAACTAAAAAGGAAATGGACCTAGCCCTAAGACCCTAATACTAGACACAAAAGATACACCACAAACACTACAAAATGGATATCCAGCAGGCAACCCTGCTGGAAACCTTAACACTCTACGCTGACAAAACACAGCAGCAACGAGATATCGACAAGCAGCGAGCAAAGAACCTGTCACCTCTACTACGACCACAATCAGAATGGCAACCGCTCCCGAATGTATCGAATAGAATCCACAAAGAACTGCACGTGTGGTTGCGAGCAAAGGAACAAGGTGATGATACTCCGCTCCCGGCATTCCAGGGAATGCGCTTGATTAACTGATTAAGCGCCGTGGCTTGAGCGGGGGATTAATTAATCGACCGTAACATCCAGTGTTACACTTATTTTGATATATGACGACGATGGTCAGAAGAAACGTCTCAAGTAATTTCCATCACTTTGACAACAACAAGCATCATTACAGAAATTTTATTGTCCCTTATTTTGACTGACTCCAGCACAGACCTTAATGTTGACTCCGGGTCCTGCTCCGCCTCGAACCTGAATTTTTGACTCTGGATCCTGCTCAAACAAAATCCGAACTCTGGCCGGAGTCCACTTCGGCACTCCAGTTCCGTGATCATCTCTGATTTACATACAAAATCAACGGCCTAGTGATATGCTTTCATCAAACATAAGGACTTATCTCAATCAAAATACTGTCAAACAGGTTCAAAGAAACCTTTGTTACGACCAGGCAACAGTCATAGCCGTTTTCAAAGGAGTGAACGTTTGAACTGGAGCCGCTGCTGGAAACGTAATACGTAGCTCTTTTTCCAGTACCTCCGCCGAGGAGGTTCAGCAGAACAAGCAATATGAAATAAATAGGAAACAGAAGATTCTTTATCAGGATTTTTCCGGGTAGATTACTTTTAAAGAAGAAAGCCAGCATACCTGCAAAACCGACTGTGGTGTAAGATTTTCAAGCAGCGAACGTCTACGTTGGCCCATCGCCGTCAAGTGGATTTATCATTTTAGTTTCATTTCAATTTGGTTTTCAACTTCATTTCAGTTTCATAAAATTTTGTTCAAAACCTACTGTCAGCTACAGCAGTTGTCATAGTCTAGCTGAAAAATGACTAAGTGGCACGCACATATCGTACATATGGTTAAACACATGAAGATAATTTGTTGGAGGGCCTGGGCCCGGGATTTTTCTTCCCCTAAATCAGGCGCTGGCTTGTATACAGATCTTCGCATTTGTGTTAATGCAAATGTATGCTCGTTACAAGGAACAAACGATAGAGCTAATCGACCATGTTTTGTGCTCTTTGCATGGTTTGCCCGTGCAGGGCTGTCAGCTGGAATCGCCAAGACTGCAACAGGCAAAGCATGCAAGGAATGCAAAACACTTGGTCAGTTGGGACCAGTCTGTGTTTAAATGCTCGGACACAAATGTAGTTTTCCGAGCTACCATTTTCTTGATTCTGTTAGTAAGAAATAGCAAAAGGTACCCATGCATTGACGACAAAACCAGCAACGGACTTTCTAAAAATCGTTCAGGCCTATATTATCAACATCTTGAGTTGCGTTGCTACTAACTGTTCACTGAATCGTCTGAACCTGAGATTGTTGATTTTTCGCTGATTTCCTCATGGTAGGAGCGCTGCTTGTAAAAAACTGACAGAATGAATTACTCAAAAACGTTTGGCATGTTTTCTTATTTTTTTTTACTTGATTTAATCATTTTCCATTCAACTTGACGCACAACAACACAATTAAAATCTTAATGTGTGAAAACGAACAGATGCCGGACTGGAGCCGGTGACAGAGATATAAAAGGGAGAGCTCTGGAGTCTGAGCCACATACATTGAACCAAGAATTCCGGAGCTGAAGGCGGAACCATGTTCGTGTGAAGAAGAGCTCCGGAGCTGTGTTATTTTTACGAAGGTTCGGCAGCCCTACTTAAAAATGATGAAAATTTTAAATTCAATTTGGGAAAAATGATCTATAAATGCAAATATGTACAAATCGAACTCCAAACGCAAACGTTATGTTTCCATGAAAAATAGAACTTGAAAGTTAAATTTGTTCTACAGCAGATAGCTTGCAACGACCATTACTCAAAGAACTGGGATTTTTCTCCTACCAACAATTTCTCCTTGTTATGGAGAAAGAGTTGAAGGCCGCCGAAAACTTTGCTTGTGCTGAAAAATCTTCTAATTGCGTTTTTGAGGAATCTCTGTTAAGTTGTTTTCACTGATGCAGTCTTGCCTCTCCCGCGGCGAATTCATGGTTGTATACGATGCCGCCCTATCAAATTTTAGTGTTGAGTAGTGACATAGTATGGTCATTGTTACTGAATAAACGCTGTTTGTCACGACTTGACATGAGGTCATCTTCACGTTCGCAAACTAACATTTTGGCGACGTTTTTTGGCACAACATGGATATTATTCTACATGCATTCTCCCTACTCCTTGTTGTAAAGTGTGTCACTGTCATGAACATAAATTAACAGCGTTACATGTTAACAGACCGGCGCAAAACGCAGCACTCAATGCTGAGGCAACTCTTTTGTGAAAGTGCAACACGGTGTATCATGCAGCAATATTTGTAAAGCCACAACAGTGACCCACACCAAGCGAATCTATCGCAATTTATTGCGTAAGGAAACTAGTTTCGTGTATTCCACATCTTCAGTCCTGCGCAAAAGTCGACATATGAAAGAAAAAGAAAAAATTACGCACTGTTGCTAAGATCAAACCTCAAGGTTACAAAAATTGCAGATTACCAAAATTTAGCACAAATGTAACTCCTCCACTGTACACAGCTACAACACTGTTCAACGAACCCAGATCGCAACGGCCATTCGGCACTTCTGACTGACAAAAATACTCATCGCGTTTGGCGTGGCTTTTGTCTGGTCTCGTTTTTTTTAAATTGACGCCCATTGTTCAGTCGTCCGAAACCGCCCACATACGATCCCGAGCGAGTGCACGACCTCTCCTCGCGTTTTTCAACTCAAAACTGCGATTGTTCGCAGTCGAGCACCAGCGGCGGGCTCTGATCACGACTGTCAACTTCTGCGAGAACGGAAAATTCGCTGTTTGTGGAACATACGACGGCCGTTGTCTGTTCTACGACACCGAGGTTGGCGCTTGTTAGTGACTTATTTTGTTCGCACAGGCAACTTTTCTCACCATGCTTTCTTGCGTATAAGCGGCTAATCTAACCGCTGGATACACTAACCGTTGCAGAAAACTTTTGTGGACAACATTTTGTTGTTGCTCCAGTCCGCGGCAGCTGGAACAGATTGCAAATCGTTCATGGATTGAGATATATGTAATACTAAAAGAATATTGTCATGGTCAGCGCTAGATTAACCGCTTTTCGACATTTGTGACATCATCAGTGAAGCGCAGCTGCCGTTTCCAGCTCGTTGTTGCAGTCATCGTCCACACAAAGTTGAGTTGTCCAAATTATTTTAGCAAAACTACAATAACCGTTGCAGATAAAAGTACTCTCTAAGTTCCGCTATTACAACCTTCAAGCACCTTGTGGCACGCCAGTTGAGCAACGTCGCTCACGAGCTCTCCTTTGCTTCCTGCTCAGTTTTTATGCATGCTGTCCACTTCCCTCGCTACAGCGTGTCTTGTTGGCGTGTCCGCGTCACAGTCCGGTCATTTATTAGTGTCGCGGATGTTCTTTCATTAGCGTCACATAAGGTTCATTTGTTGACGTCATAGACATTCTTTTCCGCAGCATTTGAAATACCACACACAAATTCACGTGCGTTCGTCAAGAGGCCGGAACCAGAAAGGCCACAAAATCACAGGCTTCGACCCGTTGCCGAACGAACAGAAGATACTGGTAAGCGTTGTTGCTTAGCAACCATTTCAAAACACGCCTTTGTCTAACGAATTTCTACGCTCGCGATGGTGCTCGTGAAGCTTTTTTAACCACTCGTTCTCTGTTGTGTTCTCCAGCAGCTAAAATGTCCATCACAATCGAGCGATTAATTTAAGCAATACGGGGTGGTTTTGCTTCACTGCAAAATATATTACGTTTCGCTGAACAATGGTCCCAATTCCTAATTCATTTTAGGTATTTCCCAGTCAATGATCGGATTTTAAACCCGGCACGTTTTGTCTACTTGGTTTCAGGCGGATTTCGTCGTTTGGAAAAGACTAATGCGATGATGCTTAAGTCCTGAAAAGTGTTCCCAGTTGGGGCTTAATATTCCAAAGCTTTGAACCTGGTCATCAACTATTGTTGAAATGGCCACGGAATTACCTTCCAGGTTGGGCCATCGGCTGTCCTTTGTCGTACGTGCATCTCGATGCTCGAGGGCACAAGTCAGTGGAGAAGGTGTTGTTTTTTTTGGAAGTCGTTGCAACTTTTCTCGCGCTCTTCGTCGTTTTGTTTATTTCGTTTTCCCGTTCGTGTGAAGGTGACGTCAAATGACTCGAGAGTGCGTCTTTACGACCTCCGTGACCTTTCGCTGACCTGCAAGTACAGAGGCCTGACCAATCTGAGCAGCAGGGTTGCCAGGTTGGCATTTTTAGGCCAAATTCCAGAAATTCAGCCTTTTTAAAGTGGTTTGGCATGAAAAAATGGTGTTTGGCACGTACGTAATAGTTTGCTGCCAGATTTTGCAGATTTTCGTACAAGCTACCATGATAAAGCCAATTAACAGAGTTCCCCGGAAACAGTTAATCAATGTGACTATTGCAGATATGCAAGTGTATGCTAAAACACCCAGATTTGGTAGATTTTCCTTTCCTAGCGTATATGTCGTGGAATTATGACATGTCTGATGTTTGGTTTCAAGAATCAAGTGACTAGAAACTATGGCATGATAGTGCATGTGTATTTTTATTTATATTTATTGTTGTCAAACAAATTGAAACAGGCTAAATGCTGTTGGTTTTGGCAAAAACACAGTGGTGCTCATGAACAAGGCGCTAGTTATAGCATATAAAGCAACATACAATCATTGCACTTTAGAAAAACAGTTAAACGCCTTGTTCATGAGCACCACTGTGTTTTTGCCAAATTATTTATCTGATAATATCAAAACCAATAGCATTTAGCCTGTTTCAATTTGTTTGGCATTGTTTGAAGCGATTTGGCATTTTTTTAGAAGTGGTTTGGCATTTTTTGTTCACTTGGACCTGGCAACCCTGCTGAGCAGTCAAATCATAGCGAGCTTCAGGTATGGCCAGACGTGGTTGCCGTTACGACTTGGTCATGTGACTGGGCGGTGACGATGATTTGTGAAGATCACTGAAACGTTGGATTAATTACCATCAAAACGCAACCCGTTACCATCATGACGCATCTTGTTAGCATGACGCATGCTGCTACCATCATGCTGCAACCTGCTTGTTGCTCGTTTTGAACAAAGCTACGCTTTTCTGTCCATGCAAGAATATTTGCAGTTTCACCGGCATAAAAGTTATGGTGGGTTGTTGGCCTAGTACAACGTTTGTTTTATCAAAGTTTTCTCTTTTACTAGATACCTATTTTGACTCTCCAACTGTGTCGGACCTTTGTCTTTGTGCGTGACATGCGTCGAGTGTGACTGGGAATAAAAGTGATCCCAGACTTAACTCTGTTGTAGAGTGTTTCTCGCGCGTGCATCGGCACTAACGCGCTTGAAGAGTGCTTGCGATGAAATCCTTCAATAGCTTCGTGTAGTTTGGGAAATATTCTGGAGTTAGCTTCACGATAAAACCTGATATTTGCAGATACCTTGTGTTGCGTCACAAAATGAGTTTTCTTTCCAGCCCAGACAGCAACTACATCATTTGTGGCTCTGAAAACAAGGCCAACTACATCTGGCGCACCAAACTTCCACCCGATGTCACCAAGCTGTCGTCGTTCAGGCGTGACCGCATTGATTGCTGGGAAAGTATCCGAAGTTCGGTGGTGACTTCGAGCTCACGTGACGCACAGTTTCGTCGCTTTTTTGTTTACCCATTGCGTGCATATCCCGTTTATTCGTAAGCACATCCAAAATTATTCTGCCATTTGGCACTGCCGTTCCTCTAAAGCAGGGTTCTTAACCTGGGCTTACCGGGAACCCCTAACTAAGGGATCCATGTATGTAGTTTAATTGGTGATTCGAAGGGTTTATAAGCTTTGCAAAAATTTGGATTACCATCACGATGGTTCAAACGTAATTTCAAAAATTTAATGCAACTCTTCTTGTTGGGTCGGTAACTTTGATTAGGATGTAAGAAGTGGCTATGACCTACAAATGCTTAATAAATGCTGCTGTAAAGCTATTGGTGATTTTCATACTTTTTCATTGGTTAAAAAAGTTTTAACGGTCTCGAAAAAACAAAGTTCTCATTCTTTTTTTTTTTACTTTTTCCTCAACTCATGACGCGGTCGTGACGTGTGCAATTTTTGCGCCGAAGCCGCAGCGAAAAGAAAGAATGGGCCTCTTGAAAGCGACGCGCGCGAGTCACTCGTACCCACCTCCAACCTGTCTGATAAATTCGTCATCATTTCGACGGACCTCCACCGCGTAATAAATTCTTAACAACCACCTGACGCAAACATGCGGCTCGCCCCCAACCCAGAACAAGCAGCTTTCCGTGACTTGATTTCACCGTTCAATATTAAGCCCGTTAGTGTTTGCCACCTGGCGGAAAATATATCCAAAAGTTTATTCGGCTACGTGGCGATTTAGCTGCATTCCAAACAAGCACAACTGCATGCTTCTTCGTTGTCAGGTCGGTTTTCCAGCACTGCGTACTGTGCTTCGTGTGAACCATCACTCTTCGCAAGCGGTCGTGCCGAAAAAAAGAAATGTGAAGGTGCCGTTAGTTTTATTGCACTCTTCCGCTATGCCGATTGCTTTTCTGTTTGTTTCTTTTCTTCTGCTCCTCCTGAATTTTGTTGTTGCCACTTGACAGTGCACGCACGTTTCTTTTTTAGATTATCTTCCGTTTTTCGCCAGGTCACCGCGAAGATATGGAGCGTTTTAGCATCATTTGAATGAAGTCTTCAAAATAGAGACATTTTTTAGACTGAGCGAACCACACATGTGGTTGCAAACCGATTGCTAGAAGTAAAAATTCGGATTTTTTTCTCACTTGATCAAAGCTTCCGATGTAATTGAAAAGGTTCTGTCGAAGTCCTGAGACTGGATGAACTGAGCGCGGAATAAGCAAAGCACATTTTTAACTTATATGTTGCAAATTTATGTAATCTTCCCTTGATTCGGGATTACTACAGGTCATAACGTTAGTGTATTGGCACAGGTTTCCCGACCCTCGCAGGATGCTATCTTAATGCATTTACTACATTGAAACCTTCCTCTCAATAAACGGCATGGCACACGAACTGTGCAAAAGCACAATTCAGAAAATTCAATTTTTATCGCTTTTCTTTCACGCTAGCGAATCGTAAAGTGCGGGTCACGTTTCCGTCAGCTTCAATCGGTGACAGAGTCGTTTCATCCTTGTCTGAATGCCAGTCATGCGTGAAGGCTTCTCGTGATTTCGACACGTGATTGTGACGTTTTGCCGAATTCCTTTGCACAGGTCATTGAAAATATGTTTCGGGTTCATTAGACACAAGTAAGCCTATCGGATAAACCAGTGTTTCTCAACGTTTTTTTCATGCGCGACCCAGATAACTTTTGGGAAAAGTTGCGTACCCCACCACCTCGTAGGAAGTGTCCATTGCTCTTCTTAGAAGATAGGCTATAGTGTATTCGCATAAATGAACACACATTATTCTAAAGTAGTGAATTTATTCCTGTGTGCAATTCCGTGAGAATCTTCGTACTGAACACAATGTGTTACCACACTGCAGTTATTAGATGCCATTATAAATGTATTCCAGCGTATATTTGTCAAGCTCCTTCGTCCACCCCAAAACTGCACTATGGCCCACAAATTGAAACCAACGAAAACAGCAGTTTCTCAAAATTAATTTTAAGTTAAATTAGTTCAATATGCGATTACTTTTTTCCATTCAATTACATCAGCAAACTAATCTTATTCTCTATCCACACTTTTTCAAGACTTTGACTGCTGGATAATGTTTGTTTTGTAAGGTTCGTTTGTGAGACAGAAAGCAGGGAGAAAATCAAACGTTCCACCTGTCAGATGACTACGACAAAGTTTCCAATTTTGCAGCACAATGTAAATTACACCAATCAAAGTGTTTTTTCTAGGTGGACAAGTGACGAATACCAAGCTGTATTATCATATAACTTGAGATAAAATTCTGCATTTCTATTTCAGGAGATTCGTGAAATACCCACTAAGGTCCCATTGAGAGGTAACGCTAGTTAGAAAAATTTTGCTGAGCATTTGTGGTATACCAGACAAATACTCCAAGTAAACTAGCGAAAATAAGTGAAAAGACAACTAGCGAAAATAAGTGAAAAGGCATGCTAACGTCAGTCAGAGGCGAGCTGGTAAGGACATGAGTGGTTTCTAAAAAAACATTTTTAATATGCATAAGAAGCGGTGGAAAGGAAATCTGATTTTTTCAAATGTTTTCATGTGAATCTTTGAGTGGTGCTCTGTACATCAAATAGATATTTTTATAATGCTGGTCACCAAGGCGGTTAGACAAAAAATGTCTTTACGATGTTTTCAAAGTGAAGAGCAAGAAAGGCATGTAGCTTTAGTTATTTTAAAAGAAAGTGGCGACAATCCTTTTGAACAGGTGTCTGCAACCAACCGTCTGCCAAGCAAAATCAACCGACCCGCAGCCTGTTTACAATTTGTAGTAACTATAGCTTATGACCGTTGTTGTGTTTTATTTTTCGCGGCCAGTGTACATGCGTTTTTGTTCGCGTCAGTCAGAGCTTTTCCATCGTGCCCGCAGAGACTTGGTTGCCACAGCGACCAAAATGCACGTTGACTGAATCATGACGCTTGTTGTTTCAAGCTACTTGGGAAGCCTCACTCTGCGAATAGTTACTTTTATCTGAAAGCGACTTTTTCTTTGATGTTAATAATCGTTAGCTGGCGTTGAGTTTTAGTTATTTTTGTTATTTGTGCAGTAAATTTTGAGGCTTCGGCGTTTGCATGTAGTTGAGCAAGACGTTTTGGTTTTGTTTTATTTGTCGCGGTTGGGTCTGCGCGGCTTTTTCATTGCAGTTGTGACGTTCGCAGAATCGCTGCGTAATTTTGTTTGCGTGTTGTCCTTAAGCGAGTTCCCCTTGATTGATTAATATCGAGCCTCGAGTAATTGCCGAGCCGCGTTTTGCCTTTTGCCTCGTTACGCATTCCTTGGCCAAGGAGTTGTGTTGTTCTTGAGTAGTGGAAAAAGCCGAGGCAATCTAGGACCGCAAAGGTTGGTCCGTTAGAAAAAGACAAAAGGTCTTCACGTTTCTGCATAACAAGGCTACCACAGCACAAGGCTGTTTCTTTGTGAGACATAAGGTCTTTGATTCTTTGCAGCAAAAGGCTGCCATTAGCATAAGGCTAATTCTGAGATAGGACATAAGGTCCTCACGGCATAAGGCTGGTCTTCATAATTTTCATTTTATCATGTTTTGTGAGCAACATTTTGTGGGTCACGTTTTGTGGGCTTGTGATAATAAAGTTGGAACGTGCATTATTCGAATTTTATGGTTCTATTGGTGTGGGCCTGAATTTGAGTGTCAAGAAGCTACAGCAGTTTTGAGGTTGTTTACTTTCTCTGACCTTGTGTTGGCCTTTCAACGTTTCACGCCTGTTAGCATTGCTTGCACATGATTGGACTGACGATGCATAGTGTTACGTGAAATAGATGTCCTATTAAAAATTTGTGATTGGTTCCTTGCTTCTTTCACTTGTGGAGTGAAGTTACTTGAATACAGATATGCGCAAGTTTGAATCATCGCAAAAAGATGAAAGCAGTGCCCAGTCGGCTGATTCCGCTAAGCCTATAGAAAACGTAGAGCTTTTATTTGTTGGAAAATGAATTATATCAAGTACACAAAAAATATAAGATACCAAATTTTTTTTTAGTACAAGCAGCGCTCTTACAATGAGAAACAGCTAAGAGACAACAATGGCAGGCTTAGGCGATTCAGAGAACAGTTACTCGAAAACGTAACTCAATATAATGATAACGTAAACAAATTCTGGAAATGCATTCGCTGGTTTTTCCGTCAATGCCTGGGGACTTTTTTATTTCTTACGAACAGAATCAAGAAAATGGTAGTTTTCCAAAGGTACATTTGTGTCCGAGCGAAACACAAATCGGTCCCAATTGACCAAGTACTTTGCATTCGTTGCATGCTTTACTTGTTGCAGTCTGGGTGATTTCAGTTAACAGCGCTGGCCGGACAAAACATGTAAATAGCAAAAAACACAGAGTCGATTATCTCACGTGTTTTTTCTAACATG